>Ga0160428_1001791_pt1 | contig 14877 bp, 7 predicted proteins | sample SolpanmetagenomM_FD_108198 | JGI IMG/M metagenome (GOLD analysis project Ga0160428, IMG submission 108198) | Solar panel surface microbial communities from Lawrence Berkeley National Laboratory, California, USA - M | ecosystem: Engineered > Built environment > Solar panel > Unclassified ... | reverse complement strand
TGATAAAGACCCACGCGAGAAAGAAGGAGCCTTGAGAATGATTGGCACATTAGCATCTGTCATCCTTGGCAAAAAGAGTCCGATTGCTGGTCAAGCAGAAGAGTTCTTCGTCCGCTATGTATTTCCTGAGTTCCGCAGTCCTCACGGATACCTCAGAGCGAGAGCTTGTGACACGCTGGAGAAGTTTGAGCAGTTGGAATTCAAGGACGAGAATAACCTGCTATTCGCGTACAGGAACATCCTGGAATCGATGGCCGATGAGGACTTGCCAGTGAGAGTCGAAGCAGCACTCGCTCTCCAGCCACTCATCCGACATGACGTTATTCGCACATCCATGCAACAGAGTATTCCCCAGATCATGCAGCAGCTTCTCAAATTGGCCAATGAAGTTGATGTGGATGCGCTAGCGAATGTTATGGAAGACTTTGTCGAAGTATTCGCCACAGAACTAACACCATTCGCTGTCGCTCTAACCGAACAGCTCCGTGACACTTATTTGCGGATCATTCGTGAAGTGGTCGAACGTGGCACCGAGAATGACGATGACAACTTCGGCTATCTAGATGACAAGAGCGTAACAGCATTGGGAGTATTGCAGACGATTGGTACCCTCATTCTGACACTGGAGAGTACACCAGAAGTGCTTCTCCACCTCGAGACCATCCTAATGCCTCTTATCCAAACCACTCTCGACAACAAGATTTACGATTTGTACACGGAAGTCTTTGAAATCATTGATAGCTGTACTTTTGCATCCAAGTCAATCTCGCTTACCATGTGGCAAGCATTTGAGCTGCTACACAAGACATTTAAGGCTGGCGCAGAGCTTTACCTGGAAGATATGCTTCCTGCACTCGAAAACTACATTCAATTTGGTTCAGCACACATGGTCCAGAATCCTGCTTACACTCAAGCAATCGTCGATATGATCCGCGATATTTTCGAGGACAAGAAGGTTGGAGGCGTAGATCGTATCTGTGGTTGCAAGCTTGCCGAAGGTCTTATGCTTAGCTTGAGAGGCAACATTGATGAGTATATTCCAGAGTTTATTAATATTGCGATGAGCCACCTTCTCAACAATCAAGAAGTCAAGGTCAAGTCTTACAGAGTACATCTTGTTGAGATGGTCATCAACGCGATTTACTACAATCCTCAACTTGCTCTGCAAGGTCTGGAAGTCAGTAACAACACAAACAAATTCTTCAGTCTCTGGTTCGCAAACATTGACAGCATGAGCCGTGTACACGACAAGAAGCTCTCAATCTGTGCCATCATCTCGCTACTCAATATTCCAGCACAAGCCGTGCCACAGAGCGTGCAACAAGGTTGGCCGAAGTTGCTTCATGGTCTTACCAAGCTTTACGCCACTCTACCTCAGGCTCTGAAAAGTGAGTCATATCTTATATATCAAAAGACTCAGTGACTAACAAGATCCGCAGATCGTGAGGAAGCGAAGAAGGAAGAGGAGGCTTTCCAGCTTGCTGAGGACGATGACTACGAAGATGAAGAAGCCGAATGGGGTGAAGAGGCTGATTGGGCCAATGAGGTTGACGAAGCTGAGGACATCAAGGATGAAAACGCCGCTTATCTAGACTTCTTGAACGAAGAAGCTGCCAAGATCGGTGCTCTTGGTGAGGACGAAGACGATGATGATGAGCTTGAAGAGGAGAGTCTGCTTGAAACACCGCTCGACGTCATTGAGCCGTATGCCCTGTTGCGAGATGGTCTAATGAGTAAGTGTAATATCAAACGCGACGACGTTCATATATGACTAACATGAACAACAGAATTGCGACAAGAACAGCCTCAGTTCTACGAAGGTCTCATGAAGGAGCTCGATGGCAGTGAACAGCAGATTCTGCAGGCTGCCGTCGCACAGGCAGACGTCATCGCAGCACAGGCTGCCGCTAACCCTCCTGCTGCAGTTGCATGATTATGCTACGAGGAGATGTGCATATGCTTACGAAGTTGTACGAATAATAACCCGCATCAACACTATTAGCATCGATGAAGTGATGATTTGAGCAGCGTACATTGGCTAAGGCGTTTTGCAGCTGAGGTAAAAGGAATTGGGCATGGGGTCGTGGTGGGTAGACAAGGAGTGCTTAGTATAGATATGGACAGACAGATAACTTCTTTCCACTGAGTTCACCGTTCCCATTTTGTTGCTGTTGCTGATGATGGCTCTTATATATCTAGACGGGTATCGCGGCGTTGACTAACTTGAACCTGTGACGTCTTTCCAAAACACGACGACGACAACGTCTACGACAAGGAAGCACTGTCACCAGTAATTACTTTCACGTATACTCAAGCAACTCTTCTGCTATTTAGACTCTGGTCATACCTTCACCTCTTATCGCGCCATACCAATAATCCATTCCCTTCCTTCCAAGACAAAACCTCAACCCCTCGAACCAGCAACATGTCAACAGCAGAGGGCGCAAATGTGCCACCTCAGGCCAAAACATCATGGACCAGCTTTCTCAAGTCCCTCGCTGGCTTCAACGGTGACCTCTCTAGCTTAACCGCGCCTGCTTTCATTCTATCCAGCACATCTCTCACCGAGTTTTCAACCTATTGGGCAGAGCATCCTTCAGTCTTTGTAGCACCAGCAAGCGAACCAGACCCAGCTAAGCGTGCCCTTCTGGTACTGAAATGGTTCATCACCACTCTGAAGCAACAATACACCAGCAGAAATGAGAAACTGGGAAGTGAGAAGAAGCCGCTGAACCCGTTCTTGGGAGAGCTGTTTCTGGGTCACTGGGACGACGCAGCAGGCAGGACGGAGCTTGTCAGTGAACAAGTCAGGTAAACAAATGCATCTCTCTTTTCGTTTCGTCTCTGGCCACCATCTTACTCTTCTACTATACAGCCATCACCCACCCGTCACAGCCTACTGCATAACCAACAAACAACACGGTGTCCGTCTGAACGGCTACAACGCCCAAAAAGCCTCCTTCTCCCGCCGCATCGACGTCAAGCAACTCGGCTGCGCCATCCTCACCCTCGAGAAATACAACGAAACCTACCTCATCACCCTCCCGTCCCTCCACATCGAAGGCCTCATCACCGGCTCCCCCTTCGTCGAGCTCAACAAGTCAACCTACATCCAGTCTTCCACCGGCTACACCGGCCGCGTCGACTACAGCGGCCGCGGCTGGCTGTCCGGGAAGAAGAACAGTTTCAGCGCTGTCTTGTACCCCGAAGGTCGGGAAAAGGACGCGCTTTACACGATCGAAGGACGATGGAATGAAGAGTTTACTATCAAGGACACCACTGGCAAGCACGGCACGGTCGTTGACTCTTGGGACCACAAGAAGCACAAGACTTCCTCCCTTATCGTCACGCCGGTAGAACAGCAAGACCCACTCGAATCGCGCCGCGCTTGGGGCAAAGTGGCGGCCGCTGTTGCAAAGGGCGATTTGAATGCAACGTCGTATGAAAAGACGTTGATTGAGAACCGACAGCGTGATATGCGTAAGATGGAAAAGGAAGAGGGTAGAGAATGGGAGAGGATCTTCTTCAGCAGGACGAACAATTACGCTAATATTGAGGCACTCACGAGGAAGATCCCTGGTGAAAGTGTTGAGGCGGATAAGACGAATGGGGTTTGGGTGTTTGATGAGAGGAAGGCCGCGAATGCTAGACCGCCTTACAGACCTGGTGCTATGCCATGATGAGGAAGAATGGTGAGCTAGAGCTGTATAGAGGAGAGAAAGAGCTGTGATGGTCGATGCTTTTCGAACAACCTGAAATCAGGCTGAAAGAGACCTGAAGTATACAGTCATGCGAGGTGCGAACAGTTGAAGTCAGTAAGTGTGCGGCCGGCGCCTGTCTGGGGGTTTCATGTCGGTGTGTTTATAGTAATTACAGTATCACGAATTGGCAAAGATCACAGGAATGAAACTTTTACAGTAAACGATCGTAAAGCTCGTTATATTTCCTTCTTCCCTTGAAGTCAGCTCTATGGTGCTAGAGTTGGTTCTCTGGCTGGTACTTCCTACTTGCTTTGAAGTCTTAAACTTCTTATATTCATCTCCCTACTCATTTACTTCCTTCCTTGACCCTTCATTTCCTTTACCAGCTCCTCCCTTTTTCTCATGCAGTTCCACCTCTCTCACAATCTCCAATCTGTCCAATCGTATATGAGATTTTGTCCTACTCTATTTCTCTACGTTACCGTTTTTGATCTTGCAGTATAGTCTTTTCTCCTCCTTTCCTTCTCCTCTCCTCTCTAGTTCTCCCGTTTACTTTCCTTTCTTTCCTCTCTCCTCTTCCATCCTCTTCTAGCTCTCTTTCTAGCTCTTATGTTCTCCTCTTCTCCTCTTCTGTTCTAGCTCCCCTCTTATGCTCCTTCCCTTGTTTCTTTCTCTTGTCCCTGCCCTCCCTCATCGCATACAATAAACTCCACTTCCGTACTCTACTTATCTTGCTACCCTCTTCTCCTCTCCCTCTCTCTCTTCTAGGCCACCCCTCTGATTTCCTTTCCAGCCTTCTTACCTTACTAATTCTCATCTCGTCTTATACATGCAACTCTACTTTCGTACTCTGCTTTTGCTCTCTTGTATTACTGCTATAGCCTGTCTCTTCTCTTTCATACCAGTCTTCAGACTGGTATCTGACGCTTTATCTCTCGCTCTTGCTAACGTAGTGACACTAACAGCATAAAACCCATCAAAGAGAAGGAAAGCAGACAGATGTTGTGGCTGATATTGAAGTTGGTCAAATATCTCAACTTCAAGGATGGGAAGATTGATAATGACCGAGGTAACGAACTGGTACTTTACATCACTCACATCGTAGCGACATACAATATTCTTTGAGGCTTGTCCTCTCCATTCACACATACAGAGGTGAAATGACTTTTATTCATTAAGCTCGACCTAATTCGGATCCAGGTCATCGTGCTACAATACTCCAGAACCCTTCTTCGTTACCATCACAATGCAAAATGCTACGTAACCACATCAAACAATCTTCTCATCGTGAGCTTTTTCATTCGTTATCTTTCGTTGTTTCATCTCATGTGCTTCTCACCCTCGCATCCATCTCACAACCTCCCTCTCCCACCCGCCCTCCTGAAATAATCATAACTAGTTTCATCCTCTTCATCCAACATAGGCGTCAAGCCCTCCCCAGGCGTATGCGCCTCAGTGCTATACCCACTCGCACCCACATCAAAGAACTCTCTACTATTCATCCCCTGCAATCTCGGCGCCAACAAATGGCCTTGTGCATTTTCTCCATCTCCTCCAGCAATTTGATCTCTTCGTCCCATAATCACAGCATTCCGCAACAGCGCGCCCCGATCATCCGTAATATCACCGCTCTCCCACTTGCGCAACTCAGCAGCTCGTTCAGGCGACTCGTCAATACCGCGTAATCCAGCATAACCAGGACTATACGTCGTTTCAGCCACGCGTGCAGCAGGCCGACTACCACTGCGACTACCACTGCTAACATCACGATTCGTGCTCGCAGGACTATGCAGACGTCGCCCTCTCCCACCTTCTCCACCACCATTCGCAAGCGTACTCATCGTCATAATGGACGCATTACTAGGCGTGCCAGGGCGACTACTAACCATATCATCCGCAATACCATACAATTCACCATCGCCACCAAATTCATGTCTGAACTCGGCACGACGCTTGAAATTCTCAAAGTCAAGATCATCCTCTTTGACGATTTCGAAGGCCGGGGTGTTGGATGTTGGTTCGCCGGCGAAATGAGGGGCAGGTTTGCCAGTTTGTGTCTGAGACATTTGCGACATGTAAATGTCCGAGTATTGTTGACGACCACGCATGTCGCTGCTACCGTCGAGCCCATTGGCTTGGACATCGGTATCGAGCTGCCCGCGAAGGACGTCTTTGAGTAGATGTTGTGCTTTTGCGTGCACCATTGGTCGCGTCAAAGGCTGGTAGAGTGCTGGATGACCAAATTTGACACCAACACGGTCGATGGTCTTGCGCATCTTCTTCTCTTGCTTTGCGTTGCCGGATGTCATCGCAGATTCTTTGCTGTCGAGCTGATCAAGAGAAAGGATACTATAATATTTGAATCGACGGTCGAATGTCCGCTTGCAGTATATTTTGAACAGAAAGAGTATGATGGGCAATGGAGCCATACAATACAACATTGTCCAACTGCCACGAGCCGTTACCACAAGCGCAATGACTGCGTTGGATAACAGAGTCGCGAAGAGAAGGCGGTTGAAGACGTTGCGCCAGAAGGCACCACCTGATTCGACCTTTGTGACGAAAATATACTGTAGAAGATATTTCTTGAGCCATCCATCCAGGCCGATATAGATAGCCACGATTGGCAGAATGAGTGGTTGCAGTGGACCAAATACAAAGCCCGATGTGATGACAAAGAGGTAGCTGTTGTAGTAATCGGCATACAAAAATGGTTGTGGTGCGGAAAGCTGAATCATTCTGCGTGGAGTAGGGTTTGTGAAGCGCCTTTGAAACCAATTACCCAATAGAGTAAAGCCTTGCAATAGATCAATAGCAGCTCCTAGATTGCGCTGCATTTGCCAAGTGACCCAGTAACTGGAGGTGAAGCAAAGAGTGGTGGTAACGTTTTGTGCAATATGACCTGACACAATCGCGGACCATGTGTCTCCAGATGCCTTGTCAGCAGCGACGACGAAGGCAACAAAGTTCCAAGCTGATGCGAATGTGGAGAAGACGATCAGATTGTTAAACACGAAGAAGAAGTACAGTCTATTCAAGACATGTCTTTCTCGCTGTGTCTTTGAAGGGTCACCTGATCGCACAAGAAGGCGACGGAAGATGGATGGCAAGAACATGTAGAACAATTGCTGAAGCGCTGGTGCCAGGATACCCTGAACAGCCGCCCACACAGTCGCATGGGCGTTCAGATTCCTTTGGAACCAAGGCCATAACACGCCCAAATGAGCGAAATTAGTAAGGAAGATTGCTGATAAAACGTTGGGAGCGACATAGGCGACGGTCAAGACGGTAATCCAAAAGTTGATCCATATACTCTTCCGTCGATACTGGTTTCGAGTTAATGGTAAGTTCTTCCAAATAAGGTCGTTTGGCTTGGGAGCCAGTGCAATAACGGTTCCTTCTGGACCTCTCTTTTTGGCTGCCCAAGCTATTGCGTGGGCGTCTTCAATATGTGTAAAGCTGGCAAATCCATATGGCAAGGGATTCCGCTTGTCAACTGTTTCTCTGATCTCGTTGATCTCTGTCTCCAGCTCTTTCACACGTCCCGCTAGATAATCAATAGCATCAACTTTATGTTGACCTTTGAAGGCCTGGTCGTTCTTGTTCGGTTTGCACATCGGTCGTTTGGTCGGGAGTTTATCAGGGTTTGCAAGGTACTTGGCCAAACATCTCTCCAAATCTTCAACTGCTTCTTCATGCTCCTCAATCAGCTCCGGTAGACCTTTAGTATTACGTGCGATGGTCGCTCGCGCCACATCATCAGTCTGCTTGACCTTTTCAACAATTGCTTTAAGCCCATCTTCTGTTCGCGCTGCCTTCGGGATGTGGCGGACCAACAATGTCCTGGAGTGTAAGCTGTTTTGGTAATCCTGACTCTCAAAGTACGCCCGTCGCAGCCTGGTCACTGCTCGGTAATTGTGATACAGCCAGAACATGACAATTCCATCCGCTGCGTATGCATAGACAACGTACGCCCAAAATTTGGTTCCATAGAAATATTGTGGCGTGATCCTCATGAGAACCGGAACATTCGGCCAATCCTTGTATAAATCGCTGCCACCAATCAATGTTATCGGAATGAGCATGGCGCATCCAACAACAGTCAAGCACAAGAATATATGTCTTGCCATCTTGAGAAACCGAAGGAATATCACAGCGTCCACTCCAATCTCTTCCACCAATGCCGCCTCTTTGACATCTCTGATCGGCTTGATCCAGCTGAGGAAGCCTTTGCCAATCGGTGGTGGCGCGTGTTTCTTGTCTGCATGTTTTGCTCGTGGGGCGTATACAGCAGAGTTGCGAGGGCGTAGTAGGCAAAAGAGGAAGCACAGACCAGCTGAAGCTCCGAAAGAATAACCGATGGAGATGTAGATGGATTGGGATTGTTGCTAAAGAGAGTGTTAGGAATTGATCTGCTTGACTTGGGAGTTGGCGGAGCTGACTTGGTTTGCGAATGGAGTTGAGAGGAGTTCTAAGAATGCAGCAACTCCTGTAGTGGTTGGTTGTGCCTGCCTAGCCACGAGGGTTGGCGTCGCCATCATCTCAGGTGCTGTGGTGCTTGGGCTTGGTGAATGATTTTGTGCTGATTATTACACCATCAACAGCCTGAAAAGTGTAGTACAGCGAAATCTCGTCTTGTCTTTAGCGCGCGTCAGTCAATAATTGTAAGCACGTGTCGTGGTTTCGCGCCTGATAGCAAAGAGATTGAAGAGCTTTAGTAATATCAACGATAGTAAAGAAAGAAGCTCTTAAGAGTCTGAGAGTAGAAAGCAAGAATAAGATGAAAGGGAAGGAAGATGAGACGAAGAAGGACAACAAAAACAAAAAGATAAGACAAGTTGAAAGTTATGTTGACGGTACCGGTACCTTGCATACGTCAATCCCAATACCCCACCAAATCCTATAAATAGTATAGCACAAAATCTTCCTCGCCCGTTCATGATTACAGGTATAAATGCTCCATTAAATATAGCTATAGCCATCCAAATCTAATTGCGATATACACATGGCCTTCTATAATTCCAAGAGAAGTCTGTTAACACACAAAAGAAAACAACCGTCCCACTCGTCCAAACACTTCAAGTTCAAGGCACCGAAGCAGTGACAGTAGTAGCAGGCGAAGGTGCAGCACTCGACTCTCCTCTCACCTTAGCTTTCGGCCTTCTACCACCATCACCCTTGCCACCTCTCGACGATGATGGCCCACCTCCCCTTCCTCGACCACCTCCTTTACCTCCTCTCTTGGACGCCTTCTCTACAGCTCTCAAAGCACGTTCCTCCTCCTCCTTGACAGCCTGGCTCTCTTTTGCCCACCAAGTCAAGAACTCTTGCTCCTCTTGAATCTCCTGCAGACTTCTCTTCGCCGCAGCTTCCTTGATATTAGTCTTCTCTGCGCTCTGTTGTGCTAGAATGTCTGCCATCGACTGGTGCATGTAGAATGTTGGTGAAATCTCGGCTCCAGGACGAGGCACATGACGAACAGATTGTACTGGAATGGGAGCTGCAGTTTGAGAAATAGAGAATCCAGGACCCATCGCAGGGTTGGATGGTGAAGCTGTGACTGTGGGCTCTTTCGAAGTAGAGGCACTACGATGAGGAAGTTTGGCTTGTGATTTCGACAGTCCTGCAGACGGAGTAGCGCTCGGTCCAGGTCGTGAAGGCATGTTTGCTACTGTCTGACGCATTGTGAGCTGTGGTGTGTTTGATCGAGATGCTGGAGTTGTCGGTGCAGGAGAAGGAGGCGCCGGTGATGGGGCTGGAGATGATAGTGGAATAGTCTTTGACTTGGTTCCAGCTGTCTGCCAAGGTGATGTCGGCGTGGACGCGCTTTCTACAGGGCTTGAGAAGAAGTCACTAGTCTGTTGACTCGCCTTTCTCCGCTCTTTCTGAGACATTTTTGGCGTCGAAGCAGCAGCAATGGGTGTGGTGGGCTGTTTCTGCGCTGCCAAACCAAGAGCAATACCAGACGGACCAGGAGCAGGGTTTTGCTCCAATATCTCTTTCAGGTTGAGCTTACTAGAAGCCAGAGGTGTAGATCCCCAAGGCCTATCAGCAGGCCGAACTTTCGCAAAGTCCAGTGCCGGTGGTTTTGAAACACCTGGTGACGTTGATAGGCTTGGTCGCTGCCCTGGCGTTTTCAGGCCCGCAGTAAACAAATCCGATGGTGACTTTGACGCTACGGTCGGGCGAGGAAGAGAGCCTGCTGGTGGTGTATCCAGTGGTGACAAGCGTGGAGCAGATCCTGCTATAGCAGGTTTTCGAAGAACGTCTGGAGATAAGAAGTTGTCGTTCACGCTGGAACCAAGTTCAGCCGCAGAGGCCTGTGCTTGCATCGCCGGTGTTGTCGGTGTGCTGCCAGAAGCCGATGCACGAGCTATTCGAGAACGGCCGGACCCGATCACAGCCTCGATACCAAGGTCGAACGATGTGCCTAAAGTGGAAGCACCTTCAGCAAATTTACTCAGCAAGTTGATAGAATCAATCTTCTGCTGGCGATCCCTGTCCAGTCGACCTGGAAGCTCAGGATGATTTTCTAGCAGTAACGCCTCAGCTCGCCCACTTTTCGCATACGGTAAGACAGTAAGTTGGTTGTCTCTGACGATGCCATCAAGGTCATGCAGAAGGTATTCATCCAGTTCGTCGAGAAAGTGCGAGGACAACATAGCCTCCAAGTTCAGGCAAAGATATTCTAGGCCAGCATCCTTGAAATCCTCGACTGCACTAGGTCCAATCGCATTGAGCAGATCACAAGCGTTCCGGACATTGACATATCTGCCAATGACCATCTGACATACCTGTGACAGACGATCCATCATCAATTCATTTGCCACACTGAGCACCTCGAGTATCAAGTCCAAGAATTGATTAAGGTCTTTTGTTCGAACATCATCAAAGAGCTCCTCTCCAGCATCTGTGTAGATGTGGCGGAGAACCAAATTGAACACGTTTTCATCGACGTGCTGCATATCAATGCTGACTGCGTCCTCGGGATCTTCAAGCAGATCCCGACGTTCAGCCAACCATCGACCACCTGCACGGCCATGAAACAAGCCTTCGAAGAAAGGCACTCTTCGGCTTATAAGGTCAGCATGAACACGTACTTCTGCACCTTCAGCCAACTCGATGATTGTATCGGCATCATGCAGAAAGTCCGGGTCGAGCATGGCAAGCTCAAGATCTCGGTCCATCGACTTGTCGGCTTTGTCGGTCACACGTCTGGCTGCTGCTTCGAGATTGCGCAGCTCAAGACGAGAGGCGATCTTGCGTATCTCCTTACCGACGACCTCACGATATCGGAAGGCGTTCACACCACGAGCTCTGTTCCAGAACCCAATAAAGCGATCGGTGTAAAGATAAAGCACGAGTTCAACAAGTGTAAGAAAGTCGCAACCTGTGGTGAAGAGAACTTTGTCGTCCATACCCTCACTCAGGGTGAATAAGTCACAGATATATGAACCCTTGTCGTGATATTCGCGGAACGCTTGTCTCATGAAAGAACTCCTGCCCGACAGTACGAACTGATGAACAGGAATGCGCACCTCTGATGTCGTTGTGCACATCAACAAATCATAGTTGAAGCACTGTTCATTAGGCGATGACCTGAGTGCTTCTTCCAGATCTTTTTCCAGGTCTTTGGAGTTCACCAAACTGGTCAAGAGTCTCTGGAAAGCATCAGGGCGACTCCAGAACTTGAGATCTGGAGTTTCACTATCAGCGTTTTCGGGAGTTATGAAGTTTTTGAACGGCAGAAGAGCTGCCATATCCTTCCATAGAGTCTTCTTGCTAGGGATAATCTGTTGCTTCGTGACATCGCAATCTTGTCGGATAGCACAATATGCTCCAGAGGAGGATGCTCGAACAGCAATAGCTCGAGTGAGCCCAGGTACTCTCGAGAACTTGAACTCTTTCTGAGACCTTTTGCCTGCTCTAACAGTTCTTCGCCACACACTACCAGCTTCCGTGGATAGGATAATGGCACCATCTTGGTCTACTCCAACATCCTTCGCATTCATGTGTCCTTTCTTCAACGACCAAATCCTTGCCGGGTTCGAAAGGGCGGCCTTGATCTTGTTTGGATTGGTAGTAGATGACCCAGAGTCGTTACTTTGTCCTACAACAACAGAAAATATCTCACCAGCACTGCTGAGCGCACAAATAGTGTCACCACCCCCAGTTATCTTGATGATCTTGTTCGGAGTTGCGTCGTAACGTGTAGTGAGAAAGCTCTGCTTCAAGAACGAGCCAACAAAGTCAAGAGGGAATTGCACTTTGACCACACCATAATTGGCGAAGACGTGGACTTCGTCATTCTCGAGCAAGCAGATCGTAGCACGATCAATTGCCGAGACACTTCGAATGGGGCATGAGAAGCGAGAAGCAGCAACACGACGTGGTATTGCCTGCAACTCCAAGCTTCGGGCATGTGCATCCATGATTCCCAGTTGTCCTTCATTCTTGCCAAAAGTGTAAAGACCATCGCTCGTGTGAGCAACGGAATGTATACGTGATGCAGCGACACCATAAATCACCTCCCGCTTGAGTGGTCCAAAAATCTGTTTCGGAGTGACTTCGATACACTCTTCCGGTTTTGAGGACTTTGGCGCGCCTAGTCCAAGCTGACCGACCGCATTGCTACCCCAAGAGAAGATTTCGCCCTGATCAGTAATGGCCAGAGAATGATCCTGGCCCAAAGCGACTGCTACGATCTTCTTGCGTTGACCACCAAAGTCTTCACAACAGACAAAACTGAATTGAGTCTTCTCTGAGCCCGTTCCTAGACGACCACCGAGACCGTGACCTGTCATGTAGAGGTTGGATAGTGGATCATTAGTGAGCACAGCGGTGTGGTATTTTGACATTTGCACGTCTTGAATGCTTTCTGGTGTGAATTGAATGACTGCGGGCAAGTCGTGACCCTCGGGCATACCATTCCTCAGTACAGAAATGATCTTTTCGGCATAAGTAGGGTTTGTTGTAGCAACTTCCGAAGCTCGCTTGTTGACAAGCTCGCGATAAAAGCGTTTGTAAAGATGTCCAGGTCTCTTGAGAATGACCCGTTCTGGATATTGTCTGTCATCATGATTGCCAAGCCCGAGATTAACATTCTTATTGCTTCCAAAAGTATATAGCTCGTCACCCTGCACGTTAATGAGAGGTGCAACGATGGCTTTACGTTGGGGTCGGTCTTCATCGTCCTCGTCAGACTCGGTGTCTTCCTCGTGATCGACGTCATCATCGCGCGCATTTTGTCCTCTTTCCAGGGTATGGTGAAGCGTTCGGTCTTTGATAGTAGAGGTAAGCAGATCGTAAGGTCCATTTCCTTCTCGATCTTTGATCTTCATCAGATTGATACTCTGTGTCACAACGCCGCTTCCTCCCTGACCGATAGCATCCTGTGCTTCGCGCTCTAGAATCGCTCGAGCAATGGTAATGTTGCCGAAGTAGAATGCTCGGTGCAAGGCTGTCCATCCACTTTCCAAGTCCTGCACATAGAGGTCGATCAGAGGATGCGCGATCAGAGCCAGGGCGAAATGAATTCCTGCTTCACTTGCTTGCGACGCAGCATAGTGTAGGAGCGTCATACCCTTGGTGTCTTTTCGATTGATATCAGCACGTGTCAAGGTAACGTCGCTGAACGTAGACCTTTCAGCCATGTTCTTCATGCTCTTGTTCCCTCTGGGTGTCTCCGGACTCATAGCCAGTGGGTCTCGAGGACTACCAACCGAGAATGTGCTTGAAATCACCGCTTGTCCACTGGTATTCCTCTGCTTGCCACCTCTTCCTGCACCAATGCCGGCCACCGTAGCGGTCTCAATGACGCGCTGAAAGTTGAAGAAGTCATCTTCATAGTAGTATCGCCAGAGAAGTGTGCTCATGTAGATGAAATAATTCGTACGGCACGTCTCAGACTTGCCCGGAGGTGCAGCTATGCCTTGCTGTGACTTCGAAGAATCACGGCTAGTTTAAAGGCGTGGTGCTGCACAAGGCAAGGGTGAGGATGCCTACAAAGGTATAGGAAGCTGGCTTCGAGGATTGTTTTCAGAATATGATAATAGTCTTATTGAAGCTCTTGCAGGAGATGCGCCAAGGCAGTAGGTATTGGTATGGTCGATTTGAAGATGATGTGGCAAAAGGAGGGCCTTCGAGTATGGTATGGAACTACAGAGAGTTGCAAGATAAGATGGCGATACAAGGTTTTGCCGTGAAGGTACTGTAAAGTCTTCAAGATGCGATACAAGGTAGCCGTTAGTATAATACAGAGGGAGGATGGAGGATGTGAAAGTAGATACGTGTTGCTGCTCAATAACGCTGGTGGTGTTTCAAGGTGTTTGCATGTGACGAGTGCCATGATCCAATCGATAATGACCGTGCCGCGGTGAAGCTTGCTGAGCGGTCCTTGAAACAAGACAAAGTAAATTACAGATCCAAATGACAAGACAAGTCTGTACGTAGGACAAGGGAATCCAAGGTCAGTCATAGTCTGCTCAAACTTCCTCAGCAGGTCATCCTTACGCTCAATGACAAAGTGAGGTATTGTTCTGATTATTAATCACGTGCTCTCCATCATCAGCTCTTCGACAGTCAGAAATACTTGAAGACAACTCTTATACATGCTTATAAACTTGAGCGGGTTTCCCACACTTTGCCTACTCATGAAAGAGAGTGATGTTTCAGGAGAACGTATTGGCATGGACTGTGTGCAGTGTGTGAAGTGCCGTCTGAAGTGACCCCGCGTGATCTGCCATGATGAGCTAAGATCTTCTTCGGCTTCTAATGCTACCCCTCCATTTCTCTCGCTACATCATTCTGCCGCACCTGGTCATCCGGCACTATGACAAACTCTCCTGCTACCGCGTGATGCACGTTGATCACACTCAATCGCCATTTCATAGGCCTACAGCTCACCAAAGCTTGGTCATGAGCGGGCTGATCCTCCTGGGGTCTCCAGCTTGCCTAGAAAAGTGTGGTCATCGAGCATAATATCTGAAACAACGTGTGCTGTGGAGAGTCTGATCATATTATATAAAGCTCACTCTATATCCCCTCTTCTCGTAGAACCTCGTTCGTCTTTATAAGTTCATCTCCAAATATTCACTATGAAGACAGTCACGTCTCTCCTGTTATGGAGCGCTCTCGCTCTTGCTGCTCCAGCACCCACACCACACACCTTCGCAGT
>Ga0160428_1001788_pt1 | contig 14896 bp, 13 predicted proteins | sample SolpanmetagenomM_FD_108198 | JGI IMG/M metagenome (GOLD analysis project Ga0160428, IMG submission 108198) | Solar panel surface microbial communities from Lawrence Berkeley National Laboratory, California, USA - M | ecosystem: Engineered > Built environment > Solar panel > Unclassified ... | reverse complement strand
GTTGCGCAACATCGTGACGCTGTCGTCGGCGCGTTCATCCACCAGGGTCGCAACTCGGGTGATCGAGGCCATGCGAAGTTCTCCTTCGACGTTAGCGATGTGAACCATCTGTTCGGCACTGCCATTCTCGAGCTGAGCGGCTGCACCTGCCGTGCCGGGTAAGGCAGCGTCACCACTGCTGGATTTGACCGACGCCGGCGTCGCCGCAATGGAGAGACGAAGCGCCATTGGCCTGAGGACGAAGAGCAGGGTGGCAAGAACACCCAGTGCGACCAGCCCGCTTTCACCCAGCCGGTAGAGATCGGATTTGTCGAAGCGCGACAGGAGCGAGGGTGCGGCCAGTTCGGGACCCTCATCGGCACCGGCAAACCGCATCGACACCACTTCGACATGGTCGCCACGAGCTTCGTTGAAGCCGATCGCGCCACGAACCAGGGAAGCGATATGGTCGAGATCGGTCGGCGAACGCTCCGCCCAGGTGGTAGTGCCATCCGGATTCTTGGTCGTCACGCCGTCGACCATGACGGCCAAGCTGATCCGATGAAGCTGCGGTTGCTCACGGACGAGAGTGCGAACAGTCTTGCCGATCTCGAAATTGGTGGTTTCTTCCTGCTTCTGCTCCTGTGACCCGGCGGGTTGCGCGCCAGCGTCGGCATTGGGAAGGTTGTTCTGTACGGAGACGTTGGTCTGAGCTTCGGTGTTCTTGCTCGAATTGTTGCTGTTTTGTGTGCTGCGAACGACTTGACCGTCCGGATCAAATTTTTCCTGCGTCTCGCGCACCTGGTCGAAGTCGTATTCCACGGCGGCTTCGGCACGAACATGACCTGGGCCAACGCTACGTTCGAGCATTTCCTCGACCGCGCGGGACAGCTTTAACTCGGAACTGCGTTTGAGTTCTTCGCCGGTCTGGGCCGCTGCCAGCGGGCCGGTCGGTCGACCCGCACGCGACAGCAGGTTTCCGCGGCTATCGACCATGGCGATGTTGCTGGCGTGTAAGCCGGGCACGGCGGCCGAGATCAGGTTGAGGATCGCCTGGATGCCTTCATTGTCCAGGCGAGCGGCACCGGCCATGGTGAGCACGACGCTTGCCTGGGCTTCCTGGCGCTCTCGAGCGAAAGGCTCACGACGCGGGAGAACAAGGTGCACCCGGGCGGCGCGAACGCCCTGAATGGCCCGGATGGTGCGGGACAACTCGCCCTCCATCGCACGGGTCTGCGCGATACCTTGCTGGAAACTGTTGGCCGTCAGGCCGTCAGAGCGGTCGAAAATCTCGTAGCCGATCGATCCACCCGACGGCAGGCCTTCTTTAGCGAGAAGAAGGCGAGCCTTGTCGACCTGGTCGCTAGCAACCAACACGCGCGTTCCACCGCCTTCGGTTTTATGGGCGATGTGAGCTTTATCGAGCTGATCATTCAGCTGCGCGGCCTCGCGCAAGTCGAGATCGCCATAAAGCAGGGCCATCGGACCGTCGGTGTTTCGCATGGCGAGGTATGAGAGCAACGCCAGGCAGATCACTGCCACGGCGGCCATAGCTCCCAACCGAAGGATGCCTAACGAGCGGAGACCGGCCATCAAAGAGGTCATCGCCCGATTCCATTTTGCCATCGTGCCATGGTCCCATCATGGTGGGACCGGGTTACCGAACGGTTAACAGCCCGGCAAAATCTGCCTATTTGGACATGAGCCAAGATCCGAAATAGGCGATGGCGATCCAGATCGGCGCGGAGAACAGCACACCGGCGACAAGCCCGCGCAGAGCAGCCGTTTGGTCAATCTCGTCAAGCTCGAACTCAACCGGAGGTTCGGCGCCGCGAAGGATCGGGATGAGTTCCGCATTGACGTCGTCCAGGCGACCGGGCCGACGACGATCCTTTACGACCGCGGTGTTCACTGCCTCCGCAGCAGCTTCCAGTTCAGATAGATCGGTCATGTTGAAGCCTCCGATTCGCTTGCGGGCACGTGACCAGCAAGGCCTGCGACAACTGTAGATTGTAAAAGTTAACAAAGTCTCACGAAACGGATTGAAGGCACCGGTAGAGAAAATTTACTGCAATGGCTCGAACGGGTGTGTCCGGGAGCGGAACCCGCCCCCGGGTGGACAATCAGGAAGCAGGTGTCACGACCGTCTGAATCGTCCCGACTTCGGTCTGCAAGGTGCCAAGCACGGCGTTAACCCCGGTGCCGGAACGCTGCATGCCGGTCACGGTGCCAGTTACGGTGGTCGGCAACGCCGTCCCCGTCTGATCAACCACGCTCACCTTGTAGGATCCATCCACAATGGTTCGGCCGTCCGTGTTCTTGCCATCCCATGACCAATCGTTGTTACCGGCGGTTGCCGTCACGTTCGTCTGCAGGATCTTTTCGCCGCTATCCGCCGTCACCGTGATGGTTAACGGTCCGGCGGAGGGAGCATTGAAGTGGATTTGCGACTTGCTGTCCTGCAGCGTCAAATGGTCGTTGGTTGCGGTAACCTGCTTTCCAACCAAAGCGGTCGATTGAAGAATCGTGTTGCTTTGCGTCGCCGTGATCAGATTGGTCAGATTGGTGTTGGTGTTTATCTGCTGCTCTACGCTGGAATACTGAACCAATTGGCTGGTGAACTGGTTGGTATCCATTGGTGATGTCGGGTCTTGGTTCTTCAACTGGGTCATCAGGAGGCTCAAGAAGTTGGTCAAGTTGCCGCTCAGCGAGCCCAGTGCCGAGTTGGTCGGGGCTCCGGAGGCCGAGGCGGCCGAAGCGTTGATCGCGGTCGTCGATGAAACGGACATTGGTTGTGCTCCTTAGGCCGTGATGTCGATGCCGGAACGGATCGATCGATGCTGGGTGGTCGCGGTTAGTGTCGAGCCGGTAGCGTCGCCGAATGTTTGGTTGGCGTAGCTTCCGCCCCGTTGTTGGCCGTTATTCGAGAAAGAGCCGCCGTTGGTGTTGCCACCAGCGAATGACGATGTGGCGCCTGAGTCAGGCAGGGGCGGAGGTGCAAGGCTGAAATCGAGGACTCGGCCGGCTTGCGGCACGCCCGCTTGATCGAGTGCTTGTTGAAGCTGGGATTGGTCGTGGATCAGGCGGGACAGGGTTTCAGGTCGCTCGGCCACCAACTGGATGGTTGCGGGTCCATCGGTCGGGCGCTCGATCCGGATGTCGACCCGGCCGAGCTCGACGGGGGTGATCTGGATGGTCGTGACATGCGAAGCCGCCGCGGCTTGAGCCGGGTTGCTCATCATGACCTTGACGGGCTCGATAATCGCCTGCGCCACCTGGCTGGCGGGAGAACTCGGGACGGCAGTCCGCTGAACCGATCCGGGCGCGGCAGCGGCCGCATTGGACGCGGAGGTTACGGCGGGGGTGATCGAGGCTGTGGCGACGACGGTGGCAAAGGACGGGGTGTTCTGGGCTGGAACGTCGGTTGGGAGTTGGGGCAAAGGTGAGGATAGGGCTGAGGAGGATGCCGGCGACGCCGCACCACCGGGCCCAGAGGCCGCCTTGGCGGCGCGGGATGGTGATGGCGATGTAGTTACGCCGGGTTGGGTTGGCGCAGGCTGGACCGATGGAGGTTGGGTCAGGGAAGGCTGGATCGGGGTTTGGACGATCGGTGTAGCGGGCGTGGGTATCGCTTGGGCGAGCGGCGAGGTCAGGGTCGGGTTCGCAGAAAGGTCCGGTAGGGCTGCAACGGCGGCCGATGACGATTGTGAGACGTCTGTCAGCTTGGTCGCGGTCGGCTTGACGTCATCGGGATCGCTTCGGCCGCCGGGCCGAGCGGACGTTGGCGTGGAGGCGGATTGTGCGACGAGGAGGGCGTCGGTTGGCAGGTCCGCCGAGCCAGCAATCGAAGAACTCGCGGGCTGGGGCGGGCCGTCCGCGGCCGTAGCTGGAGCATCCGCGCTACCCGTCAGTGCTGGGGTGGACGACGGCGAAACCGATGTTGGCGAGGCTGCGATCACGACCGGTAGCGGGACTGGAGGCGGGAGCAGGGGTTGAGCCTGGGGCTGAACGATCGGCGTGGTGACAAGGGTGGGGTCAATCGGTTCATCGCCGATCGGCTTGTCGTCGGCCGGGTCTTTGGCCGTCGTCGTGACGGCGGCTCCGGTGCCGGCAGTTCGGCCCAGGGCGGTAGGCGGCGGTGGAACCTGTGAACCCGGGATCGTAGCCTGCGGTATGCAAACGGGAATGTTCTGGAGGGTTGCGGGCGCAGTCTGCACGGCGGTGGCCACGGGAACGGGAGCTGAAGCGGCCCGATCCAGGTGCGAGCCAAAGGTGTCGGTTGCCGTAGCGCCGGGCTGGGTGGGCGTGCTGGTGGGGTCGGTCGTGAGGGCGAGCGCCGCGCCGGCGGGCGTGGGTGGGCCGGCAACGGGTCGGTCGGTTCTGGACGCCGGAGAGGGTTGGGTAGTGACCATGGGGAGCCCTGAGCAAGGAGCGGGCCAACGGTGAAAGCGAACGTATCCAGGCTGCAGGGCACTTTGGGATACGGCACAAATTGCCGATGTGATCGGGACGCTCGGCTGAAACAGCCGGGTCATGGGTACAGAAATGCCCGTGTTTCCAGTGTTCAGGCGTTGGCACGAAAGATGCGATCGGAACGGGGACCACATCTGGGACCCAACATGTCGATCTTTGGTGCAATGACCACGGCCATCGCTGGCCTTTCCTCTCAGTCCACCGCGTTCAGCAATGTCGGCGACAATATCGCGAACACGCAGACCGTCGGGTACAAGAGCGTCGACACGATCTTCGAAGACTACATCACGGTCAGCAACGCGTCCGTCAACGAGTCTGGCTCGGTCGTCGCGCGTCCCAGCTACAACAACTCGGTGCAGGGCTCGATTACCACGTCGGCCAACCCGCTGAACATGGCGATCTCGGGTGCCGGCTTCTTTCCTGTCAGTGCGCGGAATGGAACGGTCAACGGTGCGCCGACATTCGATGGAACACAGCACTACACACGAGCAGGCGACTTCAAGCTCGATAACAACGGCTACATGGTCAACAGTTCCGGCAACTACCTCACGGGCTGGCCCGTGGACGGTAATGGTCAGGTCGACCAGACCCGGCTGACGCCATTGCAGGTCGGCCAGAGCGGCTACGCGCCGGTCGCGACGTCAACGGCCACGATCTCCGCAAACTTGCCGGCGTCGCCGTCCAGCAACGTTCCGAATTATACGACGGAGCTCCCGGTCGTCGACGCGCAGGGGACGTCTCGCAACCTCGAACTGACGTGGACGCAGCCAACGGCCGGGTCGAACAGTTGGAATCTCAACATCACGCAGCAGCAAACCGGTGCCACAGTCGCCACTGCGGCGGTCACGTTTGGTCCCAACGGAACCCTCAGCTCTGTCACGCCTTCACTAGGCACGCCGCCGCCCAACTCGACTACGGGACAGCCCGCATTGCTCGGCTTCCAGGCCGATTTCGGCTTAGGCCCTCAGAAAATTCAGCTTAATCTCGGCAATTTCGGCGGAACCGACGGCGTCACGCAGTTCGCGGGAACCAACTACAACCTGGTCAGCAGCTCTCAGAACGGCGTCAGGCCCGGCAGTTTCAGCAGCGTGTCGATCCAGCAGAACGGCAATGTCCAAGTCAACTACGACAACGGGTCATCGCGCGTGCTGGCGCAGGTGCCAGTCGTTACCTTCGCAAGCCCTGATTCGCTCAAGCGGTTGGATGGCCAGGCATTCTCGGCAACCAACGAGAGTGGCACCGCACGGGTCAACCAGACAGGCGCCAACGGTGCGGGTTCATTGGTTGTGAGTTCGGTGGAAAGCAGCAACGTCGATATCGCGAGTGAATTCACCAAGTTGATCGTCGCGCAGCGGGCCTATTCGGCCAATACGAAGATGGTAACGACGGCCGATGACCTGCTGCAGCAGACTATCGACATGAAGAGGTAATCCATGTTCCTCGGCAACACACTCGGCGCGGCAACTTCCGGGCTGGACAGCATCGAACGTCAGCTGGCGACCCTATCCCAGAACGTCGCGAACGCGAGCACCCCGAACTACGTGCGGGAATCGACACCGGTCACCAGTGCCGACAGCGCCGGCGGGCCAGCCGGTGTGCGGACCGGCGGGGCGGTGCGGGAGATCGACGTTCAGCTGCAATCCAACCTGTTCGCCTCCGTCGCGACCGAAGCGGGCAACCAGGTGACGAGCGACTCGCTGTCTGGCATCGACGCCGCGTCGGGAACGCCGGGGAGTGGGCAGGATCTCGCGTCGTTAGCGGGCAAGTTGCAGGACAGCTTCTCGGCGCTGGATACTAATCCGTCGGATCAGACCCAGCAGGCGGTGGTGCTCGGGGCGGCGACGTCGTTTGTTCAAGGGATCAACTCGCTCAGCGGTTCGCTGGTGCAAGCGCGGCAGAAGGCGCAAGATTCGTTGAGCGACGGCGTCGATGCAGCCAACACGGCACTCGGCGCGATCGGCAAGCTCTCGGATCAGATCATCTCCGCACGGGCGCAAGGACAGAGCACGGCCGGGCTGGAGGACGACCGCGATGGCCAGATGAAAACCCTGGCCACGCTCACGGGGGCGAGGTTCGTTCCCCAATCATCCGGAGACGTCCAGGTCATCGCCGGCAATACGATTCTGCCGACGCGGCTGACGACGAATGGGCCGTTCGCGATTCAAAGCTCCACCATCTCTGCCGCAAGCGGAGGGGCGGTTCCGCCTCTGATGATGAACGGTTCGCCGGTGAGCGGCCTGGGCGGCGAGATGGGCGCCAATTTGGCATTGCGCGACAGTACGATCCCTGGGATGCAGACCAAGCTCGACAACTTTACCCAGTCGATTGCAGCGTCGTTCCAGCAAGCAAAAGTGCCGTTGCTGACCGACAACACTGGGAATAGCACCCCGCCGGCACTGGGATTTTCGGCGACCGTACAGGTTTCGGTGGATATCCAGACTTACCCGTACAAGTTGCGGGACGGCAGCACCGGGCCGACCCTGCAATCGGGCGACAACTCGACCGTCCGTACTGTGCTGAATACCGTGTTCCCCTCCACAATGGACGGTGCGGTGTCGCGAGCCTCGACGCTGGTGGCCGGGTTCGCGCAGCAATCGGCCCAGGCGACGACGGCGACGACGTCGAGCACGGCGTTGCGGACGGGGCTCGATACTCGGCTTGCTGCCCGGAGTGGCGTGTCAGTCGATACCGAACTCGCGCAGATGGTCGCGCTTCAGACGGCCTATGCGGCAAATGCCAAGGTAGTCACCGCAGTTCAATCGATGTGGCAGCAACTGTTGCAGGCAGTCCAATGATCAATAATGACTATTCGTACATGACGCGGTTGCTGAGCAACAGCAGCACGGTGCGTGATCAACTCGATCAAGCACAGGAGCAGGTCGCCACCGGCCTTGTCTCAAACAGCTATTCCGGACTCGGAACGCAGGCGCGAACGGCGCTCAGCCTGGCGCCGGCTATCGCGCATCAGGCCACTTACAGCCAGAACATCGATGCGGCTCAAGGGCGGCTCGACATCACGCAGAGTGCGATGACGTCGATCTCGGACATCGCGGCAAAGTTCTACGCTGCCGTCAACACATACAATCCGAACGATTCGACGAGCGTCCAGACCTTAGCGGCGAACGCCAAGTCGGCGATGCAGCAGATCGGCGACTTTCTTAATGCCAAGTCTGGCGATGTGTATCTCTTTGCCGGGAAGGACACGAGCAATCCGCCGGTCCCGAACACCGATCCGGATGTGATGAGCGCCGGTTTGCTGAGTGGCAGCAGCGGGCCGCCATTCTCGAGCACCATCGGCACGTCGCCGCTCACCATCCAGGCTGGGCCGGGTCAGACGGTGCAGGTCGGCCTAATCGCCAATGCGAACACGTTGGTGACGTCTGCGCCGCCGACGACCGGTTCTTACATGCGTGATACGCTGACGGCGCTGGCGAAGATCGCCGCAATCGGCACATCATCGACGCCCGCGGCCGACATAGCGGGCGCTCGAACGACGCTGTCGAACTCGATCTCGGCGATGGCGAGCGAAACCGGCTCGTTGGGCAATATCCAGAGCAATCTCACGACCCGGCAGACGCAGTTGGCGTCCCTGACCACCTCGCTCCAGAAGCAGCTATCGTCCGCACAGGACGCGGATGTGGCTGAGGCCATCAGCCGGGCGGCTCTTCTGAAGACGCAGCTTCAGGCATCCTACCAGATCATCGCGGACTCACGGAGCCTGTCGCTGGCGAGCTATCTGTAAGCGGACGAGGCAGGTTGGCGCAGCACGTCGCGGATGACGTCGCTGCGTAGCGGCCCTCGGAACAAGGACGAGCCGACGTTAGATGCGTTGATGGAGGACGCAGACCAACGTGAACAGCCGGCGGGCGGTCTCGTGGTCGATTTCCGCCTTGTTCTCCAGCCGGGAACGCAACAGGTTCGCACCCTCGTCGTGTAAACCGCGGCGGCCCATGTCGATCGCCTGAATGCGTTCGGCCCGGCCTTCGTCGACCGCCATCATGTGGCTGTCGACGAGGAGCTGATAGTCCTTGATCAGGCTGCGGAACGGGCCCAGCGCGAGCACGATGGCAGTCAGGGGCGCGCCTGAGAGATTCTGCATCTCGAAGACCAGACGGCCTTCCTGAACGGAAAGGTGCAGGATGTACGGCCCGGGTTGGGCCGGACGATCCACCGTGCCTAGGAGGTTGAAATGGTTTTCATGCTCCAGATCAGCAACTGCCTGAGCACGGTCAGCCTCGAGAATAGGTGAAAGCCTGGTTAGCGATTCGCCCGTCAGGACGACTTGCGCCAGGCGCGCAGCGTCGTTCACTCGTCGTCCGAGCGAACCATGCCGAGCTTCAGCATCCAGCCCAACGTGGCACCTTTGACGGGGCGCAGCATCGCGGCAGCCAGGCCGCAACTGACCGGAATCCAAACCGCAGCCTGCACCCACAGCTCGGGATGGTAGGCCGTCTCCACCCAGAACATCAGCGGAATGACGATGTGGCCAACCAGGAACAGCACGAAGTAAGGCGGCGCGTCGTCGGCGCGATAGCGACCGAGTGGGGCAGTGCACACCAGACATTCTGGCACGACACTCAGCCAACCCTTAAAGGCATGGGTTTGGCCGCACGCGGGACAAAGACCCTTTACGCCACGGAACACCGCAGTCTTGAGGGGTGGAATCGGCCAGTCCGGAACCGTTGGGCTTCGGTCGGGCTGCCAACGGACGGGCGGTGTACTATCTGGCACGTGGGGCTATCCTTCACGGCTTGGTGGGTAGCGGTCGGCAGCTACCCCAATCATCGTCAGGTGAGGGCGGGCACGCCAGTGGTCAATTCAAATTCACCTTAGCCGCTTGCAACCGATCACGCGATCACGGTGTGGGTCTCGTCTGGCCTTTCATCGGCCGGAAGCCCTCGAGCGGAACATTGTTGCCGGGACCGCTGGCGGGGATCTTGCGGACGATTTCGGGCGGGGCGGCGGGCGCCGGAGTGGTCTCGGGCGTCGAGGCGGAGGGCGACCCGGAGGTGGACGGGGCATCGCTGGTGGGCGTTGGCATGTCCTGGACCGGAATGGGGCCGAGATCGCTGTCCGGAACTGCGGTCACGTTCGGGGCGATCTCGGGGATGGCGGGAGGCAATGGCTGGATGACCGGAGGCGGCTGCAACGCAATCGGGCCTCCGACTGGCGGGCGGTAGTCGGGGCTCGCGCGATAGCTGACCGGCGGTGGATAGCCTTGGAGCTGGACTGGGCCGGGTTGCACGTAGACGGGCTGAACGCAGCCTGCGACGAGCGACGCCGTTCCCATTATCAAGACGGACCGCACCGTCATCCTCGCCATCCGCATGCCGCTTGCCTTGATGTTCTATCGACGCAACCTTATGAGCGCGGGGACCATGCGCCAACCCCTCAGCATGGTTTGCTCCGATACCCCGTCGTAGAGGCTGCTCTCATGCTCGTTCTCAGGTTCTCCATTCTCGGTGCGGTTCTTCTTGGCGGCGCCGGGCTGCACTCGGCATCGGCGGCGGATATGCGGGCAGAGATGCGGCTGGCGACGCCGAGCGGCCCGGGCGAGTCGATCGGCACGGTGACAGTAAGCCAGGGGGCTCAGGGGGCTACGTTCAAGACGGATCTGAAGGGTTTGCCGCCGGGGCCGCACGGGTTCCACCTGCATGAGAACGGCAGCTGCGAGACGTCTACCGCGAACGGACAGGTCGTGCCGGCCGGTGCAGCCGGAGGGCATCTCGACCCGGCGCATAGCGGGCATCACGAAGGACCGGAGCATGCCGGCCATCTCGGCGACCTACCGGTGCTGACGGCCAATGCGAGCGGCGTGGCAGCCGAGACGCTCGCCGCACCACGGATCACCGATCTCCAGGCGATCAAGGGTCATGCGCTGATGATCCATGCCGGCGGCGACAACTATGCCGATGCGCCATTGCCGCTGGGCGGTGGCGGAGCACGCTTCGCCTGCGGCGTGCTCGAGTGAGCGGCGGCTGACATTCCGTGCGGGGTTGACTATTTGTAACGCCACAGGAGAACCCCGATGCTGAACCAGACCGCCCCGTTGCCGCTCCGTGACCCCAGCCTTTTCCGTCAGGCCTGCGCGGTCGGCGGCAAATGGATAGAAGCGGATAGCGGCCGGACCCTCGAGGTCCGCAACCCGGCGACCGGCGACCTCGTTGGAACCGTTCCGGCGCTCGGTGCCGCCGAAACGCGGCGCGCGATCGAGGCGGCGAACGGTGCGCTGCCAGCATGGCGCGGGATGTTGGCCAAGGAGCGCTCTGCGATCCTGCGCCGGTTGTTCGAGCTGATGATCGCCAATACCGACGATCTGGCGATGATCATGACGGCCGAGCAGGGCAAGCCGTTCAGCGAGAGCAAAGGCGAGATCGCCTATGCGGCGAGCTTCATCGAATGGTTCGCCGAGGAGGCCAAGCGGGTCTATGGCGACACGATCCCGCAGCCGCAGCATGGCCGCCGGATCATCGTGCAGAAGGAGCCGATCGGCGTCTTCGCCGCTATCACGCCGTGGAACTTCCCGGCGGCGATGATCACGCGCAAGGCCGGGCCGGGCTGGGCGGCGGGCTGCACCGGCGTGATCCGGCCGGCGAGCCAGACACCGTTCTCGGCGCTGGCACTGGCCGTGCTGGCGGAGCGGGCGGGCATGCCGGCCGGCGTGTGCAACGTCATCACCGGGCCGTCGCGCGAGACGGGCGGGGAGCTGACCAGCAACCCGATCGTGCGCAAGCTGACGTTCACGGGCTCGACCGAGGTGGGGGCGACCCTGCTGGCGCAGATCGCGCCGACCATCAAGAAGGCGAGCATGGAACTGGGTGGCAATGCGCCGTTCATCGTGTTCGACGATGCCGACCTGGATCAGGCCGTGATCGGCGCCATGGCGAGCAAGTTCCGCAATGCCGGCCAGACCTGCGTTTGCGCCAACCGGCTGCTCGTGCAGGCGGGGGTGTACGACGCCTTTGCGGCGAAGTTGAAGGAAGCGGTGGGCAAGCTCAAGGTTGGCAACGGCATGGAGGACGGCGTGACCCAGGGACCGTTGATCAATGCCGATGCGGTCACCAAGGTCGAGCAGCACATCGCGGATGCCAAGGGCCTCGGCGCCTCCGTGTTGCTCGGTGGCGAGCGGCACGAGCTGGGCGGCAACTTCTTCCAGCCGACGATCCTGACCGACGTGCCGCGCGAGGCCGAGATCTTCCGCGACGAGACGTTCGGGCCGGTGGCGCCGTTGTTCCGCTTCGAGACGGAGGCGGAGGCGATCGAGATGTCGAACGACACGCCGTTCGGCTTAGCGGCATATTTCTACAGCCGTGACGTCGGCCGCATCTTCCGCGTGGCCGAGGCGCTGGAATACGGGATCATCGGCATCAACGAGGGCATCGTCTCGACCGAGGTGGCGCCGTTCGGCGGCATGAAGAGCAGCGGCTTGGGTCGGGAAGGCAGCAAGTACGGCATCGAGGACTACCTCGAGGTCAAGTACCTGGCGATCGGGGGCCTCGGCGCGTGAGCGACTACGATTTCGATCTGTTCGTCATCGGCGGCGGCTCCGGCGGCGTTCGCTGCGCCCGCATCGCCGCAGGCCATGGCGCGCGGGTCGGGATCGCGGAAGACACGTATTGGGGCGGCACCTGCGTCAACGTCGGCTGCGTGCCGAAGAAGATCATGGTGCAGGCATCCGAATACGGACAACTCTCGCGCGACTCGCATGGGTTCGGCTGGAGCGGTCCGGCACCGCAGCACGACTGGTCGGTGCTAATCGCGCACAAGACGGAGGAGATCGACCGGCTCAACGGCGTTTATCGCCGCATGCTCGGCGATTCCGGGGTGAAATTGTTCGACGCTCATGCGTCGTTCGTGGACGCTCATACGCTGGATGTCGGCGGGACCCGGGTGACGGCGGAGCGGATCGTGATCGCGACCGGCGGCGTGCCGGCCGTTGATGCCGACGTCGAGGGCGCGGAACTGGGCATCGTCTCGGACGCGGCGTTTTATCTGCCGGCGCTGCCGCAACGGATCCTGATGGTCGGCGGCGGCTATATCGGCGTGGAGTTCGCCGGGATCTTCGCCGGGCTCGGCGCATCGGTCGATGTTGTATACCGGGCGGAGCTGCCGCTGCGCGGGTTCGACCAGGATCTGCGGGAGCGTCTGGCGACCGGGATGGAGGAAACCGGCGTGCGGTTGCATCCCGGCGAGACGGTGACGAAGGTCGAAGCGGTGGGCGATGCACGCCGTGTCACGCTGTCGAGCGGAAAGCAGATCGAGACGGATCTGGTGTTCTTCGCGACCGGGCGGGTACCGCGGACAGACAAACTCGGGCTCGAACGGGCCGGGGTGGTACTGGATCGCTGGGGCAGCATCATGGTCGATGCGGAGAACCAGACCAACCAGCCGCATGTGTTTGCGATCGGCGACGTCTGCAACAAGCTCAATTTGACGCCGGTGGCGTTGGCTGAAGGGCATCACCTGGCTGATCGGCTGTTCGGCAGGGGCAAGCCGCGCGACTGGTCGTTCGACCCGGTCGCCACTGCCGTGTTCAGCAACCCGGGACTGGCGACGGTGGGGCCGACGGAAGCGGAAGCCGCGGCGCGCGCGCCGGTGGACATCTACACCAGCAGTTTCACGCCTATGCGCTTGGTGATGGCGAAGCGGCCGCGGAAGACGTTCATGAAGCTGATCGTCGACCAGGCCTCGCAGCGGGTGATCGGCGCCCACATGCTCGGCGACGATGTAGCCGAGATGATGCAGGGCATTGCGGTGGCCATCACGGCCGGGGCGACCAAGCAGGATTTCGACCGCACGATCGGCATCCACCCGACCGGCGCCGAAGAGTTCGTCACGATGCGGTCCCGCACCCGCGTTTCAGGGGAGCGGATCGCCGCCGAGTAGGATTGCTGCACCTGCACAGCCACTGGTTGAAATCCTCGTCGGCGTTGGGGCACGATATCCTCAACAAATGAGGGAGGACGTCGTCGTGGTCATCGCCGGGATCTTGAAGGAAAAAGGCGGCAAGCTGCTCAGCGTGCCGCCACAAGCGCCGATCACCGACGTCATACAGATGTTGGCGACGAATCGGATCGGCGCCGTGTTGGTGGTTTCCGCATCCGGCGCCCTGGAAGGCATTCTCAGCGAGCGCGATGTGGTCCGCAGCCTAGCGGAGAATGGTGCCGGGACGCTCGACCGGAGCGCGGCCGACCTGATGACCAGCACCGTGACCACGGCGACGCCGCAGACCACGGTCGCCGCGGCGATGGAGCTGATGACGACCGGACGGTTCCGTCACGTGCCGATCATGGACGAAGGGCGGTTGGTCGGGCTGGTCAGTATCGGCGACGTGGTGAAGGCCAAGATCGCCAATGCCGAGCAGGAGGTGGACAGCCTTCGCGCCTACGTGGTCGGAGCCTAGTCGCCTGTCTTAGCCACCCGTTTGGCCGGTGAGCGCGTAGATCAGCAGGAATAGCGCGCCGCCTGCTAGGAAACCGACAAGCGTGCCGTTGATGCGAACGAACTGCAGGTCGCGTCCGACCCGTAATTCGAGCTTCTCGGTGACTGTCTTGGAGTCCCAGCTCGCCACGACGTCGCCGATGAAGCCGGCGAGTTGGGCCTGGGCACTGGGCAACACGGTCGCGATGATGCTTTCGGCGGCGGCTTGCACGCGGGCACGGCCAGCCGGGTCGTCCTTGATGAAAGTGCCGAGGTTGGCGAGGGCGCTTTCGATGACGCCCAGCGTGTGACCACCGGGCTTGGCGGCATCGGCCTCGAAGGCGAGACGCATGCGGGACCAGACGTCCCATAGCCAGACCTGAACGGTGTCGTGCGCCACGATGCGGCGGATGGCGTGGCCGATCTCGGCGGCGCGGGTCGGATCGGTTTCCATGAGGTCGATCTCGCGCTTGACCCATTCGTCGAAGGCGGCGCGGATGGTGCTGCCTTCCGGGCCCTGGCGGTTCAGCTCGTCGCGCAGCACCGTCATGACCCGTTCGGCCACCTGCGCGCCCAGCATCCAGCCGACCAATCGGCCGCCTTGCGCGCGCACCTTGTCCTGGATGAAGCCGTGCAGCGTCTCGTGCTTGCCCTCGAGCAGCTTGCGGAACTCCTCCAGCAGGAAGCCGAGCACCTCCTGGTGGCGACCGCCGGCGACCAGGGAGCGCAGCGCGCGCGCGACGATGCGGCCGGCTCCGGCGCCGCCGACTAGGCGCGGCACGAGGCGCGCCATGGTGCGGCGGGCGCGGCCGTCCTCGACGGTGGCGAGGATGCGCGGCAGCATCTCGGCAATGGTGCGGGCGGCCGGGGCGGTGGCTTGTTTGTCACGAAGGAAGTCGGCCAGGATCGAGGCGATGTCGAGTTGGCCGAGGACGCGGGAGACTTCGGCCGGGGTGATGACGTGGCCGGCGACGAAGCGGCCCAGCGAGCGGCCGAGGCGGGCTTTCTGGCGCGGGATGATGGC
>Ga0160428_1001787_pt1 | contig 14896 bp, 10 predicted proteins | sample SolpanmetagenomM_FD_108198 | JGI IMG/M metagenome (GOLD analysis project Ga0160428, IMG submission 108198) | Solar panel surface microbial communities from Lawrence Berkeley National Laboratory, California, USA - M | ecosystem: Engineered > Built environment > Solar panel > Unclassified ... | reverse complement strand
CAATTGAAGGAAGATGAGAAGTTACAATCTCTCCTCAAGACGCTGACGTCGAGTCCGCTGCCGTTGCATGTTTCTCTTTCGTCGACTTTGATGCTGAAAACGGAGAATAAAGATGAGTTTTTAAAAGATGTACGGCTTGCTTTACAGAATACCGTTAGGAAATGTGGTGTAAATCCAAAAGATGGGGAAAGTCAGAGGGTCAGAGTGAGGATTGCAGGTCTTGGAGTATTTGTAAATGCGGAAAAGACTTGTTCGTTTCTAGTCTTAAAAGTAAAAGGTGTAGAAGAGATAGATGAGGAGTTTTTGGGAAAGATGTTGGGAGTGTGTAATAGTGTAGCGAGGAAATATGGCTGTAAAGAGCTTTATACGTCATGTCATTCAATCGAAGAAGAAGGAGATGTTGCCAAGAGCCTGAAAGGAGAAAAGACAGTCATAAAAGGTATGCAAGAGTCGGAAAAGGATAAAGTCGTGCATTGGCAGTTTCATATCAGTATTGCATGGAGTTTGAATATCAATCTCATGATCGAGGATCTATCACAAGATGGACAAACGAATGAGGTCAATACTATACTTGACCAAATCACAGAAATGGAGATTGATTTCTCAGATGTAAAGTTCAAAATAGGCAAAGAAGTACTTTCTCTACCTTTTATTCAATCTCGAAAAACCAGTCAAAGTATCCTTCGATAAAAGTAGATAGCTAAAATATAATTATATTTCTCTCTACCATTTGTTTGAAAAATGTTAACGCTGCGTAGAATACGTAAGATTAAATACATGTTTCAAAATGATTATATATCATATCAATAATATATAATGTTGTATACCATAGAGTGTGAAAATATCACCGCAAAAAGCAAATTGGCCGTGATATTTTCAGTTGAGGACACCTTTGAATAACAACCCCTCAGTCGATGTTTTCATTGGGCAGACGGCGGTTGGAAGTTTTTCGGCCTTTTGAATAATAATATATGCGGTTCCGGCTCGTGAACTTCATAATGTTCCCAACCCAGACTCTATCGAACAATCATCATCAGCTTTTATTCATTTATCTTTCTTTCTTTTTTTGTCATGCGGATAGATGGATGGTTATATACCTGTGTAATTCCAAGCCCTCTCCACTCCTCTTCCCACAATAATTTCAGAGTATTCCGCGTCACGTCGAAGTAGTCTTTCGGTATCGCTTTGAGCATGTTTTTCGGTAACTGTACGTGTCGATATTCATTCTCCGTATCGCTGTACCTATCAATTCGAACCCTATGTTAGTATTCGAAAGGAAAGAGAAATGAAGAAGAAAGAAAAAAGAAAAGGGATTGGGATGGGAAATACCGTGCGGAATAGTGGATCGAGTCGATGAATTCTTCTATCTTTTCGCGCTCTTGTTCTGAAAGTAAGCGAGGTCGTTTGTTTCGTCGTGACATGTCGATGTCGCCCATGGCTGTACGGTTGTGATTTGAGAGGAATAGATGTTGGGGCAATATTGGCTCTTTCGCGACACTTTTTTATTATTGTCGAGTAATCTTAGGATTGTATTATAAAGAGTCGTGATAATGGGTTGATTGTCAAGATTCAACGTTCCTTGTATTGGTCGGCTTGCAAAGGAAGGCTTCTGATTTGCATCATATTAATATCATGCATAAAAATAATAATAAACAAGTGCAGCTTTCCATCAGTGACGGATCACGTGAATTCATCCACTAGTCACAGATAACAATTTCACATTACAAAAGGGGCATGTCTTGCGATATATCATCTAATCATAGATCTTTTACATCACAATAAGCAAGATCAGGAAACGTGTCACTCAGAGTGAAATAATAATTGTGGTGAAAAAAAGATTGTATTGGGTTTAATTCGTAAAAGGCCATATCAACATAAAATGTCGGATTGTAATATCTAAAATATTCCCATCTGATTTTTGAAAGAAATTGTACATATATCAATCAATTATGAAAAAAGTCGTCAAAGAAGCGTCCCCATCAACTCTTGTGAATTAGATTATCAACTCAAAGTCGTTATAATATTTCCATCTCTTGGACAAAGAAAAAAGGTCAAATCCAGCCAGCAGATTGATACATTGACTCTTCGCCATAAAATGGAACCGAATAAGCATTTGATATCTCATCGATATAATCGTTGATTGAGAAATAAGCCAAATCTCTAGAATTCATTGCAAAGTGATCAGCATCTGTGGCAGGATCTCGCATCGACAAGCCGTACTCTTCTGCGACCTCGTTTAATTGTGCCAATTCTCGTCCGAATGGATGTTTTATTGACGAAAGTCTGGTCTGTAATACAGGTTCTTCGACGGATTGTAACATAGCTAACGAATCTCTCATTTCTGGACTCATAGTCACACTATTCGACCTGTGAACCGATAATTTATGTGACAAAACATGAGCGCTCTTGCTATGTGATGGCGATCTTGAAGGGATTTGTGGAGATGATGACATCTCATTGGATAATTTGGAGACTACCGATGCTGATCTAGAACTTCGACTCGAAACGGTTGATTGTGTCATTCTTGCGGATGATAATGTTGATGATTTGAAATATTGATCTAAATGATTTGGAGCTTGACTTAGTTCCGGTGAGTTCATATCGACAGAAGTGTTATCAGTATCGTGTGAACTGAAACTCCTAGTAGATGAATTCTCGTCGTCCGAAGGAGAACTTGCAGTTAAACTACTCATTGTACTCGTTGGCGATATATAACGACCTCCCATTTGTACATGTGGTGCCTTTTCGATGTTGGGAGCATCATAAGAGAGCATATTAGTTGTCGATATTAGTGCGACCGGGAGAGAAATCTGTGATCGCTGTATCGGCTTTGCATTTGGCGCTCTTTGACTTGCCGCGCGACCCAGGTACACTGGTTGTGTCGGTGTTGCCTCCTCTTTACGTCTTGTAGTCAAGGCTCTTGCGAGCGATGTTGTCGAAGTCATTTCGGGAGAATATATGTAGCAAGAAAGTCCTTCTGTTTAAAATAAAGGTATCTCCCTATATTTTGTAGAAGATTTATCAATGACTAGCCAGAGTCACCAGTTAAATCATCTAAGCAAGGCCACGCGTTAGTGTATTGTTCAAGTTGTGATACATTGCAATCATATCTTACCAACAAGATTTTGGATGTTAATGTCTAATGATTGTTGAGGTTCAGAATCTTTCAAGCAGCTGACAACCAGGTCGCGTCGAGAAAAGTTGAGTGTGAAAAAACGGAATGTGAAGAATCTCTTTGCACGTTATTAAATGGACGGGTCGTTTGTGAACTTTCGTCTCCTAATCACGTCACTTTAACAGGTGTAAAGAAGATAAATCGCCAAATGTCTTGAATTTCGAAAATTGTCTAGTGTAAATGAATGATCGTAAAGTTGTTCTTAGTAATTACCAAATGAGTGTAATGATTCGAGAATTGTAAATGTCTGAGATATTGAATTCACTCTCCCCGATCAAAGGAAGGAAAAGTCACAAGGTGCGACAAAATGTCGTTGAACGGAAAAAGTCGGGGCATGAAACGGCTCTTTTTAACACTTTAAAAATGCAGCTTTTAGGGGGGTTTTACAGGGCACAAAAAGGTAAAATCGATGGCTCATGTTTCGGGCGATATAGCTTCCCTACCTATCCATGGGACTTTTTGGAGGAGGAGTGGGGAACGTCCCACTTGCCATAGAAAGGATTTTCTTCTCATTTCTTGGTACCCTACAAGACGAACCATTTGTTTGCTTCCTATCGATTGTAACGAATCCAACATTTGCACGGAAGTTCCCGTCTTAAACACCGTTTCACTGACGCTTCACCAAAGTATTGCCTTTGTAACATGAAGTCGTAAATTCTCGTGTCGTTTTACATATTTCTACAATTCCGCGTTTCTATATGAGCGCTGTTCCGTAATGTTACAAGTGTCTCTCGTGGATGAGATGTAGAAATGGGCGCAAGAAACTTTAATACTGTAACCCAGCTGAACCACAGCTTGTCATTTCGGCACAAGTTTCCTTGTCCATCATGTTGGATAATTAGGTTTGGGTTTTCCCTCCAGGCAGAATTAATCGACCAGTAATCATATCATAATATGTAATAATAACAGTGTACAAATCCATGATACGTAATAACACCTCTGATACATAATGTTTCAGCCCTTTCCATTTTTGATTGTCTTTATCTCTAGACTTGTAAAATGATGCGCAGTTCGGCTAACACTGTTTTTAACACATGTGGAAAGATCTATGGTCATACATATATTATTACTATTATACAAATGAATTTCTACGGCGCGATTAACATTGGTCCAGACGTGGTTCATTTGATTGATGAACGCCTTTCCGTTTTATGCCCAAGACAATCGATAAAATCACAACGGAACTCCAAACGGTGCGCTAATTTCAACTCCAGGTATTTATATACAGTACTGTACTAGCAAATCACAAAGAACAATCAAGTATGCATTGCTTAAGTCATAATTCGTCCAAAGACGGCCAGTGTAATTGCCAGCTACGTTCTTGTGCTGGTAGTCCAAACCAAAACCTCCAGAGTCGATCCATTTCGCTGACAAAAATGTTTAGACTGTTATCAAATTAGACATGTGTCTCAATGCTTATAAGAATAGACTATGGTACAATAAACGGAGAAAATATAAAGATTCGGGACAACTTACAGGTTGTTTGGTAACGCGATCCAACTTCTCATTACCATCCCAAAAGCTTTACAGATTTGATTCCATTCTACCCAAAAGCTTTCCGTGACACTCAAATTTCCTTTTTGAAATTTACCATTATCTCTCTTTCGTGGCCTCGTAGCATTGAACGATTCATCACTCGAATCGTCATCGACTCGTGCCGCCTCTGCATTCAGTAATTTTTGGAAATGCTTTATAAATTTCAAGGCGACACTGACCTTGTCCAGAGTATTCAATAGAGCTACAAGTTCGGTTCTTCGTAGAAGTGGTTTACTAAGATTAGTTTCTCCATTTTCAAACTCGAATAAGATCTTAAGGGCAGTTCCATATCCATTTGTCTGTAATTTCCCCCAGAGTCGGCATTTATCACATCCTACACAGTCCATGATTCGACTAATGTTCCGGAATCGACTCTTGAAATCTTCTTTTAATGTTACGCCACCAGAAGTTGTGGCGGTATCTTGAAATAGTATGCTCTCATCGAACAATTCTGGTCCGCCTGGCAAACTACTGGCCAAGGAGTATACAATTTGTTTGGTCCTTTTGTCTTCGATTGGATCTCCAGAACAAAACGTGTAACCCTGAATATGATTTTTCAGTTTCCCTACAGCTCTTAAAATTAAAGCATAGTTGAAATACAGATTTGCTATTCTTTCGGGGTGTTTGTGTAATCTTTCTTTGTAGCATTGCAGATTTGGTAACCATTCACCGGTCGTCTGATTTAAGTAATCGTGACATAGATGTGTTGAAATAGATGCATGCATACCAGATATTACTCGATAGAATACCCTTTTCTCGATACACTCATCATCAAACTCCATGTTATCCTCCATCGATCCAGCTTGCATAGCCTGCTGTCTTCCATGATCAGCTATGATTGATCTCAAATCTCGCGATGCTTGAGCTGGTTCACCAGACAATACGCCATGTGGCGAGATTCCTTCAAGCCCGGATGTAAGACCTGTACGAGTCTTTCGAGTTCGAGAGAAACAGTTCTCTCGATATATCGCATCCCACACTTGATGTGCACCTTCACCGGCGTAACCAGTAAATCTTTCCGGATTTGCCTCCAAACTAACATAATCGCCCATTCCAGTCGCACTTTCATCTTCGGGCACGCAGTAGTCTCTTTCGTCGCATTCATCGTCATATTCAACCACACAACTCTCTCCTACATCTGTCCCTAGCTCTCCATGTAAGGGCTTGTGCTCCTTTTGCTTCTTTTTGTCCGGATGATGTGCTTTTGGTCCTTCCAATTTACCCAACTCCTCTGATCGCCATATTTCAGGCACGTCCTCTTCATTATCTACCGTCGTAACAGCACAAGCAATGTTTCCACACATTCCATTTTCGTCTGACCAGAATGGACATTTTTTATTGTATAAATTTAACCGATAGAATGAGAAAAAATCGGTATTCGTCACGAGTTCGTGTACTTCATCATTGACTTGCGCGTTGAGTGAATCTAGATATGCATAGGATGCACAAGCATCGGAAACTTTGGCGGTCGGATCATAGGCACATATTTCAGCTCGACTTTCTAACAGTATCTCAGCATCTGAATTAAGTATAGCTTTCACTGCAATTGGCAGGAAGAATAAGCCAATAAACTTCATCAATGTAGAAGAAAGAAATTCTCGGTATTACTCGAGAGCATCATAAAGAATGTTTTTATCCTATGGTAATATACAAGTCAACGTTATAACTGTTTGCATCCCCTCTCACATTCAAAGTTTACTGCTTGCAAAAACTACGTGTCCTGAGGCATACGTCATTATTACGTTTTAACCTAGTAAAAAATTAATGATTTATATCCTTATCGATTGAAAATGATTCATGATCATTTCTTCTTTATAACTCGATCAACAAGGCTTTCAATTGCTGAATTTCCAAATCAGCTAATTTCGAAATAACTTAATCGATGCCGGCTCATGGACGGCGAACTCCGCAAGTTAATGCGTCAAGCTGCGATGTTGGCAATTCGACGTATTAATTACACTCTAGCCTTGTTCCGCAGTTCCCAAATCGGGAATAATCAAAGGCGTTGCCAAGAAAGGCTCGCTTGAACGAGCTCTCCTCAAGTCGCTATGCTAAGGGCTTTTGAATCCTATTGAAACTAAAGTTGTTAATGAGGTGTAACCACCCTGAAGTCTACTCCACAACATCGAAATGCTAAGCATACACACACCGATTGATAGACAACAGTCAGCTCTTTAAAGCAGGGCTAGACTTTCCAGTCTGGCGCAAAGGTATGTCTGTTAAGAAAGGCAAGACATATATATATGTTTTCTTGTGTATAGTCATGTTGTCGTGTTTCCACTGTTCGTCTCAATTAGATGTCATGATATCTGCCGGTCAAAGTCGCTAACGATCTTCGATCATACCACTTCGCTGTGTCATCTCTGATTTATATCGGCAAAAGTCATAAAGCATGCAATTCACGATAATTATGCTGCCAAGGAATTGGCTTGACCGTTTTAGCAACGGATAAAATTTAGACTTTGGTATTTATTTATAGATTGTAGTCTATGTACCAATTTTGAAGTGAAAGTCTGTCGTCCAAAGTTCAAGGCTGCAGCATTTGAAACACAGCGTCGTCGCTCAATCTGTGCCAATGAACATACCCCACCATAAGCAAGGCTGGTGAGCACGAAGTCAGACTGCGCGATGGCGCATCTTGACCCGTTGACACGACGAACTCCTTTCCAGGCCGGTCAGCGTGCTTATGTCGGAGGTGCTCTAAACTAGATACTGCGACAGGCGTATCGGATTAACATGATGAGATGCAAGGATGACAAAGAGACGCAGTAAACTGGAAGAACGATTCTGTGAAACGAGGCTATGGAAACAACAACGAGGGTCCGGTCTATGTTTGATGTCCGCCGGAGGAGTTCCTCCTCCATTTGAAAACCCAGCCAATTCTAATCTTTCATGCATGCCTTGAACCTTAGCGGGATCTAATTGTCCGTTGATGTCTCTGAGTGAGGCTGAGAGTCAGGTCTGCAAGTATATAAGTTATGGCACGTCCCACATCAATCCACAACTCCGCATCCTTCAATTACTCTTATCACCGTTTTTTTTCAATCACAGTCCCTCTTTAAATTCCTCAATCTGGAGGACTAGTCATGGCATCGAAAGTACTGGAAGCATACCCCCCGGAGGAACCAGTTTACCACCCGAAGGGACCAGTTTACCAAGTGTTGACCTTTCCACCAAAACCAGAGGGAGACCCAGATTGTTTGAGTAACAACAGTTCAGAAGGCCGTCAATACGTGGTCTTTACCGAGAATCGCCGTATTTTCGCACCCAGAATCAGAATGTATTCCATCAAGAATGTGGCCAAGCTATGGTATTGTGAATACAAGGATGAGCATCCTGCGAACCAGAGGCAACACATGCCCACATGGGAGCAACAGATTGGTAAGATTGAATGCATGCCCCTCATTTGCCTTGTCAATACACGTGGTGCAGCAAAATCACATAGAGAACCTGAAGAGAAAATCATGGCACGTGTTCAAGCGAAGGTGTATGATATACTCACAAGCGACGAAGAGGCTAATGACAAAAGGAGATACATGCAATGGCTGTCAGACCGACTTCGGGGAACCCAGGTGAAAACGGAAAATACAAAGAATATACAGTATGCTACACGCATCCTGCAATTTGACCAGTGAACATATACTAAATGTTACACACAGCTTTAGCTTCCACTCATGGGAACCGAAACTCCCGCATACGAATCCCGCCATGCGTAAGTCGGAGGCAGAGCTGGAAGAGCGTTATTGGTTCTATGCTGCATGTATGGCTACGATACGATTTCGTCGAGGTAACCCAGAGCCTAAAGCAGCAGAGTACGTATAGCGATATGGACTACTAGATACTTTTGCTGACTCGAGCGTGAAATCAGCGACGACCTAGCTAAACCGAAAATAGGTAACGACTTAGCTAAAGTCGATTTTGAGGCTGCCAAGTCTAGCGATCAAGATGCTCTCAAAGGCAATGCCGGCGTCCCTCATACAGGGTTTACTGGATCACAGATAGAAGCAGTACGCAATATTCACAAGTGTATGAAAATCCACTCTGATGTACCACAACACCGGTTGTTGACACAGCCATTCCAAACACGGGTTTGGATGTAGATATATTTCTGCTCAACGCTCTGACCCATGTCTTTTCTGGAACACAGTCCCTCTCTATAAGGCACCAGAACTGGATATATTCCGGGCCTTGGCTTGACAACCTGAACAATCCGAAGGAGGACTTGGAATTCTTTTCATCTTTTATTGCTTATTTCAGCAACGATTGCTGTCAGTTATTAATCGACAAGGATCCGGGACTTTTGCGTTTTCCCAGAATCACGTCTATTCATGCATCTAATACTGAACAAGTATGGTCTGTCTTGCAATGTTTAGAACTGCTAGATGGCAGAAAGAGGAAGGTCGTTGAGGGTAAAATTCAGGACGATCCAGAATCAATTCATAGCTATATCTTTGGCGAAGTAGTTTTCTGGCGGATCGTTTACAATCTCGTGGTCGACAATCAACCGTTCCTAGTAAATGAATTTCAGCTAAACAAGCGAATCGTATGGCAGAAATGTCTTAATAGGGTGATTCACCATGCCAGAAAACGAATAGACGAATTACGAAAAGACGAATTACGAATAGAAAAATTACTAGAAGACGAACTACGCAAAAAAAATTACGAGTAAACAGTCTACGAATCGAAATTACAGGATGCAAGCGAATCATAGCATATTTTAAGTCTTCTCGTGAAAAATGCTTTAATTTGGTTCTAAAGACCCAGAAGGAGATAAAGGAGATGGAGGAAGGTAAGAAGTAAAAGGATGCTGTAGAGCATTAATCAAATTAGAATAGACGAAGTAACAAGCGAGTCTAAACGATCATGCCTGTAATTCATCGCCGTGACTTCTATATATATCCTTTGTAAATACATCTTGATCTTGTATTAAGCTCTCTCAGCGACTAGCGGCCAGCGATATGTGATTTTGATTCAGTAACAACATTGAGAATAGAAGAAAGCAATATTGTCTAGCACCAGGCCTGTCTGTGTTGATTTGGACAATCATAAACGTACTGCCTACAGTAAGTTATCCTTAAAAATAGTGTCGGTTTTTAAGATAACGTCATGACTCTGTTTTGCGTGACAGTGACAAGAATGATGACCAAGCATCCATAATTTACCATCACCAATTTTTACTAAAGAATAGTTAGCTACATCGTCAGACTGAAGCTGTTGTAGACTTTCAAGTGTTTATTTCTATTAGCAAAGGATTACAAAGCGTGCACTAGACACTCACTATACTTAGACCTATGAGCTCCACACGCGTAACGATGTTTGCCAGGAGTTGGGTTGGATCACTTTTGCAAATCGCCAAGTTTTGTCTATCTATGGACTATACAAGTTCCAAGACATCATTTGTGAGAGATAGTAACACTACGTAAGCGTAGATATCTATAATCTAGTGTATATAAACTAGTTTACCTGACTAATTTATCAGTCTACTGATTAATATTACTGTAGGTTCTATATAGGTCAGCATAGTTAATGATCAATCTGTGTTTAGTACTATAGATCAGTTATTATTGTGTGCTACAAATTAGTGAAACGTTATGTAACTAAGGTTTAAGTCGGTATTATACCGATGATATTGATGCTACAGATATTATTATTATCGCTCACTGAATTACTGTAATGCTTTTTGCCATGTGGCGATATTTAGTTATACCGCACAACTTCAAGCCGTGCTAGAATTTAAAAAACCTCCAATGACACGCCGCACCCATCGGCCGGGAGTTCTGTTTATAGATTTATTTTTTCGAACTTTCTCTTCATTCATATCCTCCACCATTGATGATATAATATCTTGGGCCGTCTTTGCGACAGTCTTAAAATACCGACGCATTGGCTCGGATTTTGTCTTTTGTCCTCGTGTCTCGGCATTTTCAGCCATGTATCCCCAGATACTCACTATCGTGTCTCTCGGGTTCGATTTATTTGATTGGTGTGACAGTATAGCGACCCCGAAATTGGCGAGAATCTCTTTCCAGAAACCTACTTCGCTACGAGATATAGACATCGTTGCCGGATGGTGCTTAATTTTATTCTCGATAACTCTCCTCTTTTTGCCGTCAAGAATTTCCATGACTTCCAAGATCGACAAAACACACTCGACCACGTGAGGAAAAGGAAAAGCTAACCGGCGCGGAACCACGTCTATCAATAACTGATAGCAATCATCGTCGAAGAAAGAGATGAAAGATTCCAACCAATCCACGGCGTCATGCAAAACCGACTTATTGTTCTGTGGACCAGAGACGTGGGTTATCCATGGTTCCAAACTATCTACCAGATTTGCGGACCTAGACAAGGCGTGACATGCGGCTTCTGTTAGTAAATCGTGGACCTTCATCCCCTTATACGGAATGAAATGATCACTCGGTCGACGGACTTGTAAATTCTTGTAGCTTGTCATATTGTTATATATATTGCGGAGTTCACTTATTTGAGATTTAGTGATGCCTCGGCGGTTGATATTGGCAGCATCATGGCCAATAGCATCCTGTTTGTATTCTTTCGCAAGTTTAAAATCCGATTCAGCTAACTTGGAACTAATTTTATGTCTGAGTTAGTGACTACATTTAGTACTTCACAAATCACCATACGCACCCTAGCAAGCTTTGCTAGTTCGAGCTCTGAAACACAATGTCGACGAAATCGTATCGTGGCCATACATGCAGCACGGAACCAGCACTCTTCCTCGGGTAGGACCATGGCATCCTTCTCATACTGAGGATTGTTACACGCAAAGCCGTTTACACATTTAGCATGTTTGCTTGCTACGTTACTTCATGCCTGTAGCATACTAATAAATACTCTCGGGATTTCCAGTTTCTTCGGGTGTGCTTTCTTCGAATGCCTTAACACCCCACATTATCACGGGTCCACCGCGTTCGCGCCATTTTTTGAGTAGATCACGCACCCGCTGTTGAACATCTAAAATGAACCTGCGTTTCGAGTCTCTTGCTACATTTTTTGTATCGATACGGCAAATGAGAGGCAGGTAACGGGTTCTGTTCTTAAGCTCCCATTCACAATACCATAGCTCGGCGCCGTCCTTCACGGGATGTAGTTTGATTATGTGTTCGAAAACATGCCCCTCCACGGTGAAGAAAAGATATTGACGGTCCTTTGAGCCATCTGATAATTCTTGGTAGCATGGTTCATTTTGCAGGGATCCTTTCATTATTCTCGAAGCGATGATTGGGCCTCGAAATTGATGGGTTCGAAGAGGACCTGTGATTATAACAAGTGAAAATAGAAAGTATCTTAATTAATTCATTATTTATTGAGTAACAAAATAGTTATCCTGATTTTCCCAGAAATTCCTGTACACTTCGAAAAATCAGGAAGCTAATAGACTTTGAACTTAGGGCGTGTTCCGAAAAGTACTACAGTATTTCAATACATACTCTACTAGCCGTGCAGCTTTTTGTAACGTATGTGCATTTTAGGAATCTCAATACGACTTACCTGTATCAGGACTTGAAACCAAATTTTGGGTATTACACGATTAGCAATCTTCCTGAAGAGGATCCATTATATAAAAACGTGTTAGTACTACTTCAATAGATAACTTACGTTCAAGCTTAACGTTAACGTTAACTTAAGTTCGACAAGAATGATGACTAAGCATCCATAATTTACCATCACAAATCTTCACGAAGAATTGTTACATCGTAGAGGTTGTTGAATAAAATCTGCAAGTGCTTTATAAAAGTGACATTGTATGTAAGCAAAGCGTTTCCTTACTCAAATTACATGATGACCTTTAATCTACCCATAATTCTTTAGGAAGAGCCGGAAAAGGTACAGTCCGATATCGACAAATATCATACAAAACTGTCGCTGCTTATAACTGGGAGTCTGATATAATTTTTTATACATTATTTTCCACAACACTGATACCTTGCAATTATGTTTACTAACCAATCATTCGCAGAGCAGATCTTATAGTATATAAATGTAAATAATACCTGTCTAAATTTACAATCATGGACGAAAATAAAGATAATCCTCTACCACAAATTCTAAATCCTTCCGATCTCCCGACTCGTCATCATAATATAGACATTAAAACCCGAAAGCCAGGCGCATTACCCGCTCTGTTCTCCAATCTTCTCCCCAACGATGACTCGCTCGAAGATGAAGGCTACATGTCTTCTTCTCCTACAACATGCGAATTTTCCAAAACAAGCATAGAAGAAATCGACACGCAAGAGATTTACGATTTGATCAGCACCATTTCTGATCCCGAACATCCCCTTTCTCTCGGTTCGCTTGCGGTAGTCAATCTAGCCGACATCACCATCACACCTCCCACATCTAAAATGTCTCGAATCTCAACAGTTACAGTGTTGATTACTCCCACAATTACTCATTGTAGTTTAGCGACAGTCATTGGACTAGGAGTGAGAGTTAGATTAGAACAAAGTCTCCCATCGAGGTTTAGAATCGACGTTAGAATCAAGACAGGAACGCACAGCACAGCCGAAGCGGTGAATAAGCAATTAGGAGACAAGGAACGAGTCGCCGCAGCGATGGAGAATGGAACTTTGGCTGGCGTGGTGAGAAAGATGTTGACGACTTGTGTATGATATCACATGACAACGATGATGATTACGATGTATATAATGCCGAGTGTATGACTAGACGATTACTTGTTACTTTTCAGATATTTGCGTTTATTGAGAACAATTATATTATTATATTATGTTATATATGCCCTGACCATGCTTGCAACAAACTATCATAAACATTATCATATATCGTTCATTATTTCCGTTTGTAATACGCCTGTCTCACGACTGTCGCTACAACCGTTGTGATGGCGCAGCTTTACTCGCTCCATTTGGCAAATCTACAATATCACCCTGCGGTACCGCTTCATACGCATTTGCATTCCAAACTTGCATGGGAGCCTGAACTACTGGCGCAAACCTCACAGTCTGTTGTGGTTGTTGTACTTGTTGTGCTTGTTGTTGTTGCTGCTGCTGCTGTTGTTGCTGTTGTTGTAGAGGTACACCAGCATTTTGCCTCGCCATATTCTGAAATTGTTCTTGCGTTATATAATACGGTACCGAAACGGGAACTAGCACTGTTCCAGCAGTCGTGCTTCTACTAACGCAACACCGCTGATACCAGAATGGTTTCTTTCCCGATCTCACTCGTCGTTGGGCGTGGAAATATGTGCAAAAAGCAATGAGGAAGATAACGACAAAGGCCGCGGCTACTATCAGCCATAGAAGTGCTGACGGGCCATAGTGATACTACGGATAATAGTTAGTGATTTGACCTTTGACAATCGGACGAAGTGATGGAAGGGGAGGAAGCATTACAGATCTGTAATATGTATTTCCTGGCGTTGGCTGATCTTGTCTTTGAAAAAGTCTCACAGGCGCCATTGTGATGTGTGAATATGAAGATAAACGATATGTCAAAACGCTACTGTATATGCAAGATGAATGAAAGGAAGGGTTGGTCGTCAAAGAAGTAGTTTTTCAGGAATGTAGATTCCATACTGCGCCGCCGAAATGCCATATTGTCTGGTCAATTTTTAAATAGCACAGCCTCGTTAAACCAGATTATAAAAAGTGGTTCGTGCAATATAAAAAAAATGTTACCCCACCCCTTTTCTTGTGTACACTACATGAACCATTCAAGGGCATTTGTCCGCACGGAATCAAGTATCTTCAGTCACGAACGACGGAAACCAAACTTGGAGCATATTAAGTCATCAGTGTTTGACATAAAGCCAGAGTAAACTATAGCAGTGGCAACTTCCGAGAGAGGGAGTTTATACGATATATAGACCAATACATTATTATTTCCTTGATAAATTATGCTGAAATATAAAATTACAGGACAAGACGCTAAAATGATCATTATAAGCGGTCAAACATGTGGTTTTATTGTGTAACCTCATGTTGTCCATATCGTGGTGGTAAAGCCGCTGATGTACTTGTTTGTCTATTTGTTGTATTATTTGGCAACCACGCGTTCCCATACGTCGATTGGGCTTGATCTTGATTATCTTGCGTGATACCACCGGGATTCAGTGTCGCTGCGGGAGGCGGTCCCGGAGGAGGCATGAATGTTTGATTTTCAGGAAAGGACTGATCTGGTGCGGCCTTTGATGCGGAATAT
>Ga0160428_1001786_pt1 | contig 14905 bp, 12 predicted proteins | sample SolpanmetagenomM_FD_108198 | JGI IMG/M metagenome (GOLD analysis project Ga0160428, IMG submission 108198) | Solar panel surface microbial communities from Lawrence Berkeley National Laboratory, California, USA - M | ecosystem: Engineered > Built environment > Solar panel > Unclassified ... | reverse complement strand
TTTTTGGTGCCCTTTTTTTTTTTTTTTTTTTTATATAAAAAAATTCTTTTTTCTTTATTTAAAAAAGTTATTATAAAATAATTTTTTATTTTTTTTTTTTTTTTTATTTATTTTTTTTTTTTTTTTATAAAAAAATGTTTTTTTTTGTTTTTTTTTTTGTTTTTTTTTTTTTTTTATTATTTTTTTTTTTTTTTTTTTTTTTTTTTTTCGTTTAAAAAATTTTTTTTTTTTGTTTGATTTTAGGGTCAACTCAACCCTTCGAGTTCGAGGTTGGAGTGTTTTGTGTCAGGTAATCAGAAACAAAAAAGAAAGCTCGTAAATTGGGATTATAATTTAGTAATAAAAGTTCTAGCTAAAAATAATCTCAAAAATCTAGGTAGAATGTATTTTGAAAAAATGTAAATCATTGAGATTAAAATTACAAAAGCATATACATATTGATTATAAAAATAAAAAGGTACTAATTGTGGCATTTTTTTTTGATCGTGTTTAAGTTCGCATGATCTCATCATCACAACTTCTATTCAAAAATGGGAAAAAACTAAAGCGAATTATTAATTGGGAAAAGCGCGAGCAAAATTAATTGCGAGAAGCAAAGGATCAAATTCATTCCAGAAGCGCAAGAACAGATTTAATTTGGAGTGCTATATAATAGTTCTCGTAAACCAGGGAAAAATCAAATTAGGATTCTTCACAGTGCAAAAACAAAAATTTTGAATTACTATCTGTTTAAATCACTTTAGTTATCACCAAAAACAAAAAAAAAAATCAAATCTTTATAAAAATCAAAATTCAAATTGGTGGTTTAGTTGTTTTATAATAATTTACGAAGAGGTCTCTTGAAATAATAAAGTCAAACCAGGAATAGGGATGTGATTTGTATATCATGAAAAAGAAAACAAATAGTAAGTCAAAATTGAAAGTGAAAAAAAAGAAAGCATGAAAATTTTATAAAAAGTAATCTAATGCTAAGTTACCATCTCGGAGATAAAACCCCTGCTATAGTAAATTGAAACATTAAAAACCCTTATTATATAAGTACATACAGTTTAACCATTAATCTTTCCAATTTTAGCTCGATATCCCTTATATTATACTGAATACAATAGTGAGTATATTGATTGTAATCGATATCCCGGAAATAAAGATAAAATATTTAGAATATTTAAAGATTATCAAAACTATCCCGGAAATCTGTAATAGCAAAATCCACACGCTGTGAAAGATGCGCAGATACTGGAACGGTTGGACCAGTTATATGTCTAGTCTCCCGTATTACAGACTCTAATTCTCTTTTAGCTAAACAAAATCTCTCTTCACCTTTTTTGGTGATATTCTCATTAATATCTCCTTCTGGTTCACTAAATATACTAGGGCAATCAGAAGCATTAGAACTATCTGAGCTATATCCTGAGTTATCAGAATCGTTATCATTATCATTTGATTTTGAATGACTCCCAGAGTTTTCAGAGCTATTTTGATGACTATTGGCTGCTCCAGCAGCCGTAGAAGAATTTTCCCCGCCCCCGCTTCCCCCGGGGTTGTGAGAACCCCCTTCTCCGTTCTCAGGTGAACCCTGAGAAGAATTACCCTGTTCCGGGGGGATGGAATTATTTCCATCACTGCTTGAGGACAATAAAGTCCAGTCAAATTCATAAATATCACAATTTATAAGGCACGAGATTCAAATAGCTTGCACTACTATATCATTACCGCAGATGTGAAATAAAATGTTGATGAATCCCAGTGACATATTTATACCAATAAAACAAAGATAACCTATGTGAATTATATTTACTATATATAATGCATCATAGTTTAAAACGAGTGATTTATAACTATTTTTAATTTGAGTATATAATTTACTATTGAGAATAGTTAAGAACCTCAATAGTAAATCGATACGTACAAAAAAAGCCATACCACATCCACGAAATGTCAGTATAGTATAGCAGATTCCAAACCCAAATGATGATTATCTGTTGAATGGTAAGCCAGAACTCTTCAAAAACCTACTGCTATAAATGCAGTTCCTATCATCACGTGTAATCCATGAACAAATTTGTTATCATAAGATCTCTTTATATCTTATTTCCATTTTTTATCAAAATGGTTCAGACTATGTCTTCAACTCGAATGAATTTTCGAGTTGCAGGGCGTTCGTGGCAGGTTTATTGTAAATAATTACTCACCTACTAGTCGTTGAACCTTCATATATTACCTATAATATTAGGAATTATACTTTATAAAACAAAGTAAATAAATTTATTAAATATATGCTTGGATGCATATTGTCCTTGATACAACTAATTATTTGAGGGTTGATATAATAGTGAACTAGGAGTTTCATGCAATTAACCCTGTTTTCTATTAAAAATTTAAATCGATATCGAGGGGCTCGCGCTTTTGATATCGAGCCCCCCCCCCCCCAGGGGGGGGGGGGGGGGCGATATCTTTTCATTATGTAAAATGAAACGAAAATTTATTCAAATTTTCTTCCTGTATTCATTTGCATTTTAATTTTACGTATTTTATTTACACCTTTTTCTGTTAAATGTGCTTTATCCTTCATTAAAAAAGCAACTCTAGAAAAATCTTTATAATCCAATAATTTTTTTCCTAATAAAGGATTTTGATTTAAAAAAGGTATAATTTTATTTAATAAATCATTAATGCCATATGTAACAAAATTCGTAGTATTCGGTCTAGTAGATACATTTTCTATAACTCCACATCCTAAGTAATCTTTTATAATATTTAATAAAGATGAATCACGTGAATGTTGGCAAATAGAAAAGGCTAATCGAACGCCAAAACCTGTAATATATCTTGCTGATTTATTAACTTTAACATAAAAACACCCTTCACCATCAACAAATCCGACTAACCATAAAGGATTTTTAATAACTTGATCTTCGATAATGGGTCTTTCAACTGGAATTATATTGGGAAAAACTGTTTTTAATGAACAAGTTAAACCTTTATTCATAGATGCTCTAATAGAAATAATTTTATTTATACCATCTAATTCTAAATGTTTTTTTTGATTCATTAAATCAATCACTTTGGAAAATAAAATGAAATCTGTCTGTTTTTGAGTTAAAAGAGAATATTGTTTAAAATGAGGAATAATTATCTCAGTTAAATTTTTCAATGATTGTACAGAATAAATTACAGTAGGTTTTCCAGCACGTTGTCTTATTCTTATTGTACCTACACCAAAAAAAGATTGAATTTCTTTAATTAATGATAAATCTTTTTTATGCAATTCTATACTAAATACAGGTATAATTCTTATATTAGTCCCCGCGCGTTGCGCGCGCGAAGGCTGATCCCCAAAGTTTCTCCCGTCCAGATTATTCATTTCATTTTGATGAATACTGCCTAACCCAGTATTCATACCAGCTTTAATCTCCCGGATTTTATCTAATCCTTCTTGAGTAAGATGGGCTTTGTTTTTGATTAACTCAGCACATTTTAAAAAACTCGCAAAATTTAAAGATTTTATTCCTTGTAAAGGGTATTTAGTCAAAAACGGTATGATCTTCTCGGCAATATTAGAAAATTTTGTTACTGCAAATTCTATTGCATTTTGATTTGCACGAAGATTACATTGCCCACAATTTAAATAATTAATTAAGTTTCTCATTAATTCTTGATCTCGTGAATGCTGACCAATTTTAAATACTAATTTAACACTAAAACCAGTTCTAGTAGTATCTTTGTAAATATCAACAAAAAAGCAACCCTCACCTTCCGCAAACCCAGTAAATCAATTTGGATCCTTAATTTGTTGATTAACCACTAAAGGTCTCGCCACGGGAATAATACTAGAAAAGTTTGATTTCAAGTTATCTGACAAACCTAAGTTTAAAGATGCTTTTATTGCTATAATTCTATGTAAACCCTCGATAGTTATATGTTTTCTATCCTTGATTATATAAATTATCATTTTAAATAACTCAAAGTCTGCTTGTTTTGGTGAGCTTATTAAAGAGTATTTATCAAAATGAGGAATTATAACATTATCCAAATCTTTGAGACTACTCACAGAATACGTCACAGAACCATCTTTATTATTTGAGATATTACCTACTCCAAAAAAAACTTTAATATGTTTTAATAACTTTATATCTTTAGCATCTAAATGAATTTGAAAACCAGGAGCAACTAACCATCCTGTTTTTAATTTATTATTTTTTTTTATGCTTACCGTAAAAGATGATTCTGCTGCTGCAAAACCTGAAATAAAATAGGGATCAAGTTTTTGATTTCCAGGATTTTCATCTGTGAAATTACTATAAACTACGCTCTGCTGAGAGATTTTTCTGGTTGTATCATTTCCTACTTTTACAATAAATGAAGATTCTGCGTCTGAAAACCCAGTTATTCAATAAGGATTTATAGATTTAATAGGGGCTAAAATTAACCCAGTTCCAAAATAGAAACAAGAACCAAAAGCTCCATCACTAAGAGTAAATGAAGAAACAGAATATTCAACACCTTGGAATATAGTGAATACTACAGCTAATAATATAGTAGCTATTAATCCATATATTACTCCTGCTCTATTACCTTGTATTAATGAGTGATGTGCATATGTAACTGTTATACCAGATGATAATAATATCACCGTGTTTAAGAGCGGAAGCTCAAAAGGATTGATAGCATTAACTCCTAATGGAGGTCATTGAGCACCTAATTCTACTGTTGGTGATAATGCACTATGAAAGAATGCTCAAAAGATAGCTAAAAAAAATAGTGCTTCAGAAGCTATAAATAAAACAACCCCTAAATTAAGACCACGTTGTACTGCTGCGGTGTGGTTACCTATATAGGTTCCTTCACTTATAACATCTCTAAATCAAAAAGCCATAGAAGCTATTACTGATAAGAATCCTAAAGCTAATAAATATCCTGCATTTAAAAAACCATGCATTGTTAATACACCCGTTGTTGTTAATGTTAACAATGAAATACTTGTAAATAAAGGTCAAGGAGACGGAGTCACTAAATGAAAAGGATGAGGTTGAAAATTACTTCTTGTTAAATATGTCATTTGGATTTATTTGTGATTATTTGGCTTATTTTGTCATTTTTTGATTTCATTTATAAACTAAGACTAATTCACTCCAATTGTTTTGGATTTATCCTGGATTCAATATTTATATTTTTTCTTCAAGAAAATTTCGAAGATATGGTGGAAATGTTTGTAATTTCTTCAGGATAAACTGCTTAACTTAATTTGGATAAACACAAAAGATTGAATATTATTATTTTACCTTAAATTAAATTCTTTTAATTTAGATTGAGTTTTAATTAAATTATCTGTCTAATATCATAAGATTCAAGCTAAATTAAAATCTAATCAAAATAAAAACCAAAAAATTCGACCTGCGTTTCCCCTCCCTGAGCAAAAAAAAAAAAACAATACTTTGGCGAGTCCCAAAATTTGATTTCGTTAATCTTATATATATCTATTTTACTCTGATTTAAGTAAGCTGAGTTTTGTTGATGGATTTGACTTAAAATAAACTAACCACAGTGTCCATGTTTTCATTTATCTATTACATAACATAATTTAAAAATTATTTACTTAGCATATAGATATTTATTTTCTCTGATCGATCAGGATTCTTACCCTAAATATATTTTCTAATTGAACAATTAATTTAAAACAAAGCTTGTTTTTAAAATAAGCTCAGTGATGTTAAAATAATTCTCAGTTTTAAATAGTATTTTATGGTCACAAGCACCAGACTTTCCCGCTATATTTCAAAAAAAAAAAAAATAAATGATTTTTTGAAATATAACCCAAATATAAATCCAGAGATTATAATTATATATATATTTTTTTTTGATTAACGTAATTTTTTTTGATTTTTGCTTGTAAATGCCCTCCTTTGCCTTTGTAAGGTGTCATTTCCTCAAGAGTACCTGGACTCTTGTGGTCAAAGTTAAAAATTGGAGTTGAAAGGGGTTTAATAACAAATAGTAAAGATTGCACTGAATTAAAGCTATAAAATAGGAATTTGGTATAAAATCTCTATTTAATTGATTTTAATATCTTGAAATAAATGAGGGATTGATTTCCGATAAATGTTTAAAAGACATTCTTATGAAACAAAACGTAAATGGCTAACTCTGGATAACTCGATAATACTATCATCGAGCTGATATATCAGACAATCAGAATTCTACATAAAGAAAAAGGCATTGAACTATGCTAAGAAAACCCACATAAAATCAGATGCAAATTAAAAGTCGAACCCATCCATACCTCCTGTTTGATGAAGATCATTATGATCATCATCATCATCATCATCATCATCATCATCATCATCTTTATCTGGTAAAATTTGACTAGAATCTTGTTTAACACGTTTAGCAGGTAAAGTATCATCATCTGATGATGATACTTCACTAATACCACGTTTAAGCGGATTAGAAGGTAGAGTAGATACCGAAGCAGAAGTATTTACTACCGGTTCAACTGGTGATGCAGTAGATTCAGGTGATGCAGTAGATTCAGGTGATGTAGTAGATTCAGGTGAGTCATTTCTAAACTGAGAATCACCATCTGAATCCCTTCTGAGATCAGATTCATCGCAGAGGTCAGACAATCTCGATTTCTAATAAGGATAATCCGGATACATATCAATCATATCGGTAACTGCTATGATAGCATCATGTAAATCCTTATTTGATAATTCTCTAGCTGTACCGTAGGTATATAATTCATTAGAATCAACTGATTCTGGACTAGTCCTGTTTGAATTTACCTCAGAATTACTACTAGCTTCTTGTTTACCATCATGATCAGCATCATCATGATGATCATCTTCAGAAAAATTATTAGGGGATGAACCAGATGAACCAGATGAACCAGATGAACCAGATAAATATGATCCTGATGAAGCTGTGGAATAGCTCTGTTTTAAAGACAAACAAATTAGATTTTAAATATGTATATACAAAACTATAACGAGTTGATGCTGATGTTTCTTTAAAATAATTTACAAGAGGTCTTATAAACAATAATATATTTTTTATTAAACTAAAACCAGGTATAATATTTATGAATCATAAGAAATATGCGGCTGTTGCAATCATACCGAATAAAATAAATGGAGATTCAACATGTTTTGCACCTAATATCATTAACATAATAAAATTAACTCAAAATACAAAGAAACCTGTTTTAAGCAATTTTTGGATTATTTCCCTAAATAAAAGAAAATGATTTCTTTATAAAGATAATAAATCAATATAAAACTTACCCACCTACTATAAAAAAAAATATATAGTGGATTCTTAATGTTTTAATTTAACCACAAGCACATCCACAAACTGGACACAATTTACCTCTGATCACCAATGTTTCAGTACCGTTGGCTAGACAATTAGGACATCTAACACTAGGGACATGACAATGAATAAATGAATGAATTGTAATTACAACTACATAAAATGCTAATATTGTTCCTATTATAGCTATAACTGGAGAAAAACAAATTAGAATTTAATATTTTGCTCTAAATATTGATTCACTTATATGACCAAATCCAATTGTGGCTAGTAAAGGTGTTTTAAGAAAAGGATAAGGAGCTGGTGCTGAGGTTTCTTTAAAATAATTTACCAGAGGTCTTATAAATAATAAAGTATTTTCTAATAAACTAAAACCAGGTATAATATTTATGAATCATAAGAAATATGCGGCTGTTGCGATCATACCGAATAAAATAAATGGAGATTCAACATGTTTTGCACCTAGTATCATTAACATTATAAAATTAACTAAGAATACAAAGAAACCTGTTTTACTTAATGGTTTGAATTGTATTCCTCTAGATCTTGCTAGATCTACGTAAGGCATAGCTAATAAAGCTAATATAGCTGAAAACATTGCTATAACCCCTAATAATTTGTTAGGTATTGAACGTAATATAGCATAGAATGGTAATAGATATCACTCTGGAACAATAGCAGGTGGAGTTTGCATTGGATTAGCTGCTACATAATTTTCACTATCTCCTAAAGCATTTGGCATAAAATATACAAACGCAGATATTACTCAAACAAATAAAAAGAAAGTAATTAAATCTTTAAATAAGAAATAGGGAGCCATAGGTAATCTATCATATACTCCTGATAAACCTGTAGGATTATTAGATCCAGCTGTATCATGTAATGCAATTAAATGCATTAATACTAATGCAGCAATTACAAACGGTAATACAAAATGTAATGCAAAAAATCTATTTAATGTTGCATTATTCACGCTGAAACCTCCTCAGATGACAAATTAAACGATTATTAATCGTTTCAATGAAGTATTTAACCTTCATTCTCACCAGTTTTATATATATCTAGTGTTTAGACTATGTCTTCAACCAAACATTTTAAGCATTATATATTATAATAATTGGTTGTGGGGTACTCGTGTCAAGCTTATTGTTGGTATTACTCACTTGTTAGTCGTTGAACGTTCTTGATCCACTTTTCTCATGAAAAAATTAAGAATAAGTCTACCGAATCAAGCTTCGCTGCAAATAATCTATAGATCGGAGGTAATTCTTTATAGATGTCCTTGCAATTCTCCCCGTTTGCCTTTAAAATGTTACCATTTTAAGGAGCCCATATATACGAATCAAAAGAAAATAAAAGTATAATACAAAAGATGTTTTTATTTGTTTAAAGGATAATTAAGATCTTTATAGCGGTAACTATTCTTTAAATCATTTAATCACTTTACATAAGAAATTCCTTTAAGTCCAACTAAACTATGTAAACCTGAAAAAGAAAAGAAATTTATTACTGTTTCTACATCTGCTTTAGAAGAAACAGAAAATTGATTGTATAAGCTGTTTTCGGTTTCTATTTTTCTATTTGTGTTAAATAATAGCTTAAAAGATTCAAATAAATTAATATGTATTCTTTGTTTTAATTGGAAACATCCATCATTATTATTTTTGATCAAAAATGAAGCTAACCTTCATTTTTTTTTAGAGTAAACTTAGCTATACTGTTATCGGGTATTTATAATCCTATTTTATACATCATTGATTTAACCATATAATTTTTGACTAATTCTTGCAATATGAACATAGAATGTTGTCTAATGTAAATTAGAGGTTGAGTAGGGGTATGGTAACGCAATCTTGAATTTATATTATATTTGATTAATAAAACATTCATTAAGCGGACTACTTCAACTATACTATAAGAATCAACACATAATATTAAACCGTATTGTTTTGCACTACCGTCTCCCATTATAAGATGAGCTAAAGCTACCGGAGTTAAAAGATTATATATATCCTCTGGAACTCTTTTGACTTTGTTAACATAAAATAAAGATCTCAATTCGTTAAAACAGGGTAACCCTCTAGTATAAAAAGCCAAAGCTGTATGAATTTTATCTTTTCTAATACTTTTTTTTAAATAAGGTAAAATATTACAATAATGAGAAACTATAGAAAAAACAAATAAAACATAAGCTGAGTTTTTATAAGACTGTTTGAATTCTAATCGAGGATTTTCATGTGGTTTAGTAGAAGCTAAGTGACCATCTGATAAAAGTATTCCAACAATCACACTTTTTTGGTAACGAGGTAACTGAATCATATTTTTCACTTGTTTTGTGAAACGACCTATACCAACTGTTGAACTTAAATTAGAACCTCAAACAACAATCTCATTATTCTTTGGTTTAACATACGTAGAAAAATGTCTATTATTTTTTCTTTGTTGCTCTAAAAGCATTCTTTTAATAACATAGTATGTTTTCCTATTAGAACATATTTTTTTAAAATCTTTTACTGTTTTATATAACAAAGGATTTTTTTGAATATATTCTATAAGACCTGGGAATTGAGAGGCCATTTTAAAACCTACTACTCAATTTTTAAAAAAATCTAATTTAAGATAATTTTTTGCATTACTAGGTAAGTCAAACGTTTGACTTATGGCATTAATATTTGGTATTTTATCAAAGGCTTTTATATCTTGCTTTAATATTGCCATACCTATATTAAATTGGTTATTTCTTGTTTCAGTTAAAAAAAATATATTATGATGTAGTAGAAGTGGAAAAAGAACTTCTTGCAAATCAGTTTTATTAATCACTAATTTACAAGTTGGACTTTTGTTATCTTTATAAATAGTAATCTTCCCTAAACCTAGAACAGAATATATGTATTGTAACGTTGAAATATCATTTAACTGAATAGATATCACAAGTTTCATAGCAATAAATCCTTTACTTGTTTTCGTTATTTGTATATAACCATCTCCGTCAATTAATCCTACTAAAAATGACAAAAACGAAGCAGGAATATCTAAATACTTTTCTTTATTTGATCTTAGACTTTTATTTCCTTTTTTTAATGCGTTAATATTAACAGTACCTATTGTAGGTAATATACTGCTTAAGCAGTAATCTGTTATATAACTATTCGTAAAATTATTTGACTCAACAATATCTTGTCCCACTCATGGGATAGCACTCATTAAATTAGTAATAACTGTTGCCAAGTTTTCAATCATAGTACTGCTGCTATTAAAGCACTTTCTCCAGATACATGACCCTGTACTTTTATCTCTTCCTGATACAAGAAGTAACAGATAAAGCCTTGTGATAGATTATTCATCTAGGAAAACTCCGACTGTACATTAAGCATATAACCATTTGTTATACACCCACCGGTGGACCAGCCTGTAGCGATCCCATGAGCTGTTTCATGAAACCGACGGTCTTAGATAGAGATGAATCCTTTGACCGTATTCGCCAGTGTCGCAATAGTCCCTGTAACACAGGAACTAGAACTATACGCCTTTGTATGTTATAATTCAGAAAAGTGCTTTCCAGTTTATTTGTTTAAAATAACCATTTCTAATATAAAGTTACAACCGGAGAAAAGGAAATAAACAAACTAAACTTTATTCATTGAAACATCACCTAATTTATAAAGCATTGAAGCTACCATATAAGGTTTAACTAATCCTCGTACTATTGGCATCGATTCTGATCAGATGTATATATGATACTGATTAGGAACCCCTGTTTTTTGCAATGATGATTTAATACTGTATAATTCATTTAATACTAATGTTAACCGAGTAGTTTCCTCGAATGTGAAACAGTTAGTACATAGTTTTAATCCTCGACCTACTCGAGCTCCGTCATCCATAATTCACACAGCTAAGGCTAAAGGAGTAAGATAGTCAATAATATTGTAAGGAATATGTTTTACTCCCTCAGTATATCAGTCTGTATGAATGTGATTGAAACTAGTATAGGTAAAAGTATGGAATCGAATAATGTTTCGCACTTTACCACCAATACCCAATCGTTTTTGAATACGGGGTAAAACAGGATTACAATAACCATGTAAAGCTATTTGATTATGTAATCATAATAAATACTCTTGGTGAGTTGCTTCTTGGTAGAATCCTATTCGTGTTCCATTACCACTCTCTCGTCATTCAGCATGAGAATCTCCTAATAAGGTACCATAAATGATACTTAAAAGATCTAAAGGATGAGGACCAACCCGAGTCGAGGCTTTAATTCGGTTAGCTAAATTACCATTAGATAAAATCACAGTTATATATGTGATGTAATCAGAATTATAGAACAATTCTTGTATAACATGATGAAAGTCGCATTTGAGGCATAAATAAATACCTCATAATGACATTTGTCCATAAGGTAAAACATACAAACATACATTATAAAAATTAAATATAATGTAAAAGTAACTTTGAATTCGTGTACTCTTTTAATAATCGTAAATTATTCATTGTTCCGACTGTACATTAAGCAGCGTTTCAGCCACCCACTAGTGACCCAGTCTGTAGCGATTATTTATATAACCGACGCTCTTATCATGGTTTGATTTTAACCGTTTTCACTAGTATTGCCAAATAATCATTGTGATTATTCTATATCCCTGTCGGGATATACCACTTTAATCTAAATTTCTTTATCAAAATTGCAAATAGATTTATACTCGTGGGACTATAATATAAATATAATTATAATTTATTCTGCAAGGCAGAATATCTAATCTTTAAACTTAACAACTCAACGTCTTTTCAATAATTTACTTTCACTTCGAAAAGCTCTCTAAATTGTCTTTATACTACAATTTGTATTTAAACTTGCTTCTGTGATAGAAGCATATTCACCATAAACAGTACCATTTTTATTATATAATATAATGGGTTTAGAGGCTTTTTTCATATTAGCTAAAGCTTCTTCAGAAAATACTCTAGGTAATCTATTTAAGGCCTTTTCACTTAAGATATGTTTAGTTTCATCGCTTAAATGCTTACCTTTGTTTAAATTACCTATTTGTGTTCTCGCCTCTTCACTATAATTAGATTTCATTTTAATACGATCTATTTCTGTGTGTTTATAACCAAAAGTATTCTCTGCTTCAGTTAATATATTGTAGTTTGGTAACAATGATTTTAAGTCAAAATCTTCTAAATCTAATAAGCTTTTATTGTTTTCTTTATTGATTATTTCAGGAAATTCTTCCAATATAATAAAAGAAAAATTTTCTAATTTATATTTCCTTACTGCTAATTTTACGATTTTACTACCATTTAAGCCTAATAAATGTCTGTAAAATCTAGAATATAGTTTATTGGTTCAAGCAGAGCCTATATAATAATCTAATGTTATTTTATTAAGTATAAGATATATACCACTTTTACCTTTAGAATCTAAAATTATTTTATTTTTTGTTTCTTGTAAATGTAAATTTTCATAAAATATTACAGGATTTAAAGATTTATCAGATAAGATTTACTTAACTCTTGGCTACTATTATATTTAGCGATTGTACTATAAAATCTACGTTGCTTGTTGTTATTGAAGTTGTCATTTCGTTTAAAGTTGTTTAAATTGGGATTGTTTAATTTAATTGAATTATATATATGTCATTTTGGGCTATGTTAGTAACCCAGGAATGCTGTCGCCATCATTAAGATAAATATCACAGTACCAATATATCAAGTTAATGATCTTGGTGCTTGATAACTTCCATAGTATAATCCTCTTCCGATATGCAGATATACTATGAAAAAGAAGGCTGAAGCTGTATTTGAGTGGAAATAACGGATTAATCATCCATTATTAACATCTCTCATAATATGCTCAACGCTATTAAAAGCTTCTTGAACACTAGGATTGTAATGCATAGCTAAAGTAACACCAGATACGATTTGGATAATTAAACATACAGCAAGTAATGAACCGAAATTTCAAGCAAAGCTAAGATTTAACGGTTGAGAAGAATCAATAACATAGGAATTAAGTAATTTTAATAAAGGATGACTTTTAAATACACGCATATTTTCTTTTTTTTTTTTTGATTTTTATAATTATATTTACATATACTAAACCATTTAAAATAATCTTCTCATCAAGATAAGAGAAATTTGTTTCTCTTGCTTTCTCAAATAAGGAAATTCAAAAAAAATAATTTTTTTGTTTTTTGATTATTACTTTAAAAACTTACCGGGTTATATTTATTTAAGAGATAAAGGGTTCGAACCTTTGACCTTTTGTATGTAAAACAAACGCTCTACCAACTAAGCTAATCTCCTTTAAATTTTTGAGTTGTGTACTTTTTAGGCATGGATATTCTCGAGAAATTTCGTGCAGTTAATCCAAAAATTTGGGATTTTGAATTTAGTGTATTAAATAGTAAAATTAAGTTATAGATAATATTTTGATTGGTTTTGGGGTGAGATAAGGCTTATTTTAAATAAGATAAAAAGAATTCAAAATATATAAAGTCAAGTTTGCAATCCGGGATTCTAAATATTAAATTTATAAGTCCAGATTCTAAACATTAATTATGATATGGTAAATATATTACTTATATTTACATCTTAATATTTAATTAAAATTTTGTAATTGCATCAATTTTGGGGCAAAAAACTTATTTACTAAATAAGATGCAACATTCCTTTACCAGAATTAGATCCCGTGATTTAATTGCTATTTCAGTCAATATTTGCGAGATTATCCACCACTGCTTCGCAGTGGACTAATACGGTCTCATTTCGATCTTATTCTACTCGAATAACTTACTTTTTGTTTTCACCGCGTCTTTTATCTGTTTCTATTTAACTATCTTACCTTTAAGATACTAATAATAGTTCAAAAAAAATCTTCCTCGGGACCGAGAATTACTCTTCTTCATTCTCGGAGATTTTTTTTTGAAGCTAAAGGGTTATTCTATTTCGTTACAGATATAGAATTAATTCAAATCATTTTCACAGATAATAATCTTTAAAACCTATTTAACCATCAAAATTCCAGGGAAAGACGCAAAATTGATAGATAAGATACATCCTTCATTGATTTAGTCTTTCTTTATTTTATACCCTATAATTATTTAATGACTCCAACTTTTGACTAACTTTTTTTTTATTCTTACGGTTTCATCTCTTGCTTTTGATAATTCACGCTTCTTGCTTTTGACTTTAATACTGTTGCCCTTGTTCATCTAATTCTGTCTCACCCTTTTATATTTAATATTTTTTGTTTTGATTTTTTTTTCGGAGGGGGGGGACTTGCTTACACAGCAGAGAACTTTGATTTATATAAATTTCGGTCTAGATACCTCCAGCGTTTAAAAAACGGAATTTAAAACTTTGAATAATCTAAAAGTTTTGAGCCGGGAGAGAAAATCGAATTCTCATTATTAATGTATGAAATTAATGTTCTAACCATTGAACTATCCAGGCAATTATTTTCTTTTTTTGATTTTGATTAATTATCCGGGGGGGGGGGGGGGGGGGGGGACCCCAGAAGATTTTATATAAAAAATTTTTTTTTTATTATTTTTTTATTTTTTTTTTTAAAAAAAATTTTTTTTTTTTT
>Ga0160428_1001785_pt1 | contig 14907 bp, 9 predicted proteins | sample SolpanmetagenomM_FD_108198 | JGI IMG/M metagenome (GOLD analysis project Ga0160428, IMG submission 108198) | Solar panel surface microbial communities from Lawrence Berkeley National Laboratory, California, USA - M | ecosystem: Engineered > Built environment > Solar panel > Unclassified ... | reverse complement strand
GACGATAAAATGGTATGCATTTATACATTGGATCCGAATCCACCCACACATACTACATTCGGTAAGATTAACATTACAAAAGAGAACAAGGTCAAGGAAGAGTCATGGCTAAGATAGGAAATAGGTACCAATGAGAAACCGCCGGTGGAGAATTGGCGCATATATCGAAGATTGATAGGTCACGATAGCGATGTTCAAGATCTAGGATGGGCTTGCGATTCTAGCATTCTTGTCTCGGTCGGATTGGATTCAAAAGTAGTCGTCTGGTCAGGTCACACGTTCGAAAAGCTCAAGACATTGTCACAACATCAAAGTCACGTCAAAGGAATCAGTTTTGACCCTGCGAATAAATACTTTGCTACGGCGAGTGATGATAGAACGGTCAAGATATATAGATTTCAACCTCCAGATGCAAAAGCAACTGCCTATGACCAAGTCAACAATTTCGTTTTGGAACACACCGTCTCGGCGCCATTTCAAGCATCTCCTTTGACGACATACTTTCGTAGATTATCGTGGTCACCGGATGGTCAATTGATCTCCGCGGCTAATGCTGTTAATGGACCTGTTAGTACTGTCGCTGTCATCTCAAGAGGAACTTGGGATGCACAATTGAGCTTTGTAGGACACGAGGGACCGGTGGAAGTCACGACCTTTTCACCACGATTGTATTTGACTAATCCTGATTTGCGAAATATAAAAGGAACCGAAGCATTTGTGGAGAACATCAAACAGATTGTGGCTTGTGCTGGTCAAGATCGAACACTAAGTATATGGAGAGCGCCAGATTCTAGACCTTTTGCAATCACTCAAGAACTTGCGGCGAAACCAATCTCCGATTTGGCATGGAGTAACGATGGATACAATTTATTCTTCGCCAGTCTAGATGGCACCATTGCAGTTTGTCAATTCGCTGAACAAGAATTAGGTTATGTCTCTGAAATGACACAACATGCTGTAATATTGCAGAAATACGGTGCTAGTAGAAGGACTGGAATTGTAGAAAATGCAGATGCGCTAAGACTCGAAAATAGTAGCAAGGCAGATGATGTTCGAGGAGTCAAGGGTCGGATGGGAGATTTGATGAGTGATGATAAAAGTCCAGCCAAATCTGCAAATAATCCTCCCCCAAAACAAACAAATGGTACGACAACAAGCGATAAGACAGAGACAGTAGCAGCAGTAGCAAATGATAAATCGTCCGATGTAGTCATGGAAGACACTGTTGAGCCAGTTCCGCCTCCTGATCCGCAAGCTGCTAGAGTCGATAAACTGAAACAAAGAGTGACTATTACCAAAGATGGAAAGAAAAGAATCCAACCTTTATTGATATCATCCGCGTCAGGCTTAGCCGAGTCTTCTCTACCCAAATCACAATTAATCGTTCAAAATGCGAGAACACAACAGAATGATGCACCACAAAATCTCTTGGATGTATCAAAACCATATGATGGTCTTCCAAAGGCGGGGCTAGCAAGCCTTTTATTCGGACAGAAGAGAAAATTTGCCGAGATTGAAGGTGATGCAGAAAAGCGGACAGAGAAACGAATTCAGTCGATGCAACAATCAGGTCTGACGCCAATACTCATCAATACAGCTAATGGCGTAGTTCCGCCTAGTCTTGCAAATCCTCCTTTGAAAGAAGTATCTGAAGTGCTCCGGCCTGCAATCGTTTCTCCCGCCCTGACAGTCAGTCAATTGCGACTAGCTGTACCTCTAATCCGACCGTCCATCACTCGACCATTGGAATTTATATCGAAACGAGGTGATCAGCCGGTCAGTAATGACGAGAGCACAACACTCCTCGAAGTACGCAATCCGACAGGTCCTTCCCGAACTGGCCGGCCACAAGATAGAACACCAGCACGTATAACATTAAGTCGTCGAGGTCAAATCATTTGGCAAGACTTTACACCAAAGGCTGTAATTTTGACGTCTGGTAATCGTCGTTACTGGGTCGTCGCCTGTGAAGATGGAAGTATCCATACATGGACACCAGCGGGAAGACGTCTATTGAACGCTCTCATCCTCGACTCGCAACCAGTCATTTTAGATTGTAGAGGATGGTTCTTGTTAGCAGTGACCGCGACCGGTCAATGTTACGTTTGGAATCTGCGCACATCATCGTCACCTCATCCTCCAATATCCTTAGCACCTGTCCTCGACATCGCTTCTGCTCCACAACAGTCTCATCTGACACCTTCTCCTGCTATTATGTTTGCTCGATTGAATTCCACAGGAAGAATTATAGTCGGCACCTCTAACGGCGATGGCTTCTCGTATTCTCCTCAATTATATATCTGGCAACGTTTATCCGAACCTTGGTGGGCAGTAGGATCTCAATATTGGAATACATCGTCATCGTCATATCCCTTTACATCCTCTTCTACGCTTTTATCATCACAAACAGTCAATCAGCGTATACCTATAGACGACGTGTCCATGATCCCTCCTTCACTCCGATCATCAGGCTTGATCCCCTTTTTAGAACGCAACACGACCATTCACGGTCTGCATAAAGGCCGTGCGTTCTTTTTGCAGAGACTAGTCAAGTCTTTACTTTCGGCAGAAGGGTTCGAGGGTTTAGAGACCGCTATTAGCGTGGCACATCTCGAGAATCGAATAGCTGCTGCCTTGACTCTCGGAGCGAGAGAGGAGTTTCGATTATATCTGGGCATGTATGTCAGACGTCTAGGTAGTGAGGGCTTGAAAGGGAAGGTGGAAGAGTTGCTCACGGCAATAGTAGGCGATGGAACTGCGCTTGAATTGCCGGATGATGAAGCTGACAATGACGGAGATGAGGACAAGGGAGACGACGAGGGTTTATGGCTGGGCGAAGACAAGGAAGAGATTTGTGGTTGGAGGAGAGATGTCCTTTTAAAGGAAATTATCCTCATTCTAGGTAAGAATTCAATGACAACTATGAAGATTAATATGATACTAATTGGTGTAGGGAAACATCGTGATTTACAGCGTATAACTGTTCCGTATGCTAGGTTACTCGGCTTATTAGACCATCAGATTGTAGAAGCCACAGAGGGATGCTCAGTAAATGGGACAAGCGTAGAGAAACAGACAATTGATGACGACACGATCATGGCAAGCTTTTCGTGACTTTCATGTCAAAAACATCATTACAGATTCCAATTTGACTAGACCATATATCTCGAATAGTAACAACTCGGCAACATTCAGCTTCGTTAGAGAGATAGAATAAACTGAGATGGACTGCTTGCTGTCGAAGAGTTTGACTTAGTATTTGTATGGCCATGCACATTCGTTGACTTTTGCACTGCTATCTGTTCGGTCTCGACTTCGCTGTCTGACGGACATGGAGATGGCAAATTGTTGGGAACTTCGAGGGCAGGTGCAATTCTAGAACCTCTTGGCAGTTGCGCGAGGGGAACTTGAAGGTGATTATCAGACGTACGACTCGAGGCTGGACTGGAAGATCTTATAGTTCTGCAAGCACTATGCGCGTTGCTGACTTCGATAATTTTCACACCATGCCGACTGTTCAAACCCTGGAAATGCATTGGTTGACTCGACGTCTGGCTCATAAGACCGAACTCTACATGGTGTACTTCTCCATTATACAAGTCTTCCAATAATCGCACTACTATCATGTACATCTCGAGTTTTAGGCTTTGCTCGCCCGACTTGTCACTTTTGGACCTTGAACCACTCTTGTGTTTGTCTTTGATCTCTGCTGGAAGGATCTTAAACTTAACAGCGTTGGAAAAGGTGGCTAGTCTGCGTGAGTTCTTCTCACTATCATCACGTATCCACACGACTTCCTTCGTGACCTGAATCTTGTTGTTCTCATCAATATGTAATATAACGTAACCGTTGCACAACTTTTGGCCGTATGCAACATAACATCGCATCTTTAGCCTTGAAAGACCCTGCGGTTTCTCATGATATTTTTCACTCTCTTGTAATTTGACCTCGAGCTACAAACGTAGATATTAGTAAACCGTTGCAGATCCGTCAATGATCTACAGTGTCTGTACTGTAGCATCAACATGGCATACCTTGACATCATTCTTCAAAGTTCTTGGTCCAAGTAATGGAGAAAGGGGGGACAATGGGATTGACGACATCCCCGACAGATGTAAAATCGTAGCAGAAATCTAACTAAGAACCGAGGCAAACAGGAAATATGTTTCTATATGTACTTCCTACACAAAGGATTCCACACTTGAAAGTTTAGAGGACGGACTATCAGACTAAACTTACATTGACCGTGTTGTCGTTTTGGATTACGACACCCTCGCTTTGTGGTGGAGTATTTGCCTTCGAGAACAAACTCTGGAGTTTCCAAAAGGGAAAAAGTCCGAGTTGAAAGGATGGGTAGGATTGAACCGTGATACCGTTTAGCTTTGTCGCATTCTCAGAGTTTCAAAGATTCAATCATGAAATCCGCAACAATTTTGATGATCTCACAACCAAAAGAGACTACCTGAAAAATGCAAAGGAATGAAACGTATAACTGTTTCGTACAGTATTCTGTAATCTCCCACGAGTTTTTTATTCTAAATTTAATTTCACGAGACCGTTCGATTTACGAAGGAGAGTTGGTTTCATGGAGAACTCTGGACATTCAACGGCAGGCTTTTCGTGACCTTTATCTTATTAATAAAATTCGTGACCTTTATCTTATCAATAAACATTATTACAAGTTCATAGTTGACTAGACCATACATTTCCTTTACAAACAACTTGGCGACATTTAGCATTACTAACGAGAAATCGGAAATATAAGTTCTGAACTGCTTGACGAAGCCAATGAACCTACGACCCTAGTATGAAACCCACCTCGAGGCACTGGCAATGATGCACGAGGTGCGTCTATCCCTCCGTAAGAAGACCCTCCGTTTGAAGACCCTCCGTATGAAGATCCTCCGTGTGACTGACATGCAGATGGTAATTGAAAAGGACTTATGCTGCTATCTGAATTTCCAACACTCAAAATCCCTCTCGGATGACGAGGAACAACAAGGTAATTACCAGACTTATGTGCCGAGGGCTTCGATTCTGGAATGACAGCTGATACACTCCGTTCTGGAGGATGCACGTAGTTGGCTGCGAAAATTCGTGGACGATGCTTAGCTTCCATTTTCTCGTATAATTTTACACCGCGTTCGCCCGGATACAGGCTTCTAAGACTGAATTCTACTATATGATGTTCATCAACCTTTTGACAGTGCGCTACTATCATTTCCATATCGATTTCTCGGTCTTCCTCGTTCGAGTCGTTCTTTTGGAATTTGCTTTTTATCCCTGATGAATGGATTGCAAACTCAACGCAGTTTTTAAAGACGAAACCCTTGGACTTTTCGAAGTCAGGGTCAGGCAATTCCAATACAACTGAGGCATTTCGTGTCAACTGAATCACGTTTTTGGTTCGATCAATATGTAGTACAATGTGACCCTTCTGTAATTTCTGTATTTCCTTGCTAGATTGAACAGAACATCGCATCTTTAGCGTGGCCGAACCTTGCAGTTCACCCTGATATTTTTGACTCTCCTGTAAAAAAGCCGTGTACTTTGAACGTAAATATTAGTACAACCGTCGCAGGAATCCATCAATGATCTACACTGCTTGTAGCATGAACATACCTCAACATCATGGTCCGTAGTAATTGCCTTAACTAACGGAGACAGGTTGAACGGTGTGGTTGACATTATTTCCGACAGATGCAAAAGTCGTAATAGAAAGGACTAGACGTGTAAGACTGTGAAGGAACTATGAAACTCTTGATAAGCGATATCAAATTGGGAAGAAAAGAGACAACGAGGAAACACCCTTTTATATGTATTCTCTCTCTGCACAAATGATTCCGCACTTACAGTTCTAAACGACCGATTATTTGTCCGAACTTACGTGGATGGTGTTGTCGTTTCGGGTTACGAGTCCCTCGATTTGGGAAGCAGAGTTGGTTTCATGAACAACTCTGAAGATTCCAAAAAGTAAATGCCTCACTTGGAAGAACGGTAGAATTGGCTGTCATACCGTTTAGCTTTTTCTAATCTTCCGCGGGTGTTTTATTCTCGAAATCATTACGAGACCTTTCGATTTGAGAAGGAGAGTTGGTTTCATTAAAAAACTCTGGAGATTCCAAAAGGGAAAAAGAATGGGTAGGATTGAACCGTAATATCATTAAGCTTTATCGTATTCTCGAAACAGGACATCTTGTACGGCTGGGCAGCAGAAAGTTCAAACTTTAAAGAAGCACAGCCATGGTTGACATTCGAGAAAAGGTGTAAAACCGTTGGATTACCTCCTCGGGCCATCTTATTATTACTGTGACGGTTTCTTGGCGAACGTTCGCATAATTTGCAATTCGAAATATTCCAGAAGACTGTGCCACGCGTTAAAGCTGGTAGGACTGAACCTTGTTGCTGCTGACATGATCATATTTTGAACCCTCGAAGTTATGGCGGACTGGACACCGGGAGGAGTTAAACCGTAAGAGGGCACAACCATGGTCAAAAACTTGATGACACTAGAAACGACGTCATCGCATATGGCAGGCAGCGAGGCTCATGATGCGGCAAGTCACTACGGGAGACGCAGCATATCATGTGTCCTTATAGCTACAGGTGGTGAAAAAGTGCACCGTGAAGACAGATTGTGATGTGAAGCAATGGCGGTTTCTTGTTGACATATAACATACAAATAATTTGCTTACTATATCTACTTCGTGAACTTCTCGCCTCGTTGCAGGAGCAATTGTCGATGGCTGCTTGGGTCCCACAAGTTACACGAACCTTACCTTACGAGCTGCCTTTACTTCCTCGAGAGCGTTTGTGCAAAACCGGGACTTGTAAAAAGTTTTTGTCCTGTGGATTTCCTGGCTTCTTTAGTGCCCTTGCGTTCACCCGCTCGCTTGACACCTCCGTACTCTCGACCGACGACTTGGTGACGATGAGTTCGATTCCCGGTGCAGTGTTTGCCCCATCAAAGTCAGGCGAGTGCTTCACTATGTGCTCAGATGTAACAGCTACTGCAAGATCCGAAAGATCCGAATGTCCGATTGTCAAAGCACCAGTGCGATTTCCTTTGACAGTCAGAGTAGCGTTACGATTTTTATCCAACACGGATGAGTTTTTGTTGCCATCGCTCGTGCTTGCAGCTTTGTTTCTAGAGGGTTTCTGACGTGATGCAACGATGTTAGCCCCCTCTGGCTTGCCTCTCGAGGAGGAGTCAGGTTGTGGCTCCGTAGCGGGCTTTTTAGTGGGCTTTTTAGTGGGCTTTTTAGTGGGCTTTTTAGCGGGTTTTTCAACAGGTTTTTCAGCGGATTTCCTCGATCTCTTGCCATCGCCGTCCGAAAATAAATCATCAAAGTCCAGGTCCTCAGGCTCTTCTGAAGCGGTGTGACTTTGCGTCTTTTGGTCACGCAGCAACGCCTCGTAGTCGGCCAATATAGAGTTCTTAAGTTTAGGCATTGAATGAACGAAACTGGGCACCACCTGATTTCCTATAATAAAGAACCTATAACTACAGTTATGACAAGGGAGATCGAACTGACAATAAAGAAAAGAATCTCGCGACACCTATGGTCTTCCCAAAGGTCAGCTCAAAAATGTTGAGACGCCAATGGAGTGAACATGGCCAGTTTCAAAACCGACCGAAAGAAAATCAACTATGGTCTGTCAGACTGGGTTTAAGACATATTTGGAAATGAAAAGTCAGACTGGACTTACGTACCAGTCAATGAGCCCGGTGTGTGTGGTTTGACTTCGCCGTGGGGAGAATAGAACCAGCGGTGTTTCGAAACGTACCAAAAATAGATTAGACTTATGAGCCCGAGTGTTTAAAGTTCGGTTGACGTATGCCAACAATGCAAAGGTACGTTTTGTTGAGACACCCTGCAGCTGAGAAATATGTGGGGTCGATTCGAAAGTCGGTGACTTTCAATTTGAACAAGCAAGGACGGCATCCAATGGCGACGTAAGACGCGACGATAATGACACCCAGAAGCCTAAGTAATAATGCGTTGAATATTTAGTAACATAACTTACCACGCCTCAACAAACCTTTCCCACTCCGATCGTTCGCAAATCCTCAAATCTCCCGGCCTTACAATTTGGCTCACCGGTCTTTCCGCATCCGGTAAATCCACCATCGCATGTGCGCTCGAGCATTACCTCCTCACGTCTCGCAAGATCCCCGCCTACCGTCTCGATGGGGATAACATTCGGTTTGGCCTAAACTCCGACCTGGGATTTAGTGAAAAGGATAGAACGGAGAATATAAGACGGATTAGTGAGGTTGCTAGATTATTTGCAGATAGCTGTTCAGTGGCCATCACAGCCTTCATCAGTCCCTATAGAAAAGATAGAGATTTGGCAAGAAAGATTCATGAAGATGCATTGTTGAAAGAAGCTGGACATGGAGGTGAGATTGGAGATGGCACTGACGAGGGAAAGTCAGAAACTGGCAAAACTATGAAAAGAAAGGGCTTGGGATTTGTCGAAGTCTGGATCGATTGTCCTGTAAACGTTGCCGAGACTAGAGATCCGAAAGGGTTGTATAAAAAGGCTAGAGCAGGTGAGATAAAAGAGTTTACAGGAATAAGTGCTCCATATGAGGAGCCAAAACATGCAGAAATACACATCCGTACGGATCAGACGAGTGTCGATGAGGCAGTGAAGATGATTGTAGATTATCTCGATGCGAATGGCTTGCTAAGCATGTGAATATCTACCATACAATTGAGTATTGAGTTCATGACATGATAATGTTTAATGTATGTAATGGTCATATCATATTTCAAATTGATAAAAGACATATGGTGTGTAATCTTCTGATCCATGTCCAAGACTTTGCATATCAGTCACCGTCGAAGAATCATCTTTTGTAGGGCGACCGTTCTTGTCTCGACCCAGTGCATTCCCACCCAAATGTGAATAAGTCTGGTCGAGCTTCGCCTTTGCTTTTGATGCATTTTTGGCAGTTGTCTGATTGATTATTAGCCCAAATGAATATAACAGGATAAAAGTAGCTATAATTTACCTTGACAAGTCCACATACATAACTAAGTGGCAGACCATATCTCAATACAGTCTCAACAAACACGCGCAAGACTAAAACGTGAACCCAGGTTTGGACAGCATCACTATATCCTGTCCTTGCTAATCGAAGTGCCTCGCCCCAGAGTTTTCGCTCCTCCTTTTCCAGTTTTCCAACTTCTTCCCTTTCTGCCTCTTTTCCACCTTCTCGGAACTTCCACTCTCGAGGCACCCATCTCTTTTCTCGAGCTTTTTGTAAGAATTCGGTCGAGTATTTCTTAAAGACCGTGACTGCAAAGAGCGTGTATTCATCGTCCTTGGCCAACTCGATGGATGAACGAGGTACAACCCAATGTTCAACCAGAGACTCGTATGAAGCAAGGTATTCTTTTACTTGAGATTTTGGGACGGCCAAGAGATGTTGTTGTAGATATTCAGATGCATCTGGTTTCATAAGATTATTGGGGTTTACGACAGATGCTAGTGATTTTTGTGAAAGATTACCAGTCTGTCCTCGGTTGGCTGTTGATAGGGCAGTGCGCGAAGCAGTATATTGGTTCAACTTTCCTCTGACATCATTGTCGATTCCGGATATATCTCTTTCCAAAACCTCGGAGAGCTCGGCAATTGGCTTATCAGATCTATATTTGATTCTATTCCACTGGAAAGACGAAAGATATGTGTCCACCGGTCCTATATAGAATGTCAGCTGTTGATCATACTCTAGCTAAAGGATATGCTTTACGATCATTAACTGTCTTTTGTTCGGCAACTTTTTGCTCATCTCCATCCAATATTATTCGTAAAGCATCTGCTATTTTACTGACCACCGTCCGACATGTGTTTTCGAGCTTTGCTAAATCATCTGCATGCTGTACAAGGGCATCTAATGTGCCGACCTTGAACTCTGGGATCGAAAACCGATCAGTATTGCCGAGATCTGATGTTATGGTCGAGTCTAATGCTTCGAGTGCATCAGCTTGATCATTTGTTGATGTGATTGATGTGGGTAACGAAACAAGCAGATAGCTTTGTTCACTCATAATAGTTTACGCAACAGTGGACACAAGACTAAACCTGGAAGTGAAGTCGATGATGAGGCTGCTTCCATAACAAAGTGCCAACAGTGCAAACAAATTTATGTTGACATCATACCAACAACAATGATAATAGTATACTGTAGTTCTCAAAGAGTATCTCTTGATGAGACTAATGAGCTTGTAAATGCATTCATGAATTTGCAATATCATACAAGTGTTGTGATACCGTATTATAATGATTTAGTAGCTCGAACATGAACGTCTTTATATTCATGGCTTATAATGTCACGCACAGCCTCCAATGTCGATGAACATTCGAGACAAAGACGAACGTCTGACTTGGAGCTCATATAGCTGATTTTTAGCCCATCGCCATTATGATGAAGAATATCACGAATCAGGCTAGAGGTGATCAAGATGTCAAGAGTTCTGCAAAAGATCGGACGACAACTGCACAAGACTTGATAGATCTTACTTCCCCGCTAAAGGCCGAGCCATCGGGGCCTGATCAAGATATGTCACAGCATCAAAGTCCACCACAACCACCTGATGATTCTCAGGAACAGGCTATCACTGATAAAAAAGATCTACAACATGAGCACATATCCAGTCCATCCTATATTCCTAACAATGAACCTACTATCAAGTCCGAACTTGCACAACAGGCGGAAGATTTTAATGAGAAACAAGCAATATTGGCGGATGAGTCTGTATCGTATCAGAGTACTGATTTACAACCTGAAACAGAACCGCAATCGGAGGAAATCCAAAACATTATGAAACAGTTCAAAGCAATGTCAACGGAAACAGGAAGAGAGTCACGATCTATACCAAGTCTTGCCATTGTACCGCCAGGAGCAACAAAAGCACATGGTCCGAGTCCACATTCGGCATCTACATTCCGTCATGGTTTTGATCCGGATTGTAAAGCAAGTGGAGAAAATACGATAACCCCAACAAATACACATGACGATGAGGCCAATGCAACAAATCCAGTAGTTGTAGGAGAACCAACGTCACCTAATTCTCGTACGAATTCAATATTCAAACCGCCACCTCCGGAAGATGATGAAGATTCTTCTTTACCATTTGATTTTCACCGATTTCTAGAACAACTTCGACATAGAACTGCAGATCCTGTAGCAAGATTTCTTCGATCATTTTTGAACGAGTTTAGCAAGAAACAATGGTTGGTACACGAACAAGTCAAGATCATTTCTGATTTTCTCGAATTCATTGCCAAGAAGATGGCACAATGTGAAGTCTGGCGATTGGTTTCAGAAGCAGAATTTGATAATGCGAGAGAAGGGATGGAAAAGTTGGTCATGAATCGGTTATATGGTCAAACCTTTTCACCAATGATTCCTCCTTCAACCCCGATCTCGCAACCAAAACAAAGGCGGACAAAGCCAAATGCAATAGTCATGCCAGAAAATGGAAGAAGGGGTCAACATCAAGAAGATGTAGAGCGTGATGACGTTATAGCACAAAAGATTAAAATTTATGGCTGGATTCGTGAAGAACATTTAGATATCCCTTCTGTAGGTGATAAAGGTCGAAGATTCCTTGCTTTGGCACAGCAGGAATTATTAAAGATCAATGCATACAGAGCTCCACGAGATAAGATCATACAAGTTCTTAATTGTTGTAAAGTCTTGTTTGGCTTTTTAAAAAATAACAAGACTGATCAATCGGCTGATTCGTTTGTACCCCTTTTGATTTATACAGTCATCAAAGCTAATCCTGCTCATCTTGTATCAAATGTACAATATATTCTGAGATTTCGTAATCAGGATAAGCTTGGTGGTGAGGCTGGATATTACTTATCTTCCTTATCTGGTGTCGTTAGTTTTGTTGAAACCTTGGATCGTACTAATTTGACAATATCAAATGAAGAATTTGAAAAACATGTCGAAGCTGCAGTTTCTTTAATTACAGAAGGACATGAAGCAGAAGATTATGAATTAAAAGCTTCAATGCCAAAGAGTGCTACGCCACATGGTTTACTTTCGACTTCAATTTCCACACATGCTCTACGTGCAACATCACCTTCACGATCCCCGCTTGTCCCTGGTATGAGTGAAAAATCCGCACCAGCTCCAGCAGAAGTAACTCCTAGAAATAGCTACGAAGGAGAAAGAATATCGCCTAGACGATCGAAAACTCCAAGATTGATCGATAGTATTGCAACTAGCAATTCATCATTATCGCCCTCGAATTCCGACAATTCATCGGAAAGTGGTAATATCGCTTCAGGTTTCTTTAGGACAATACAGAGACCTATTTCTACATTGGGCCGCATCTTTTCCGACAGTGACAGACGGACCGTTTCTGGTAAACAACTCCCACCACCTGTACAACCTGTATATGATGATAAATCACCGTTAGTAGATCCACTACCGGATCATCCCACATTACAACCTACAAATCAACAATCGACCTTTGAAGACGCAGGAATGTTGCGTTTATTTGCCGGCGGTCGTGCTGCTTCTTATCGGAAACATTCTCCAGCAACACCGACCATGTCTAGAGCAGTAAGTCCTTCACCTCTTCCTCGTTCATCCGCGACTTCACCGGATGTTTTATCCTCGAGTGAAGAACCTCGGTATGGTGAACCGCCGTCTAAATTCGCACGTGATGAGACGGAAGATGATGTGGAGGATGATCAAGGAAACTTTACTTCTGATGGACAGAGGACGGCAGTAAGAACGGCTCAGAAAGCTAGTATAAGAGATGCAGAAACTCTGAGGGTAAGAGAGGAGGAACATATATTGATTGTTGAGTAAGTTGTTTTCAAAGTCCTGAATAATTGGTGATGAACATGACTAATGGTTGATGATAGGACGTTAAAAGGCATGTTTCCAGATTTAGATCGAGAGGTTATTAGTGATGTAGTGAGGATGAAAGAGGGTAGAGTAGGCATGGCAGTAGATGCGTGTCTTGCTTTGTCAACATAACAAGGGAATCACCTAGACTGTTATTTAACATTGATGGGAAGCTTGTAGACCATGACGAGATGATGTACAATTATTTAATCGAGAATGATCATCAAGACTATTAAACATATGTATATACATCAACCTTTTCTCATCTTTACATTCCACTGTATAAAACTAATGTTTTTACAATTTCCTACTCTTTACCAAATTCGTCTTGATCCCACTCATCTCACCTCCATACCCACCTTTACCCTCTCCTTTGGCATTATACACCGGCCTCATACTCGCCAACTTCTTCTTCTTTTCTTCATATTTCTTCCTCTTTTTGACTCTTGGATTCCTCACGTCTTTTTTCCGATGTGGTGTCAGACCTTTATTCTTCTCTATTATATATGTAATCTTTCTCTTCCCATCCACACCGACCGTTTCCTCCTCCACGACGCGCGCGTTGTTCAAAAGAGCGTCTTTTTTCGCAGCTGCTAATTCTCTCCGTTGAGTCTTTTTCTCGTCGTTGACGTTGGAGATGTGTTGGTAGTAATCTTCACCTTCGTCGTCGGAGATGTTGTAATTGACTGACTGTCTGACGTGTTCGTCGTGCGAGTCGTGCTCGTCGTCATCGAGATTAGTCAACGTTGTGGTTTCGTCGTTTTGTCCGCGTTTAGTAGCTTCGGCTGTGAGTCGGTCTTGACGATCCCGCAGTCTCTCGCGATGAGGTATGTCGTCGTCTCCACCTGCGATGCGACTCGCTTGACCGCGTTTATTACTCTTTTGAGCGATCTGAGACGTGTAGAATCGTAATGATTTGCGACGGGCGAGTTTTTCGGCGATTTGTTTGTCGGTGAGTTCTACTTCGCCAATATCAGATTCGGAACCGTCGTTTTTGTCGTCAGAGACGCGTGTCTTGTTCTTCTCAGGTCGGACTTTCTTTGTCGAAGTTCTGGATACGAGGAGATTGTCTAAATCTGCTAGATCGGCTTCTGCAGCTTCCATGCGTGCTTTTTGTATCTCTTCTGCTTGTCGAATCGCTGCGGCTTCTGTTTTTTGTGCCCTTGTCTTTCTACTCCTTTTACGGAATGGTTTTTGAACCACACCATCAACTTTTGTCAATGATTCATCACCTTCTTCATTCGCTGATGAATCTGAATCGTCTTCGGAATCATGATCAGGTAATTTTTTGACCTTTTGCCATAATTCTTTCATCCTCAAAATCTCATCCATGACGGGATGATCTTTTATCACCAAATCTGTACTCGATTGACTTGTAAAAAGAAGAAAATACATTGCAAGAACAGAAAGATATGCAGCTGCTGTTCTTTCTTTTGTAACAAGACTTGACACTGGACCATCTCTATGTATGTTTTTGTGGTTTGTATTTTTGTTCTTGCTTGTGACCTTTTGTAAGCGTTGAATAACTGCCAATTCTTGTTCAACAGTCATGTATTCCTTACTTAGTGGTCTAAATTCTGGAAATCTTTGTTTGAGAAGTTTGACACGTTCTGCATTCGTCATATTTTCAATTGACTCTTGTTGCGGTAATATTTCAATTACGGTTTGCTTGTTCTTGATATTTTTCCCTTTGACGTCCTCTTCTTGTTTTTTTTCAATTGCTGCCCATTCGTTCTCGTCAAAACCATAATCAGCAGCAGTCATGTCTTGTAATTGCTTTGTTTGTAATCTTTTAGCCTCGACTTCTTCGTCGAGTGCATCTTGTTCTGTTTCTAAATTATCTGCACCGTAATAATCTCCTTTTGAATCGCCCCATTCGTTTAATTCATCTTCTTCATCCTCTTCTTGTAGATCATCTTCGCTGTCTACTAAATTACCATTCTGTTTTACTCCTTGCTTACTCTGTGATTTGTTGTCCTGATCTGAGAATTCTTCATCACCATCATCTTCTTCATCTTCTTCAT
>Ga0160428_1001784_pt1 | contig 14910 bp, 15 predicted proteins | sample SolpanmetagenomM_FD_108198 | JGI IMG/M metagenome (GOLD analysis project Ga0160428, IMG submission 108198) | Solar panel surface microbial communities from Lawrence Berkeley National Laboratory, California, USA - M | ecosystem: Engineered > Built environment > Solar panel > Unclassified ... | reverse complement strand
TCACCTCGTCGGCCTCGCCTGATCCATGCAGTCCGTCCGGACCGCCCCGCACGACCTTGCGGCCGCTGACCCGGTAGCGCGGCAAACCCGCGCCTGGTCGGAACGCCGCACCCGCACGGCGCTAGGGGCGGCCTCTGTCGTCGCCATGCTGCTCGCCTGGTGGGCAGCGTCGGCCACCCACATGGTCCGCCCCGATCTGCTGCCATCTCCGGCCGATGTCGGGAAGGCGGCGGTCGAGGTGATCACCGAGGGATACCGCGGCACGACGCTGCTGCAGAACATCGCCGCCACGCTCGGTCGCCTCCTGGCCGGTTTCGGAGTGGCCACGCTGCTCGGCGTGCCGCTCGGGCTCTGGATGGGCAGCAATCGCGCACTGCATGCGGCGATCGACTGGATCGTCCAGTTCATGCGGCCGCTGCCGCCGCTGTCGTACATGATCCTGCTCATCCTCTGGCTGGGCACCGGCGACCTGTCGAAATCCACCCTGCTGTTCCTCACCGCCTTTCCGATCATCGTCGCCGCCTCCGCCGCCGGCGTGCGCGGCGTGAAGCTGCAGCGCATCCAGGTCGCCCGCGCGCTCGGAGCTGGTCGAGGCGCCGTGTTCCGCCACGTGGTGCTCCCGTCGGCGGCACCGATGATCATGACCGGGCTGCAGATCGCCCTGGCCGCCGCCTTCTCCACCGTTGTCTCGGCCGAGCTGCTGGCTGCGACCGACGGTCTCGGCTGGATGGTGATCTCCGCCAGCACCTTTCTGCGAAACGACATCATCATCCTTTGCATCATCATCCTCGGCCTGCTCGGAGTCGGCCTCGCCTCCGGTCTGCGGGCGATCGACCGCCGGGTCATCCATTGGCGTGGCCGCGAATGAGCCGGTCCATCCCGGCCTGGGCGATCACTCTCGCCTCGATCGCCGTCGTGCTGTGCGCCTGGGTCGGCGTCACCGAAGGTGGGTTGGTGCGCGACTTGTTCCTCCCGAGCCCGGCCGATCTATGGTCCGGGTTCCTCGAGTTGATCGACGAGGGCTACAAGGGCCGCCCGCTACTGGTGCATGTCGGCGACAGCCTGTTCCGCGTCGGCGCCGGCTTTGTCACCGGCGTCGCGGCCGGCACGCTGCTCGGCCTCGCCATGGGTTACCTGCCTAAGCTCGACGCGCTGGCGGCACCCTTTGTCGAGTTCCTCCGTCCGCTGCCTCAACTGGCCTACCTGATCCTGCTCATCATCTGGCTTGGCATCGGCGAGACCAGCAAGATCACCATGCTGTTCCTGGCCGCGCTGCCCGTCGCCGCGGTCGCAGCGCGGGACGGCGTGCGCAACGTTCCGGCCGAACGTCTTCGCGTCGCGCAGACGCTCGGTGCTTCCAGCTGGCAGGTGTTCCGCCACGTCATCATCCCGTCGGCGCTGCCCGAGATCCTGGTCGGCGCTCGGCTGGCGGCCGGCATCGTCTACGGCACGCTGATCGCGGCCGAGATCATCGCCGGGTCGAGCGGCATCGGCTGGATGATCCTCGATGCCGGCCGGTTCCTGCGCTCGGACTACGTGTTCGTCGGCATCATCATGCTCGGCCTCGCCGGCATCGCCATCGACCGCGCCCTTTTGTTGATCGAAAAACGCGCCGTGCACTGGGCCGGCCGCTGAACCCGAACGGAGACACCCCATGCTGTTGACACGCCGCACCACCCTGGCCGGCCTTGGCGCCGGCCTCGCTCTGGCGGGACGCGCCCGCGCCGCGGCCCCGTCGGCCGTCAACATCGGCTTCTTCACCGAGACCAAGCCCACCATGCTCGCCAAGGGCGAAGGCTGGTTCGAGTCCGGCGTCGGCGGCAAGCTGAGCTGGACCGAGATGGGCAGCGGCGCCGACATCAACACCGCCATCACCTCCGGTAGCTGCGACATCGGCCTGTCCACCGGCTCGGCGGCGACGGCCGCGGGCATCGCACAGCAGCTGCCGTTCAAGCTGATCGGCATGGTCGACAACATCGGCCCGGCCGAGGAGATGACCGTCCGCACCGCCGCCAACATCAAGACGGCCGCTGACTTCAAGGGCAAGAAGGTGGCAACGCCGTTCGGCTCCACCAGCCATTTTCGCCTGCTCGGCTTTCTCAAGACCAACGGCCTCACCCAGCGCGACGTCACCGTGCTCGACATGAAGGCCGCCGCCATCGTCGCCGCCTGGAGCCGCGGGGAGATCGACGCCGCCTATGTCTGGGCGCCCGCCAAGAGCAAGATCCTGGCCGATGGCGGCACGCCGTTCCCGACTTACGAGGCGCTCGACAAGGCGGGTTACGTCATCGCCGACCTCATCATCGTGCGCGATGCCTTTGCCCAGCAATACCCGGACGCGGTGACCGGCTTCCTCAAGGCGTACGGCAAGGCGCTGGGGATGTATCGTGCCGAGTCCGACAAGACCGCTGACATCGTCGCCAAGCAGGCGGGCGTCAGCCCGGCGGTCGCGCTGGCCGACATGAAGGAGTACGATTTCGTGCCGCTGGCCGAGCAGGTCACTCCCGCCTGGCTCGGTGGCACCGCAACCGATCCCGGCAAGTTCGCCCGCGTCCTGAAAGGCACGGCGGACTTCCTGGTTGAACAACGCTCGATCAAGACCGCCCCGGCGCTTGAGACGTTCCAGAAGGCGATCGACACCAGCTTCCTGGCCAAGGCGATCGCTTGACCGCCTTTGTGCAGTTCACCGACGTCTCGGTCAGGTATGGGACCGGGCCGGCGGCGGTGCGGGCGCTGGAACGGGCGGATCTCGGCTTCGACCGTGGCGACTTCGTCTGCATCGTCGGCCCGTCCGGCTGCGGCAAGACCACCATGATGCAGACGCTCGCCGGTTTCCTGCCGCCGACGACCGGCGTCGTCACGGTGGACGGGCGGACCATTACCGGACCGGGCCCGGAACGCGGCGTCGTGTTCCAGCAGCCGGCTTTGTTCCCCTGGCTCACCGTGGCCGCCAATGCCGGGTTCGGCCCGCGCATGGCCGGCGACGCCGCCGCCGGCCGGGTCGAGCAATGGCTGCGCACCACCGGTCTATGGGAGTTCCGCGACCGCTACCCGTACGAGCTTTCCGGCGGCATGCAGCAGCGCCTAGCCATCGCCCGTGCGCTGTGCAACGAGCCCAAGGTGCTGCTCATGGATGAGCCGTTCGGCGCCCTGGACGCTCTGACCCGCGAGCGGATGCAGGAGGAGCTGCACGCCGTCTGGCAGCGCACCGGCATGACGGTCGTGTTCATCACCCATTCCGTCGAGGAGGCCGTCTATCTCGGTACGGAAGTCGTGGTCATGTCGCCGCGACCCGGCCGCATCGTCGCCCGCCTGCCGATGCCGTTCGCCCGGGAACACGCCGACGAAGGCATCCGCGTCGTCAAGAGCCGCCCCGATTTCGTCGCCGCCCGCGAGCAGGTGCTGTCCATGATCTGGGCCATGGGCGACGAGCACTGAGCCTCGGCGGCGCATTCGATCCGAGGCGGCCTACAACTCGCCACTCCGTACGACCTCCCGGGCCATGCTGGTCACGCCCTCAGGGGAGGCCTAACCTTATCTGAGACACCGAACCCGCGTCGGCGGGCACGGATAGGGAAAGACTCGCTGTGGACCAGATAACATCAGAGGCGACCGCCTCGCCGGGCGATACTGGCCTGACCGCGTTCTATCGCGAGATGACCCTGCCGGAGCGCAGGACGTTCTGGGCCTGCTTCGCGGGCTGGGTGCTCGATGGCATGGACTTCATGATCTACCCGCTGGTGATCGGGTCGATCATCGCGCTGTGGCAGGTGGATCGCGGCACGGCCGGCCTGGCGGTCACCGCGACGCTGTTGTTCTCGGCCATCGGTGGTTGGCTTGCGGGCTATCTTGCCGACCGCATCGGACGGGTGCGCACGTTGCAGCTGACCATCCTGTGGTTCTCCGTCTTTTCCCTGATCTGCGCCTTCACTCAGAGCTTCGATCAGTTGATGGTGTGCCGCGCCTTGCTGGGCCTCGGTTTCGGGGGCGAGTGGGCGGCGGGAGCCGTGTTAATCGGCGAGGCGATCCGGCCGCAGTTCCGCGGCCGGGCCGTGGGATCGGTGCAGTCGGGCTGGGCACTGGGATGGGGCGCCGCGGTGCTGATGCAGGCGGCGCTGTTCTCCTTCGTGCCGTCCGACGTGGCATGGCGGTGGATGTTCGCGATCGGCGCGGTCCCGGCGCTGTTGATCTTCTTTCTGCGCCGCTACGTGGAGGAACCCGCGGTGGCGGCGGAGGCCCGGGCCCGGCTTGCCGCCACCGGCGACCGGCCTAGCCTGTGGGAGATCTTCGCGCCGGGCATCCGCCGCACCACGCTGCTGGCGGCCTTGCTCGGTACCGGCGCCCAGGGCGGCTACTACGCCATCAGCACCTGGGTCCCGACCTTTCTGCGCGGTGAGCGCGGGCTGACGGTGATCGGCTCGTCCGGCTATCTCGCCGTGCTCATCTCCGGGAGCTTCGTGGGCTATCTGCTCGGCGCCTGGCTGGCCGATCGGATCGGGCGCCGGCCGCTGTTCATCCTGTCGGCCATCGCCGCCATCGTGCTGGTGCTGATCTACACCACCTTGCCGTTCTCCAACACGGTGATGCTGTGGCTGGGGTTTCCGCTCGGGGTCGCGTCCTCGGCCTATTTCTCCGGCATGGGTGCCTTCTTCACCGAGCTGTTTCCCACCCGGTTGCGCGGGTCCGGCCAGGGCTTCGCCTATAATTTCGGGCGTGGCATCGGGGCGCTATTCCCCACCCTGGTCGGCTACCTGTCCGGCACCGTGGCGCTGTCCACCGCGATCGCGGTGTTTGCGGTGCTCGCCTACGGGCTGCTGCTGGTGGCTGCATTGTTGCTCCCGGAAACGCGCGGAAAGGTGTTGCACGCCGATGACTGACGACGCTTCAGCCGCAGCCGCAGCACCCCCCGACTGCCCAGGGCCGGACCCGGCGCCACGCGGCGCCACCCGCTTCCGCGTGCCGCCCGGCGCGGTCGACACCCATGCCCACGTCATCGGCGTGCCGCCCGCCTTTCCGTTCACCGCGGGTCGGTCGTATACGCCGCCGCCTGCGACGCCCGACGCCTATCTGGCGATGCTGGACGCTACCGGAATGACGCACGGTGTGCTGGTGCAGGTGAGCGTGCATGGCACGGATAACCGCCTCATGCTCGACACGCTGCGCGCCACCGGCGGGCGGTTGCGCGGCATCGGAGTCGTGCCGCCAGACCTGGCGCGCACGGATGCGGAGGCGATGAAGCGCGCGGGTGTCGTCGGGCTGCGTCTCAACGTGTTATACGGTGGCGGCGTCGGCTTCGATGACCTCGACGATACGGAGGCGCTTTGCATCGAGATGGGCTGGCACCTGCAATTCCTGCTGGATGCCCGCACGCTGCCCGGCGCACTGGCCACCCGGCTGTCGCGGCTGCGGGTGCCGTTCGTGGTGGACCACATGGGGCATTTTCCGGCCGATCCCGCCGAGCCCGGCTTCCAGACGCTGCTGTCGCTGGTCAGGGACGGTGCCTGGGTGAAGCTGTCCGGCGCGTACCGCCTGGCACCGGAACCATGGCAGGCCACCATCCCGCTCGCCCGCGCCTTGCATGAAGCGGCACCCGACCGCTGCATCTGGGGCTCCGATTGGCCGAACGTCTCGCACTGGGACAGGATGATGAACGTGGGCGAGTTGCTCGACCTGCTTGCCGACTGGGTCCCCGACCCCGCGTCGCGCGACCGTGTTCTGGTCGACAACGCGCACCGCCTGTATGGTTTCGGCGGCGCGATCGAGTGACGGCCGCCTTGGACTAGCGGCGGATCATCATGACGGACACCAGCCAACTCCCGGCGCGCAGCCTAACGGCGACGTTGCTGCCTTTCGCGGCCATCGTGTTCCTGGGCTATTCTGCCGTGGGCGTCCCGTTATCGACGCTTCCGGTCGAGGTGCACTCTAGGCTTGGCTACGGCACGGCGGTGGTCGGCGTCATCATCGGCCTGTCCGCCGCGGTCACGCTGCTGACGCGGCAACTCGCCGGGTCGGTCTCGGATCGGCGCGGGCCGAAGGTCGCGGTGCTGCTGGGTCTCGTCATCACGGCGCTGACCGGTCTGGCCTATCTTGCCTCGCTGCATGTGCCGCCTGGATGGGGGATCGACGTGCTGGCCGCAGGGCGCGTGTTTCTTGGCCTGGGCGACAGCCTGTTCACCACCGGCGTCATGGCCTGGGCGGTGACCCGGGTGGGACCGGAGCATGCCGGCAAAGCGATGGCTTGGATCGGCATTGCGATGTACGGCGCCTTGGCCGTGGGAGCACCGGTGGGGGCGGCGCTTGGCGCCTGGGGTGGCTTCGGGGCGGTGTCGCTCTGCACGGTCGCGATGCCGCTGCTCGCGATCCCAGTGGCGGCCATGCTGCCGGCGCTGCCGGGAGCCGGAGCAACGCGGGTGTCGTTCCTGGGCGTGGTGCGGGCGATCTGGGCACAGGGGGTGGGTATGGTCCTGGCTTCGGCAGGCTTCGGCACCATCGCGGCGTTCCTGGCGCTGGACTATGCCGACCGGGGCTGGTCGGGCGCCGGGTTGGCGCTGACCAGTTTCGGCGCCGGCTACATCTTGGTCCGGCTGCTGTTCGGCGGCTTGCCGGATCGGTTCGGCGGGATGCGGGTGGCGCTGGCATCGTTGGCGGTCGAGACGGTCGGCCTGTTGCTCATCGCGTCGGCGGGGCAACCGGCAGTTGCTCTGCTGGGCACCGCGATCACCGGCATCGGCTACTCCATGGTGTTCCCCTCCCTTGGCGTGGAGGCGGTGCGCCGGGTTCCTGCAACCAGCCGTGGCGTGGCGTTGGGGGCGTTCCTGGCGTGCTTCGACCTGGGCCTGGGCGCCGCCGGGCCGGTGACCGGGCTGGTCGCGGGCGGGTTCGGGTTGCCGGCGGCCTTTGTCGCCGCCGCGGTTGCGTCGGTGCTGTCCATGGCACTGGTTTGGAGCACCCGGCCCGCCGCACGTTAACTCCCGGCCGTTGCTGCAGGTGGTTGACGGGGCGCCGTTGCGGTCCTGAGATGGGTTTCATGGATCTCACCCAACTGCCGTTCGACGCCGATCAGATGCTCGCCGACCTACGACCTTGGGTCGAGTGCGAGAGCCCGACCCATGATGCGGCTGCCGTCAATCGTATGATGGATCTGGCCAGCCGCGATCTTGCGGTGATGGGAGCGACGGTCGAGCGCATCCCGGGCCGCATGGGCTATGGCGATTGCGTGCGCGCCAGTTTCCGGCACAAGCGGACGGGCGAGCCCGGGCTGCTGCTGATGGGGCATATGGATACCGTGCATCCGGTCGGCACCTTGGCTGCACTGCCGTGGCGGCGGGACGGCAACCGCGCGTACGGGCCGGGCATCTACGACATGAAGGGCGGCAACCTGCTGGTGCTGGAAGCGCTGCGGCAGCTGCAGCGCGCCGGGATCGAGACGGCGCTGCCGGTCACCGTGCTGTTCACCAGCGACGAGGAGGTCGGCTCGCCCTCCACGCGCGACGTGATCGAAGCCGAAGCCTGGCGACATGCCACCGTGCTGGTGCCGGAGCCCGGCGGACCCGGCCACGAGGTCACCACCGGGCGCTACGCCATTGCCCGTTTCGCCATCGAGACGACCGGGCGGCCCAGCCATGCCGGCGCCCGGCTCGCCGAAGGACGGTCGGCCATTCGCGCCATGGCGCGACGGATCGCCGAAATCGAGGACATGACCACCGAGGACTGCACGTTCAGCGTCGGCGTGATCCGCGGTGGCGAGTGGGTGAACTGCGTGGCGACGACGTGTACGGCACAGGTGCTGAGCATGGCCAAGCGGCAGGAGGACCTCGACCGTGGCGTCGAGCGCATGCTGGCGCTGGCCGGGCAGGAGAACGACGTTCGTTTCGACGTCCGGCGAACCGTGACCCGGCCGGTGTGGGAGCCGGATGCGCGCACGCTGGCGCTGCATGCCCGGGCCGAGACGTTGGCCAGGCAGATCGGCATTCCACTACCGCACCGCAGCGCGGGCGGCGGCTCGGACGGCAACTTCACCGGGGCGGCCGGTATCCCGACGCTGGACGGGCTCGGTGTGCTCGGCGCTGGTGGGCATACGTTGGAGGAGCATCTGCTGGTCGACAGCCTCCTGTCGCGCGGACGCCTCCTCGCGGGCCTGATCGCCACCGTGACCTGATCGACGGCGACGGCGCAGCGCGATCGTCTAGCGGAGCGCCGCGTTGATATACTGGTCGGTCACGAGTTGACCGGCGGTGAGGTCGCCGACGGCAACGCCCGATTGCTTGGCGAAGTCCAACATGGCTTGCGCCCCACCCGCACCGAACGCGCCTTTAGCGACGATGCCCGGCTTCAGCGCGGCGATGCCGGCGCGGATGATGGTTTGATCGACCTTGGGGAAGAACTTGGCCTGGATAACGTCGGCCACCTTGTCCGGTGCGGCCAACAACGCGGCGTCCGCGGCCGCCAGCGCCCGCAACGTGCCGATGATCCGGCTGGGATCTGCGACCGGCAGCTTAGCGGCCAGGAGCAGGAACGGCACGTCGCGCAACTCGGCAAAATCGTCCGCCATGCCGATCAACCGGCGCCCGTAATCGCCGGCCTCGGCGATCTGGCCTTCCGGCGGTGACAGCACGAAGGCGTCGATGCGGCCGTTCTGCAGCGCCGCCTGCAACGCCGGCGGGCCACCGACGAGCGCGACCTGCATCGATTTCGGATTGAGCCCGCCGCGTGTCGCCAGCCAGCGCACCGCCCGGTCCTGCGCGCCACCCACCGCGCCCACGCCGATGATCGCGCCATCGAGCGCGCGCAGGCGCTGTTGCAGCGGATCACCCAAAGCGACCTTGCGCTTCGCCATGAACTCGGTCGACGCGACGAGGTCGAGCGTGACCCGGTCCATCAGCGTGCCGATGGCCTGGAAAGGCTGCCCTTTCGCCATCGCGGCCAGCAGGGTATCGGCGCCGACCGCCGCCAGGTCGAGGTCGCCGGAGTCGAGTGCGGCCAGGGCGGCCGGGTCGCCGCCGGGGATGGCGGCCCAGTCGAGATCGAGGTTTTCCGCGGCGAACGTGCCGGTGGCACGGGCCGACCAGAGCGGCAGGAAGCTGAGCGACGCCGTCGCCTGACCGATCCGCACGACCCCGGCCGCACGGGCGGGACGGGCCGCGGCCGCAATGAGGGCGGCGATGAAAGTGCGGCGCGCGAGCATGTCGATGTCCTATGTCAGTTCGGTTTGGCCCGCGAGCGGCGGCCGCCAGCGGAGCAGGCGCCGCTCGATGCGGGCGGCGACGCTGCCGGCCAGCACCACAAAGGCGAGCAGGATGGCGATGCCGGCGAACACGCCAGCGGGGTCGTATGTGTCGGAGCTGTAATGGATGAAGAGGCCGAGCCCCTTGGTGGCGGAAGTGAACTCGCCGACGATCACCCCGATGACGGCGTAGGGAATCGCCATGCGCATGCCGAGCAGCACAAAGGGAGCGGAGGCCGGCAGGTAGACATGGCGCCCGAGTTGGCGTTCGTCGGCGCCCATGACGCGGGCCAGCGCCACCAGATCACGGTCTACCCCGCGCACGCCGGCATAGACGTTATAGAACACCAGGAAGAAGACCATGATCGCCGCCAGCGCGATCTTCGACCAGATGCCGATGCCGAACCAGATGATGAACAACGGCGCCAGCGCGATTTTCGGGATGCCGTAGAAGGCCATGACATACGGTTCGGCTACCCGGGCCAGCCGCGGCGCCCGGCCCAGCGCATATCCCCCGACCAGCCCGGCGGTGACGCCGATGAGGTAACCCAGCACCAGTTCCTGCCCGGTGGTCGCCAGCTGCGGCCAGATCTCGCCCGACGCGAACAGTTCGTAGAGACGCACCGCGATGTCGCTCGGCTGGCTGACATAGATCGTGCGGACCAGCCGGCCGGAGGCGAGCTGCCAGAATGCGAGGAACGCCACCGCCGGCAGCCAGGCCAGGATCACGCGTTTCATCGCCGGCTCATCTCGCCGCGAACGTGCTGCCACACCGACTCATATGCCTCCGCGAACCCGGGCACCGTATGCGGCTCGAACACGTTGCGCGGCCGCGCCAGCGGAATCGCCACGTCGGCCACCACCTGCGCCGGCCGCCGGCTCAGCACGACCACCCGGTCCGCCAGCATCACCGCCTCGGCCACGTCGTGCGTCACCAGCAGCACGGACGCGCCCGCCCGCATCACCAGCGCTTGCAAATCGTGCTGCAGTTGCATGCGGGTCTGCGCATCGAGGGCGCCGAACGGTTCGTCCATCAGGATCAGCCTGGGGCCATACACCAGCGTGCGCGCGATCGAGCCGCGCTTTTGCATGCCGCCGGACAGCTGATACGGGTAGTGACCCTCGAAGCCCTGGAGGTCCACGGCGGCGATCGCCTCCTCCGCACGGCGCAGCCACTCGGCCCGCTTCACCCCGCGCAGCACCAGCGGAAACGCCACGTTCTCCAGCAGCGTTTTCCACGGCAGCAATTGCGCCTGCTGCGGCACGATCCCGATCCGGCGGTTGACGCCCTCGATAGGCCGCCCGTCCTGCAGCACGGTGCCGCCGCTCGGGCGAAGCAGCCCGGCCGCCATCTGCAACAGCGTGCTCTTGCCACAGCCGCTCGGCCCGAGCACGGCGACGAATTTCTGGTCGGGGATGTCGAAGCTGATGGACCGCAACACTTCCGTGCCGCCGAACCGGTGTTCGATCGACTTGAAGCTGAGGGGAGCGGCGGCATCGACATCGAATGGCACGCGTCATGTTCGGTCAGGGACCGCCCGGCTGTAAACCCACTCACGACGACAGCTCCTCACTAATGGGCATCGATATTGCATCTCCTCCGTCGACTATGGAGCCGCGTTTATGCCATTGACCCGTCCCCGACGCCGTCCTCAGCGCTCCGCATGCTGGCGGAGTTCGGACCGCCGAGCCGCTGTCGAAACGGTGCGTGCGGCGCTGGACGCCTCGCGCTGACGGCCGGAGACCTCCCATGCAGCAATCCCGACACATGGCCTTGGCACTGCTATTCGGTGCGGCCGGCTCGCATCCGGCCAGCTGGATGCACCCCGACGGCCGCCTGACGCCGCCGACGACGCTCGACGCCTATGCGGATGCCGCGCGTTTGTGCGAACGCGGTCTGTTCGACCTGTTCTTCATCGCCGACACCCCGGCGGCGCGGACGGAGAATCTGCACGCCTGGTCGCGCTTCCCGATGTTCATGAACGTGTTGGAACCGATCACGCTGCTGACCGCTTTGGCCGGCATCACGTCGCGCATCGGCCTGGGCGGCACCGTTTCGACCAGTTTCAGCGAGCCGTATAACGTGGCCCGGCAATTTGCCTCTCTGGACCATCTGAGCGCCGGCCGCGCGGCCTGGAACGTCGTCACCTCGGCCAACGACTACGCCGCGCGCAATTTTGGCCACGCCAAACTGGCCCCGCACGCCGACCGATACCGGCGCGCCGGCGAGTTCGTCGACGTCGTGCGGCAGCTCTGGGATAGCTGGGACGACGACGCCTTTGTGCTGAACCGCGACACCGGGCTGTACTTCGACCCGGCGTCGCAGCATCCCGTCCATCACCAGGGCGCTTTCTTCAAGGTCGACGGCGCTCTCAACATCGCACGTTCGCCGCAGGGCCATCCCGTCATCATCGAGGCCGGCGCCAGCGACACCGGTCAGGAGTTGGCGGCGCGCACCGCGGAGGTGGTGTTTTCCTCCAACCCCTCGCCGCAGGCGTCCAAACGGTTCACCGATGGCCTGAAAGCGCGCATGCCGGCTTATGGCCGCGATCCCTCCGAGCTGAAGGTTCTGGCCGGGCTGCCGATCCTGCTGGCCGAGACGGACGAGCAAGCGGCCGAGGCGTATGCCCGCCTGCAGGAATTGGTGCATCCGGATGTGGGGCGCTTCCGGCTCGGCATGGATCTGGAGACCGACCTGTCGGACCTGCCGATCGACCAACCCATTCCAGCCGATCGCATCCCGACCGGCGCCAATTTCCACAAGGGCTTCTTTGACGACATCCTGCGCCTGATCGGCGACGGCACCCCCACGCTGCGCGACGTCTATCTGCGCTACGAGCGGGGGCGCAAGACCGTCACCGGCGGCCCGAAACGAATTGCCGACGTGATGGAGGAATGGTTCACCAGCGGGGCGGCGGACGGCTTCATGCTGCAGTTCCACATCATGCCGGGCGGCCTCGACCTGTTCGTAGCGCAGGTGGTCCCGGAATTGCAGCGGCGCGGTCTGATGCGGACGTCCTATGACGGACCCACGCTGCGGGACAATCTCGGCCTGGTCCGCCCGGCGCGGGGCGCGCGCATGGCCATGCAAGTAGCGGAGTGATCGATGTTTAGAGCGTTTCTGTTGACATGCCTCCTCACGCCCGCACTGGCGTGGGCGGCGCCGCCCACGGTGAGCGCGGACACGTTGAGTTGGGGCACCAGCCCGACCTTTGCGCCGTTCGAATTCCAGCGCGACGGACAGACCGTCGGGTTCGACGTCGATCTGATGGCGGACCTGGCCAAGCGGAACGGCCTGCGCTCCAGCATGCTGGGCATGGATTTCACCGGCATCATCCCGGCCGTACAAGCCAAGCGGATCGATGCCGCCGTCAGCGGGATCTACGTCACGCCGGCGCGGGCGGAGGTGATCGACTTCATCCCCTACCTCAAGATCGGCGATCAGATCGTCGTGCCGAAGGGTAACCCGGCGCATCTGGCCGGGCGCGACGATCTGTGCGGGCATCACCTCGTGGTCGCCGTGAACACCCAATACGAGAAAACGGCGCGTGCGCTCAGCGATGCCTGCACGGCCGGCGGCAAACCCGCCATCGACCTGCTGTCGGTCGGCACCAGCGCGATCGTCGCCTTGACGCTGGCCCAGGGCCGGGCCGAGGGCGCGATCAGCTCGACATCGGTGATCGCCGCCATGATGGAAAACGCGCCAGACACGTTCGCACTGCTGGGTGAGCCGTTCAACACCGATACCAGGTTGGGGATCGGCCTATCCAAGCAGAATCCCGAACTGCGAGACGCACTCGACGCGTCGCTCAAGGCCATGCGGGACGACGGCAGCTATGCCGCGCTGATGAAGAAATGGGGATTGCCGGCGTCGAGCAGCATTTTTCAGTAGCTGACCGCGTCCGGCATGATCGCCTTCCGTTTCGACGTCTTTCTTCACGATCTGCTCGGCTTCAACTTCGCCAACGCCGCCCTGGTGACGCTGTGGATCAGCGTGGCCGCCATGCTGCTCGGCCTGGCCGGTGGATTGCTGCTGGCGTTGGCGCAGCAGGCACGGTGGCGGGCGCTGCGCTGGTCCGCCTGGATCTATCTGTGGCTGTTCCGCGGCACGCCGGTGCTGCTGCAGATCATCTTCGCCTTCAACGTGTTGCCGAGCTTCGGGCTGATTCTGTCGGGGCCGGTCTGTGCCGTGCTGGCCTTGGGGCTGCATGAGGCCGCGTACATGACGGAGATCCTCCGCAGCGGGCTCGGCACAGTCGGGCCGGGTCAGCGCGATGCCGCCAAGGCATTGGGCATGTCGCATGGCAAGATGATGCGGCTGGTCGTGCTGCCACAGGCACTGCGCGTCATCATTCCGCCCACGGGCAACCAGTTCATCGGCATGCTCAAGCTTTCCTCGCTCGTCAGCACGATCGGTGTGCACGAACTGTTGCTTGCGGCGGAGCAATCGGCCTCCGGCACATTCCGTTACTTGGAGGCGCTGTCGGCGGCCGGGTTATACTACCTCACATTCACCACCGTACTGATGGCCGGGCAACATCTCCTGGAACGACGACTGACGCCGACCGCGCGAGGGTCCGTCCTGCCGAACGGATGACTACGATCGCGGCGAACGCAAATACTCACATGCGGATGTCGACATTCTGGAACGTGCGACCGGCCTGGCCAACTTGCAGCCGCTATCCAGGCGCGTGCGTTGACCGAACATGGTCGCCAGAGGCCGAACTTGGCAGCTTTGCTTTCAGCAATTCGTAAAGTGCGGCCGCTGCAGGGCTCAGCGTTTCGCCGCGCCGACGCACCAGCCCGATCGACCGGAACACGACGGGATCGATCAACGGCACTTCGACCAGGCTGGGTGCCAGTGCGGTGCCGTTCCCCGTCGGCAGTACGGCCACACCCACATTGGCTGCGCACAGGGCCAAGGCAGTCGGTGTGCTTTCGACCACGAAGCGGCCTTGCGGCGGCAGCCCGGCGGCGATCAGCCTGGCCTCCACGATCCGGCGATTGCCGCTGGCGCCGCCCAGGGTAATCAAGTCGGTGTTCCCCAACTTCGTCCAGGCGACGTGCCGCGTTTTGGCAAACGCATGCTCACGCGCGCAGACGAGAACAAAGGGATCACGCGTAACGACGTCCTCCAGCAGATCCGGTTGAGTCTCGCCAAGGACGTGGATGCCGAAATCCGCTTCCAGTCCGCGCACCGCCTGCGTGACCAGCGATCCCGTGCGTTCCAGCAGGTGAACCCGGTTCTGCGGATGATGGAGCGAGTAGATCCCCAAGATCGACGGCAACTGTCGGAACGCCACGGATTGCAGCGTCGCCAGCGTGACGTTGCCCAGCGCCAGGCCGGCCGTCTTGCGCAAACGATCGAGGCCTTCGGTGAGATCCCCGATCAGGCGGCGGGCGAGCGGCAGAAAGTCACGCCCCGCGGCAGTCAGGCCCGTCACGCGGGTGGTGCGGTCCAGCAGACGCAAACCGACAAACTCCTCCAAACGCTGGATGCGTCGGGTGAGCGCGGTTTGCGACAGCGCGAGCCGATCGGCGGCACGGCCGAAATTGCCGAGTTCCGCCACCAGAACGAAGGCCTGTACACCATCGACCGGCAGCTTCATGCGTCGGACGCATCAATCTGTGACATCAATGCATTTTACACGATGAGCCGAACGGGCAACAGTCGATCCAACGGTGCC
>Ga0160428_1001783_pt1 | contig 14919 bp, 8 predicted proteins | sample SolpanmetagenomM_FD_108198 | JGI IMG/M metagenome (GOLD analysis project Ga0160428, IMG submission 108198) | Solar panel surface microbial communities from Lawrence Berkeley National Laboratory, California, USA - M | ecosystem: Engineered > Built environment > Solar panel > Unclassified ... | reverse complement strand
GCCGTGGCCGCCCGCCTGCTGCGCCAGGCCTGGGCCCTGCTGACCCACGAACGGGATTTTGACGCCAATTTTCATCTTTTACTTGCTTCGTAAACACAGTTCATGCTGAGCTTGTCGAAGCATGACGGCCTCTTATAACTACTAAAGAATAGAGTACTATATCCCACCCCGCATGCAAAACGCGTTCAATACCCTCGATCTCGGGGTTTTCCTCTTCTACATCATCGGCGTTTCGGCCTACGGCTACTACGTGTACCGTAGCAAGCAGCAGGCCCAGATGAGCACCAAGGACTACTTCCTGGCCGAAGGCTCGCTGACGTGGTGGGCCATCGGGGCGAGCATGATTGCCTCCAATATCTCGGCCGAGCAATTCATTGGTATGAGCGGCAACGGCTTCCAGGTGGGCGTGGCGGTGGCGGCCTACGAGTGGGTGGCGGCCATCGTGCTCATCATCGTGGCGGTGTTCTTCATGCCTATTTACCTAAAGCAGAAGATCTACACCATGCCCCAGTTTTTGGAGCAGCGCTTCAACTCGGCGCTGAGCCTGATTATGAGCATCTTCTGGCTGTTCTTGTACGTGCTGGTGAACCTCACTTCGATTCTCTACCTCGGCGCGCTGGCTATCAGCAGCCTGGTGGGCGGGGGCGAGGCGTTTCACCTCATTATGGTGGCGCTGGCGGTGTTTGCGCTCTTCATCACGCTGGGCGGCATGAAGGTGGTGGGCTACACCGACGTGATTCAGGTGACGGTGCTCATCATCGGTGGCTTGGCCACTACGTACCTGGCACTCACGCTGGTAAGTGAGAAGTTTGGCCTCGGCCACAATGCCATCGCGGGCTTCAATGCCATGATGAGCGACGCCAACAACCACTTCCACATGATCTTCCCCAAGCCCACGGCCGCCACGCCGCAGGTCGATGTCAACAAGTACCTCATGGTGCCGGGCATTGCCATGTACGCGGCCGGCCAGTGGATTGTGAACCTTAACTACTGGGGTTGTAACCAATACATTACGCAGCGTGCCCTGGGCGCCGACCTCAAGACGGCGCGCACAGGCATTCTGTTTGCGGGCATGCTCAAGCTCATCATGCCCGTGATTGTGATGCTGCCCGGCATTGCGGCCTACGTGCTGCACAAGAACGGCAGCTTGCAGCCGCAGATGTCGCCCGGCGGCGTCTTCAACTCCGATAATGCCTACTCGGCCATCCTCACCTTCCTGCCCAACGGCTTGAAGGGCCTGTCGCTGGCCGCGCTCACGGCCGCCATCGTGGCTTCGCTGGCGGGTAAGGTCAACTCGATTTCGACCATCTTTACCCTCGACATCTACAAGCGCTACCTCCGGCCCGAGTCGGACGAGAAGCAGCTGGTATGGGTGGGCCGCCTCACGGTGTTTGCCGCCATGCTGCTGGCCATTATGCTGACCTGGAAGGACTTGCTCGGCATCGGCGGCGAGGGCGGGTTTACCTACATTCAGAAGTACACAGGCTTCATCTCGCCCGGTATCGTGGCGGTTTTCCTGCTGGGGTTGTTTTGGAAGCGGACGACGGCGCCGGCGGCCATCGCGGGTATTTTGTCGGGCTTCATCCTGTCGGTGTTCTTCAACAACTACGCGCCCACCGTGCTCGGGCCCGAAACGATGCTCTACACCGCCTTCCCCAATGGCAAGGGCGGCTACGAAATCCCGTTCCTCATCTGCATGGGCTTGTCGTTTGCCTTCACCTTCGGGCTGATGATTGTAATGAGCCTCGCTGGCCCGGCCATCAACCCCAAGGCTATTCCACTGGCGCCCGGCCAGTTTAAGGTAGCGCCCAGCACGCTGGCGCTCATCGTGATCACGCTACTGCTCATTATGGCGCTGTACGTCAAGTTCTGGTAGTAACAAGGCGAAAAGGCCGCCAGCAAAAGCACCAAGTACGCACGTCAGGCGGAACGCAGTGAAGCATCTCTACCGCTTCGTTCGGCTCTATTCCACGAAGCAGTAGAGATGCTTCACTGCGTTCCGCCTGACGGCCAACTAGGGCAAAAGGCTTTTCCTGAAATCAATTATTCTTTGTTATGAAATTCATCCCCACCCTTCGCCGCCCAGCCCTGGCCACCGGCCTAGCGTTGCTCGGCACCCTGGCCGCCAGCGCCCAATCGGCGGCCCCGGCCAGCCTCACCGTGCAGGTAAACAAGCCCGGCGCGGCCGTTAATAAGAACATGTACGGCCTGTTCTTCGAGGACATCAACTTCGCGGCCGACGGCGGCTTGTACCCCGAGCTGGTGAAGAACAAGTCGTTTGAAACCGACGCCCGCCTCATTGGCTGGAAGGCGCTGCAAGGCGCCGCCAACCTCGATACCTACGCCGTGCGCAACGAGCAGGGCATCACGGCCAGCAACTCGCACTACATCCGCCTAACCACCCGCAACGGGGCGCCCGGCGAAGCCGGCATCGAAAACGAAGGCTTCCGCGGCATGGGCATTAAGCAGGGCGGCGAGTACACGCTCTCGTTCTACGCCCGGCGCGGCGCCGGCGGCATCAACGGCCTCACCGCCACCCTGGTAGGGGAGAAGGGCGAAGACCTGGGCCAGGTAGCCGTAACTGGCTTTACCGACCAGTGGAAGCAGTACACGGCCGTAGTACGCGCCACCGGCACCCAAAATAAAGCCCACCTCAAGCTCGTGCTCAACGGCACCGGCACGGTGGACCTGGACGTGGTTTCGCTCTTTCCAAAAGACACCTGGAACAAGCGTCCCAACGGCCTGCGCACCGACCTCGTGCAGCTGCTCAAGGACATGAAGCCCGGTTTTCTGCGCTTCCCTGGCGGCTGCATCGTGGAGGGCCGCACCCTCTCGGAGCGCTACCAGTGGAAGGAAACCATCGGCGACGTGGCGAGCCGCACGCCACTCGTAAACCGCTGGAACATGGAGTTCAAGCACCGCTCGACGCCCGACTACTACCAGTCGTTTGGCCTGGGCTTCTTCGAGTATTTTCAGCTTTCGGAAGACATAGGTGCCGAGCCGCTGCCCATCCTGAACGTGGGCATGGCCTGCCAGTTCAACTCGGGCGAGCTGGCTCCCATGGGCAGTGCCAGCACCAAGGGCGGCCCCAACGCCTCGGCCGCCGCGCCGACTACCGGCGACCCGTCGCTGGATATTTTCATTCAGGATGCGCTCGACCTCATCGAGTTTGCCAACGGCCCGGCTAGCAGCCCCTGGGGCGCCAAGCGCGTGGCAATGGGCCACCCGGCGCCCTTCAACCTCAAGATGATTGGCATCGGCAACGAGCAGTGGGGCCCGCAGTACCTCGAGCGCTACGAGCCGTTTGCCAAAGCCGTGAAGGCCAAGTACCCGAAAATCGACATCGTGAGCAGCGCCGGCCCCAGCCCCGAAGGGGAGCTCTTCGACAAAGCCAGCAAGCGCCTCGGCGAGTTGAAGGCCGAGTACGTGGATGAGCACTACTACGCCCTGCCGCAGTGGTTCCGCGAGCACGCCGACCGCTACGACAAGTACGTGCGTTCGGGGCCCAAAATCTTCGCCGGCGAGTACGCCGCCCAGAGCATTGCTATCGGCAGCCCCGACAACAAAAACACCTGGGACTGCGCCATCTCGGAAGCCGCCTTTATGACCGGCCTGGAGCGCAACGCCGACGTAGTGGGCATGGCGAGCTACGCCCCGCTCTTCGCCAACGTGGACGCCTGGCAGTGGACGCCCGACATGATTTGGTTTGATAACCTGAACTCGTACGGCTCGCCGAGCTACTACGTGCAGAAGCTGTACGCCCTCAACAAAGGCACCAACGTGCTGCCCGTAACGATGCCGGCCGGCGCCAAAAATGGGGCTGACAACCTCTTTGCCAGCGCCGTGGCCGACGAAACCGCCGGCGACGTGGTGGTGAAGCTGGTGAACTACTCCAGCAGCCCGCGCCCGGTGAGCATCAACCTGGCCGGCGCCAAAGGCCTCGGTAAAACCGGCCGCGCCCAGGTAATGGCCAGCGCCGACCTGCAAACCCAAAACAGCCTGACGGAGCCCAAAAAGCTCGCCCCGCAGGAATCGACCTTCGCCGTGAAAGGCAGCACGCTGACTTACACGCTGGCGCCGAATTCCTTCACGGTGCTGCGGGTAGCTGGCAAAAAGTAGGGGCGCCGCCTTTCCGCCCAACTGGTTTAGACCGTCATGCTTTGCGGGGCTTAGCATGGCGGTCTTTTCTGTTGGTCGCCAGTCGGGGTAGCGGCTGGCCGGGGCGCCTACGTGGTGCAGTATTACCACCCAAACTAGGGTAGCCACCAAGTTGATAGTGCAACAGAAGCTGTTGATTTACATTATATTTACTCGCGTTGTTGATTATAATTACGTAGCTATGAATAAATTTGGTCAATTTCTGCTGAGTGGATTGCTGGCTACCTCAGCCTTCCCGGCAATTGCCCAAAAAGCCGCTCCTCAGCCCGACTTCCACCAGTGGGCTGCTACGCCGCCGATGGGCTGGAATAGCTGGGACTGCTACGGCCCCACCGTGACTGAGGCCGAAACCAAGGCCAACGCCGACTATATGGCTAAGCACCTGAAGGCTAGCGGCTGGGAATACGTGGTGGTCGATATTCGCTGGTACGTGGGCAACGACACGGCCCACGGCTACAACGAGAAAAACCCCGACTGGAACATCGACCAGTACGGCCGCTTCGTGCCCGCGCCCAACCGGTTTCCGTCGGCGGCCGGGGGTAAGGGCTTTAAGCCACTGGCCGACTATATGCACGCCCAGGGCCTGAAATTCGGCATTCACCTCATGCGCGGCGTGCCGGTGGTAGCCGTGCAGCGCCAGCTGCCCATTAAGGGCACCAAGCTTACGGCCGCCGACATCTACAGTAAGGAGGGCCAGGCCGCGTGGCTGCACGACATGTACACGGTGGTGGCCAGCCGGCCCGGCGCGCAGGAGTACTACAACTCGCTGTTTGAGCTGTACGCGAGCTGGGGCGTTGATCTGGTGAAGATTGACGACCTCTCGGAGCCCTACCACGCGGCCGAGATTGAATTGATTCGCAAGGCCATCGACCGCACCGGCCGCCACATTGTGTTCAGCATGTCGCCCGGCGAAACGCCCATTGCCGACGCTCGCCACGCCCAGCAGCACGCCAATATGTGGCGCACCGTGGGCGACTTCTGGGACTCGTGGGAGCAGCTCAAGGAGCACTTCGCGGTGTGCGAGCGCTGGGCGCCGTTTATCCAAACCGGCGCCTGGCCCGATGCCGACATGCTGCCGCTGGGCCGGCTCGGCATCCGGGCCGAGCGCGGCGACGACCGCCAATCGCGCTTTACGCCCGACGAGCAGCGCACGCTGCTCACCTTGTGGAGCATCTTCCGCTCACCGCTGATGTTCGGCGGTGATTTGCCCAGCACTACCCCCGCTACCTTGGCGCTCATCACCAACCCGCGCGTGCTGGCCGTGCACCACGCCAGCACCCACAATCGCCAGCTGTTTCGGCATGGCGACCTCGTGGCCTGGGTGGCCGACGACCCGCAGACGGGCGACAAATTTCTGGCGCTTTTCAATGCTCAGGACCAGGAGCTGGCGCCTGCCAGCGCGGCTGCGGCGGCTAGCCCGCTCGTCACGCGGCAGTCGCCCCAGGCCACGCTCGACGTGGACATTGCCGGCGCCCAGAAGCTGTACCTCAACGTGCGCGACGGCGGCGACGGCTCGGCCTGGGACCACGCCGACTGGCTGGCTCCCACGCTCAGCAACGGCAGCAAAAGCCAGGCCCTGAGCGAGCTGCCCTGGCAACGCGCCACCGCCGGCTGGGGCCAGGCCACGGCAAACAAAAGCGTGAGCGGCGGCCCGCTGGTGGTGGCTGGCCAGCCCGCCGCCACCGGCATTGGTACCCACGCCAACTCCTTGATTGAATACACCTTGCCGGCCGGCTACACGCGCTTCAAAACTGGCGTGGGCCTCGACCAGGCCGGCGCCGTGCAGAATACCGGGGGCACCGTGCAGTTTCTGGTCTTTACCAAAAGCCCGCTGCTGCCCGCGCCCGCCGATTCGGTGCGCGTGCCGGTGGCGCTGGCCGAGCTGGGCCTGGCCAGCGGCGCCACCGTGCAGGACTTGTGGAGCGGGCGCCAGGTGGGTACTTTCTCCCAGGAGTTCGCGCCCTACATTCGGCGGCACGGGGCGGGCTTTTACCGCATTTCCAAGCCCAACGCTAGCAAGTAGCGCCTCGATTCCCCACTCGTTTCCTTCTCTACCCACGTAGTTGCCAATGTCTGTTCTCCGTTCCATTTGCTGGTTGTTGCTGCTCGCTGTGCCCCTCGCTGCCCAGGCTCAGGCGCCCACTGCGCCCATTGTCGTCGAAACCGCGCACGTAAGCCTGGTGCTGGCCGTGGGCCAGCACCAGAAGCTCTACCAGACTTACTTGGGCCCGAAGCTGGCTAGCCCTGCCAACTACCAAGCGTTGCCCCAGCGTCATGAGGCCTACGTGCCGGCCGGCACCAGCAACCTGTTTGAGCCCGCCCTGCGTGTGGTGCACGCCGACGGCAACCCTAGCCTGGTGCTAGCCTTCGCGGGGGTAGAAACTGCCCAGACTGGCGACGACGTGCGCACCACGACCATCCACCTACGCGACCCGCTTTACCCGGTGGAAGTGCAGCTGCACTTCGTGGCCTACCAGCGCGAGGACGTGATTAAGACCTGGACTGAAATTGTCCACCACGAGAAAAAGCCGGTGGTGCTGGCCAATTACGCCTCGGCCATGCTGCACTTCGAGGCCGCGCACTACTACCTAACCCAGCTGCACGGCGATTGGGCCGAGGAAGCCCAGCAGGAGGAAAGCGCCCTCACCAGCGGCACCAAGGTGCTGGATACCAAGCTCGGCACCCGCGCCGGGTGGTACCAGACGCCCTCGTTTTTCCTCGCGCCCGACCGCCCCGCCACCGAAACCACCGGCGAGGTGCTGGCCGGCACTCTGGCCTGGACCGGCAACTTCCGGCTAGCCTTCGAGCTGGATAATGAGCGGGCGCTACGCGTGTCGGCCGGCATCAACCCCTACGCCTCGGAGTATACATTGCCGGCTGAACAGGCCTTTACGACGCCCGAATTCATCTTTACCTACAGCACCCAGGGCAAGGGCCAGGCCTCGCGCAACCTGCACCGCTGGGCTCGCCAGCAGGGCGGTATCCTCGACGGTACCCTACCGCGCCTCACGCTGCTCAACAACTGGGAGGCCACGTTTTTCGACTTCGACGAGCCCAAGCTCGACGGGCTGATGGCCGACGCGGCCAAGCTGGGCGTCGATTTATTTCTGCTCGACGATGGCTGGTTTGGCAACAAATACCCGCGCAAAGACGATACCCAGGGGCTCGGCGACTGGCAGCCCACCACCGCCAAACTACCCAACGGAGTAGGCCACTTGGTGCAAACTGCTACCAAGCAGGGCATCAAGTTCGGCATCTGGATTGAGCCAGAAATGGTGAACCCCAAGAGCGCGCTATACGAGAAGCACCCCAGCTGGATACTCAAGCTGCCCAACCGGCCCGAGGACTATTACCGCAACCAGCTGGTGCTGGACCTTACCAATCCGCAGGTGCAGGACTTCGTGTATGGCATCGTGGATGCGCAGCTCAGCCAGGGCGCGGCCTACCTCAAGTGGGACTGCAACCGCATGATAACCAATGCCTACTCGCAGCACTTGGGCAAAGACCAATCGCATCTGTACGTAGACTACGTGCGCGGCCTCTACCGCGTGCTGGCTAGGGTGCGCCAGAAGTACCCGCACACGCCCATGATGCTGTGCTCGGGCGGCGGTGCCCGCGCCGACTACGGCGGGCTGAAGTACTTCACCGAGTTCTGGCCCAGCGACGATACCGATGCGCTGGAGCGCGTCTACATTCAGTGGGGCTTTCTCAACTTCTTCCCGTCCAATACCCTGGCTAGCCACGTCACCAACTGGAACCGGAGCCAGAGCCTGAAATTTCGCACCGACGTGGCTATGATGGGCAAACTCGGCTACGACATCGAGGTGAGCAAGCTGAGCCCGGAAGAACTACAGTTCAGCCAGCAGGCCGTGAAGGAGTACAAGCGCCTAAGCCCGGTTATCTGGCAGGGGGACCTCTACAAGCTGCGCTCGCCCTACGAAAGCAACCAGGCGGCGCTAGTGTACGTGGCTTATAAACAAGATAAAGCCGTGGCTTTTGGTTACAACCTGCGCACCCGTTTCCACGAAACGGTGTTGCCGGTGAAGCTCCAGGGCCTCGACCCGGCTCGCCGCTACCGCCTCACCGAAATCAACCTCATGCCCGGCCAGAAATCGGAATTGCCCGCCAATGGCCAAACCTACTCCGGCGACTACCTCCAGAAAGTAGGGGTAATGTTGAGCGACCCTGAAGCCAAGCAGCTGACCAGCCACATTTTAGAATTGACAGCGGAGTAAATCAAAAAGAAAAAAGAACGCCATGCTGAATGCAGTAAAGCATCTCGCTCGTCTCGTTGACCCGCCAGGCAGCGTAGCTAACGATGCAATTAAGTAGTCAGCCATTAGCTTTTAGCTTATTTCCTGATTGACACAATCTTACCAATCAGCTAATGTGCATTTGCTTTTGGCCGATTACTTACTACGGCAAGCAAGATGTTCACTCTGTTCAGCATGACGTTCGCTATAAGCTAACACCCACTATGCCCGCAACTAAGCCTTTTCTGCTCGCGCTCGGCCTAGCCACCGCGTTGCCTGCCGCCGCCCAAAAACTCGATTATCCCATTCAGGCCGTGCCGTTTACGCAGGTCAAGCTGACGGATAATTTCTGGCTGCCGCGCCTCAAAACCAACACCGACGTTACCATCCCGGCGTCGTTTGCCCGTTGCGAAAGCACCAACCGGGTGAAGAACTTCGAGATGGCGGCGGCCAGGTCGGGCAAGTTTGCCACTACGTTCCCGTTTGATGATACCGACATCTACAAGACTATCGAAGGCGCGTCGTACTCGCTCAGCGTGTACCCAGATGCCAAGCTGTCGGCCTACATTGATGAGCTGATTGCTAAAGTCGGTGCGGCTCAAGAGCCTGATGGCTACCTCTATACGGCGCGCACCATCGACCCCGCGCACCCGCATCCGTGGTCGGGCCCCGAGCGCTGGGTAAACGAGCGCGAGATGAGCCACGAGCTCTACAACTCGGGCCATTTGTACGAGGCGGCGGTGGCGCACTACGAGGCTACCGGCAAGCGAACTCTGCTCAACATTGCCCTCAAAAATGCCGACCTCGTGTGCTCGGTATTCGGCCCCGGCAAGCGCACCGTGGCGCCCGGCCACGAAATCGTGGAGATGGGCCTCGTCAAGCTATACCGCGTGACCGGCCAGCCCAAGTACCTGACTACGGCCAAGTTCTTTCTCGACGCGCGCGGCCAATACAAGGGCTACGGCCCCAAGAGCGGCGACCCGTTCAAGAACGGCTCGTACTGGCAGGACGACAAGCCCGTAGTGGCCCAAAATGAGGCCGAGGGCCACGCCGTCCGCGCCGAGTACCTGTACTCGGCTATGGCCGACGTAGCTGCCCTCACCGGCGACAAGCAGCTGCTGGCAGCCGTCGATACCATCTGGAATAACCTGGTGGCCAAGAAGATGTACGTCACGGGCGGCACCGGCGCGGTGCCCGGCGGCGAGCGCTTTGGGGCCAACTACGAGCTGCCCAATGCCACGGCCTACAACGAAACCTGCGCCTCGGTGGCCGACGTGTTCTGGAACGAGCGCATGTTCCAGCTCCACGGCGACGCCAAGTACGTGGATGTGATGGAGAAAGTCCTCTACAACGGCCTGATCTCGGGCGTGGGCCTCGATGGCAAGTCATTTTTTTACTCCAACGCCATGCAGATCAAAAGCCTGGCTAGCTACGCCCAGACCGAGCCGGCGCGCGCGGGCTGGTTTGAGTGCTCGTGCTGCCCCACCAACCTGGCCCGCCTCATGCCCGCGCTGCCCGGCTACGTGTACGCCCAGAAGGGTAGAAGCCTGTATGCCAACCTGTTTGTGAGCGGCAAGGCTAGCCTCACGGTCAACAAGCAGAAAGTGGACCTAACCCAGGAGAATAATTATCCCTGGGACGGCGGCTTGAAGTTTACGGTGGACCCCGTTAAGTCAACCGCCGATTTTGACCTGCTGGTGCGCATTCCCGGCTGGGCGCGCAACGAGGCCATGCCTTCCAACCTGTACACCTTCGAGCAGCCCTCGGCGCAGCAGGCCACCATCAAAGTCAACGGCCAAGCCACGCCGTACCAGCTCCAAAATGGCTACGCCGTCCTCAGCCGCAAGTGGCGCAAGCACGACGTAGTAGAAGTGAGCCTGCCGATGGAAGTGCGCCGCGTGCACGCCAACCCGCTGGTAAAAGACGACCTGGGCAAAGTAGCCTTGCAGCGCGGCCCCGTTATGTACTGCGCTGAATGGCAAGATAATAATGGAAAAGCCAGCAACATCGTGGTGCCGACCAGCGCATCCTTTTCGGCTAGCTACCAGCCGGGCCTGCTGCGCGGCGTGACGACGCTCACGGCCACCGTGCCGACGGTGCAGCTCGATGCCAGCGGCACTTCCGTAAGCACGGTGCCGGGTAAGCTCACGGCCATTCCGTACTACGCCTGGGCTAACCGGGGCAAGGGCGAAATGACGGTGTGGTTTCCCGAAAAGCTCACCAACCTCGACCTGCTGAGCCAGCCCACGACCGCCGAGGCCACCGTGCAGAAATAGCGATAGGGCAGGAGTTGTTCGCTCTAAGCGCCTAATCAACACCATAAAACGCAGAACGTCATGCTGACGAAGGAAGCATCTTGGCCGCTTCATTGGGCTAGTAAGCCAGCGGCGCGAGCAAGATGCTTCCTTCGTCAGCATGACGTTCTTTTATTTACTTGCCAGTCCGACGCGTAAGCTTATGAACCTCACTATTACCCATCTATGGATACTGGCGGCGCTCTCGCTGGCGCCCGCGGCCCAGGCGCAAGCGCCGGCTCCGGTAGCCATCAGCGTTGACTTGGCCAAGCCGCTCGGTCCGTTGCAGCCGCTGTGGGCCTACTTCGGGTACGACGAGCCCAACTACACCTATATGCCGGATGGCCAGCAGCTCCTGACCGAGCTGGCTGCCCTGAGCCCGGGGCCGGTGTACGTGCGGGCCCACAACCTGCTTACCACCGGCGACGGCACCGCCGCCCTCAAGTGGGGCTCGACCAACGCTTATACCGAGGACAAAAAAGGCCGTCCGGTGTACGACTGGCGCATCGTGGACCAGATTTTTGACGCGTATATCCAGCGGGGCATGAAGCCCATTGCCCAGCTGGGCTTCATGCCGGAGGCCCTCTCGACGCACCCCGTGCCCTACCGCCACCACTGGGCGCCGGGCCAGCCCTACGAGTCGATCTATACCGGCTGGGCCTACCCGCCTAAGGACTATAAAAAGTGGGGCGAGCTGGTGTACCAGTGGGTGCGGCACAGCGTGGCCCGCTACGGCGAGGCCGAGGTAAAAACCTGGCGCTGGGAGCTGTGGAACGAGCCCAACATCGGCTACTGGAAGGGGACGCCCGCCGAGTACTATCAGCTTTACGACTACACTGAGGCGGCCGTGCACCGCGCGCTGCCCGCCGCCATCCTGGGCGGCCCCGAAACCACGGGCCCCGGCTGGGACCAGGCCGCCGACTACCTGCGCAGCTTTTTGCGGCATTGCGTGAGCGGCAAAAACTACGTGACCGGCCAAACTGGCACCCGCCTCGACTACATTTCCTTCCACGCCAAGGGCGCGCCCAAGGTCGTGGACGGCCACGTGCGGATGAACATGGGCGCGCAGTTTGGCGACATCGAGGAGGGCTTCAAAATCGTGGCTTCCTTCCCAACGCTGCGCCAGCTACCCATCATCCTGGGCGAAAACGACCCCGAAGGCTGCGCCGCCTGCGGCGTCCAAACCAACCCCGAAAATGCCTACCGCAACGGTACTATGTACTCGAGCTACACGGCCGCCGCCTACGCCCGCCTCTACGAGCTGGCGAGCCAGTACCAGGTCAATCTGGTCGGGGCCGTCAGCTGGTCGTTTGAGTTTGAAAACCAGCCGTGGTTTGCCGGTTACCGTGACCTCGCCACCAACGGCGTCGATAAGCCCGTGCTCAACGTGTTTCGGATGCTGGGCCTGATGGGCGGCCAGCGCGTGGCCGTGACCAACCCCACGGCCCTCACCGTGCCCGACATTCGCGCCCAAAGCCAGCGCCCCGATATTGGCGCCCTGGCTAGCCTCGACGGCCACTCGGCGGCTGTGCTGGTCTGGAACTACCATAACGATGACCTGCCCGCCCCGCCAACCGAGGTGGTCCTCACGCTGCAAGGGCTCGCTGCCGAAAAAGCCCTGGTGCAGCACTATCGCATTGATACTGAGCACAGCAACGCCTACACGGCATGGCAGGCGCTGGGCTCGCCGCCAGCGGTACCTACCGCCCAGCGCGCCGCCCTAGTACAAGCCGGTCAGCTGGCCGAGCTTACGTCGCCCGCCTGGATAAGCACCAAAAAAGGCCAGGCTGTACTGCACTTCACGCTGCCGCGCCAAGGCGTGTCGTTGTTGCGGCTGACGTGGTAGCTGGCCAGTAGCTTGGACTCTGCGAGTCCAAGCTACTTTACCGCCGACACGCCTTCCGTAGAGTATCGGCTGGCCCGGCTTCGACTTGGATGGAAACAAGTCCAAGCTACTTTACCGCCGACACGCCTTCCGTAGTCATCTGGATGCGCTTGATAGTGCCGTCCTTGTTATAATTCAGGTAGTCAATGCATACCGAGCGGCGGAAGCTGCCGCCGTGCACGTCCATGCCGCCGTTGTGGTAGATAAAATACGACTTGCCTTTGAAGTCGATAATGGCCTGGTGATTGGTGTTGGAGTTGCCGGCCAGCTCGTTCAAAAGGCCTTTGTACTGCCACGGGCCTTCTAGGCTGCGGCTCATGGCGTAGGCAATCTTTTCGGGAAACTCGGTGGCGTAGCTCAGGTAATACCAGCCGTTGTGCTCGTGCACCCAGGGCGCCTCCGTGAAGCGCGGCAGCCCGGCTACGGTCTGGATAGGGCCGTCCAGCTCGGTCATATTCGCCTTTAGCTTGGCGTAGTGGCAGTTGGTATTACCCCAAAACAGGTAAGCTTGGCCCTTGGCGTCAATAATGACGGTGGGGTCGATATCATCCCAGGAGATTTTGCTCTCCGTCATATTGTTGGTAATCAAAGCCGTGCCACGCGCGTCCTTAAAAGGCCCGGCAGGGTTATCGGCCACCGCCACGCCAATGGCCTTGCCCGGAATGCTGCCGTGCTCCACGGCCGCGTACCAGTAAAACTTGCCGTTGCGCGCAATCACCTGCGAGGCCCAGGCATCATCCTTGGCCCAGGTAAAGTCGCTGACTTTCAACGGCACCGGGTGCTCGGTCCAGTTCACCATATCGGTTGAGGAAAAGCAGAGCCACTCGTGCATTTCGTAGCGCTCCTGAGGTGGGGGCGCTACGTCGTGGCCGGTGTAGAGGTACACCGTATTGCCCTGCACCATGGCGGCCGGGTCGGCGGTGTACTTGGTTTTGATGACGGGATTGCCGCCTGTGGCCAGCGCGAGAGCCGGGGCTTGGGCGCGCGCCGGGCCGGCCGCGAGCAGCAGGCCCAGCCCGTAGGCCGCGCAGTGGGTAGTGGCGTAGAAAAAGGAGCGCAGGGTGGTTCTCATGCGAGCAAAGAGGCAGGAATACAAACTAAATCGGAAAGAAAAGGGCTACTTGGTCGCCACCGTGGGCCAGCCCTCGGGGCTCCAGGCCAGCGGCTCGATGCGCAGCTTGGGCCGGCCCTGGTCTTGGGCGTCGTACCCGTGAAATATCAGGTAGTCAGCCTTATCGAACGTTGCCACGGCGTTGTGGCCCACGCCGTACCAGTTGCTGTCGCCTTGCAGCACGAGCGTGCCGCCGCCCTGCTCCAGGGGCGTGCCAGCCTGGTCGAGGTAGGGCCCGGTAATGGTGCGGGCGCGGCCCACCATCATCTTGTAAGTGCTCTGCGGCCCGCGGCAGCAGTAGTCAAACGACACGAACAGGTAGTAGTAGTCGCCGTGCCGGAAGATGAACGGCCCCTCGATGGCGCCATCGCCGGGCAGCGAGTCGGTGAGCGTGGCGGCGCGGGGCCGGCGGGCTATAGTGCGCCACTGCGCCGGCTCGGCCGGGCCGCCCAGGTCGGGCCGCAGCTGCACCAGCTTGATGCCGTTCCAGAAGGAGCCGAAGGCCAGCCAGGGGGTACCCTTGTCATCGCGCGCCAGGTTGGGGTCGATGGCATTCCACATGTCGCGGCCGGGCACCGAGGCCAGCACTTCGCCGTGGTCAACCCATTTAAAACTGGGCGACTTGGGGTCGAGCGTTTTGTTGGTGGCCAGCCCGATGGCCGAGCGGTTTTTGCCAAACGTCGAAATCGAGTAAAACAGGCTGTACTGCCCATTGGCGTACGAAATATCGGGCGCCCAGATGTGCCCCTTAAACCCCGGCACGGCTTGCACGGCCCAGGCCGGCGGCGCGGCAAAAACCGGCTTCTCAGCCGTCCAGGTCTTGCGGTCTTTCGACGACCACACGGTGATGCCGTTGCCCGTGCCTAAGAGGTAGTACGTGCCGTTCTGCCGCGTCAGCACCGGGTCGTGGATGGGAATGGCCGGCGGGGTAGCCTGCGCGTGGGCGGCCAGGCTGCCAAAGAGAAGCAGGGCACAGAGTAGGTTTTTCATGGGTGGGAAAGGCAGTACATAAACGATTGTGTAAAGCCTGGGCTAAGTACGGGAATTTCTGGCATATCCCCGGGCTGAAGAAACGGAGCTCTCTTTTGTTAGTTAAGTAGACTTGTTACTGTTTGACAACCAGTAATTTGCAGATCACAGTTTTTTTGTCAGCTTAAAATTCCACAATCCAGCAGCCAAGTTTACCATTTCATCCGCAAATTCCAGGCGTTTATTCCT
>Ga0160428_1001782_pt1 | contig 14928 bp, 11 predicted proteins | sample SolpanmetagenomM_FD_108198 | JGI IMG/M metagenome (GOLD analysis project Ga0160428, IMG submission 108198) | Solar panel surface microbial communities from Lawrence Berkeley National Laboratory, California, USA - M | ecosystem: Engineered > Built environment > Solar panel > Unclassified ... | reverse complement strand
CAACGAAATTTCAATTCCACCTGGTCCGATTGAAGCGCCCCGCAAGCCTGGCCCGCGTCCCTCGACAACGAAATTTCAATTCCACCTGGTCCGATTGAAGCTTTGCTGCTGGCCGATGCGGGCCAGTTGGGCACGCAATTTCAATTCCACCTGGTCCGATTGAAGCTGAGGCAAAGCCCCGGCCCTAGCCAGTAGAGCATGAATTTCAATTCCACCTGGTCCGATTGAAGCTATGGCGTTGGCCTCAGCTACCACACAGAAAAACAAATTTCAATTCCACCTGGTCCGATTGAAGCGGAAATGAAAGAAGCCCCCCGCTACCAGGTGTAGCGGGATTTCAATTCCACCTGGTCCGATTGAAGCGTTAGCTAACCTTCTTTAGAACGCCCCACCCGTGCAATTTCAATTCCACCTGGTCCGATTGAAGCCCGGCGCTGGTGGTAGCGTAGCAGTCGCCTAAATATTTCAATTCCACCTGGTCCGATTGAAGCGCCTCGGCCACCACACAGAAAAGCAAGGGGTTTTTATTTCAATTCCACCTGGTCCGATTGAAGCGCCCGAGGAGCGGCGCGACGTGCGCACGATTACACATTTCAATTCCACCTGGTCCGATTGAAGCGCTATCTATACCCTAGAAACAAAACCTGGCAAAGAAATTTCAATTCCACCTGGTCCGATTGAAGCAGTCGCGGCCGGCGGCCCCGCGCCCCTAAGTAGCTGATTTCAATTCCACCTGGTCCGATTGAAGCCACGCAGGGCGTGTACGGTGGCCCTTACCAGATTTGATTTCAATTCCACCTGGTCCGATTGAAGCTCCTTCCGAGCTGGTTTTCTTCTTAGTTGGAGCGCTATTTCAATTCCACCTGGTCCGATTGAAGCGGCAGCCGCTGGTAGCGTTTTCCTCCTCATGTGCTATTTCAATTCCACCTGGTCCGATTGAAGCCCACACTTACCCCAGCGCCAGAGCGCGTTACAACGATTTCAATTCCACCTGGTCCGATTGAAGCCGGTCAGGTAGTAGTTCTTATTGCCCAGCAGCTCCGATTTCAATTCCACCTGGTCCGATTGAAGCCTACCACAAGGTCAACATGCAGAGCTACTTCCGCCAATTTCAATTCCACCTGGTCCGATTGAAGCCGGACTTGGCCACGCGCAGGCATTCGGCTAGATACAATTTCAATTCCACCTGGTCCGATTGAAGCCCGTCGATTAAGTTACAAGTATAGGCGTTTCCGGGCGGCAGAGTCACCTTTTTTCTGCCAAAAAATCTGCTAAAGTCGTCGTTGGCTAGTGCTACGATTTTACCCGTGTATAGACGACTTTGTTAATCAAATTGTTAGCGCATAAGGAGGCGGCAGTAGGCTGGTTCTGGCAAGTGCCGCGTAGTAACCGACGACGGACCGCGCTATAAGATGTTATCCAGCGAGCTGCGTTCACGGCCCACCACCTGCTTCTCTAGCCACTGCTGGGTACGGCTTTTAAAGATGATGATACTGTCCTCGTCCTCATCCATAATACTACGGGCTTTAGCCAGCAGTTCGGTTAGCTTCACCTCGCTGATTTCGCCCTCAAACACGGAGTTCTGAATCCAGTGCAGGTAGCGGCGACAAAGCTTTAGCATCCGGCCCACGCGCTGCTGCTTCATGTCATACACCAGGATAACGTACATTACCACCAAGCTTTAAAGGGTTGATATTCCTCCATACTGAGCAAGTGCTTGGTGAGCTTGTAGCACTCTAGCTTGATAAGGTGCTGGTAGCTCACGGGGCGGTTGAGACGGCGGTGCTGAATGGTTTCTTTCAGCCGCTCCTCAAACACGCGCACAAAGGTTTTGCGGCCGGCTTCTTTCAATAGGCAGCCGTCGAGCTCGCGCACGAAGTCGCGGGACTGAATCTCTTTTTTGTTAAGCATGCGGAAGATGGTTCGGTCCACGAGCAGAGGCTTGAAAATCTCGGCCATGTCCAGGGCCAGCGAGAAGCGTCGGCTGCCCGGCTCGTGCAAAAACGAGATAGTCGGGTTGAGTTGCGTGTGGTAAATCTGCGAGAGGCAGGCCGCGTAGCACAGCATGTTGCCAAAGGAAATTAGCGCATTCAGCTCATTCTGGGGCGGTTGAGTGCTACGGGTGCCAAACGTGAAGCCCGGTACGCTAACCAGTTGCTCGAAGCAGCGGTAGTAGGTCTGCCGGATGTTGCCCTCGTAGCCCATGATTTCGGCCACGCTGGTGGCGTGGGGCAGGGCCGATACGTAGAGCTCAATCTGTGCGATTTCCTCACTCACTCCCCGGCCCCGGCTCTGGTAGTAGCGCAGGTTCTTGAGCAGGTTGAAGGCCGCGCCCTCCACTAGCTTGCGGGCCAACACGAGGCGCTTTTTGAGGCTGGTGTAGTGGCCCGTCTGAGCTACTTGCAGGCGGCCGGCCAGCAAGTATTCCTTAGCCATAAACGAGCCCGTGTAGTGCTCGTAGTAATCGAAGAAATGCACCGACACGCCGTGCTTACCCAGAAAATTATACAGCGCCGAGTTGGCATCGAGTGAGCCGAACACGTAGAGGTCGGCCACGTCTTCGATGGGCAAAAAGCGCGTCTGGCCCTCGGCCCCGGCCTCGTCGTAGGCGGTGTATTTAAGGGTGTTGTCCTGGCGCGAGAGGCGGCCGGGGTTGAATAGGTAGAATGTCTTCTTCACCGCACACTATAACGGATTAAACGGATGGCGCAGATACGTCCACTACGCGGGCTGGCTAGGTGGTTTGTGGCGGGTATTTACTCGCCCGAGTAGCAGAAATCGTAGTAGCTGCAATTCTTGCAGAACGGCTTGTTGATGGCGGGAGGGCACGTTTCCTGCGTTACCAGCTGCTCGATGGCAACTTCCCATTCAGCGATGGCCAGACGGTCGGCATCCGTCAGCACCACTTTTTCGACGCGGCGGATTTTGGGGTATTCCAGCAGGCCCGTCGGCTCTACCACGCCGTGGCGCTCCAACGTTAGCAGGTAAAACTGAAGCTGGGCCACGCTAGCTTCTTCCAGCTTGTTGCTGCGCTTAATTTCGTGTACTACCCGCTCGTGCGGGTCGTAAAAATCAATCTTGATGCCCTCAATCTGAATCTCGCGGTAGCGCTGGGCGCGCTGGGGGTAGGCCGTTTGGTGCAGCAGCGTGCCATCAGCCACGTTGTCGTGCGTCTGCTGGAAGCTGATGCCGTTGTGAAACAGCCACAGCTTGCGGTGGCAGATGTGGTAGTAGTTGATGTGCTTGCCGGTGAGGCGCATAGCGAGAAATTAATTGTTAATCATCCATATCGTTGGTTCGTTTCTGAGCCTCCTCATAGAGCATTAAGCCCATCTGAGGCGAATAATTTTTTGCCTTCACAGTAAATATTTCCTCCGGCTCGCCACCAATGTATATGGTATGCTTCTCCAGTATCGCCAGCTTGATACCCCGATTGTACTCGTAGATGGGGATAGTGATGCTGTGTAGTAAAGCCCACTCGCGGAAAGTAAACCAATTAGGAAATATTGATGGGTCACTATCCTCCCCCAGAAAAGACGAGTAGGTAACATTGGCAAAAACGGCCTTCTGCGCATCAATATCCCGGCTTTTCCACGCGTGGGTAGAATCATCGTCTTGCGCTATTTCTTCAAAAGGTAGGATGAGCCAATTCGTTTTGACAGAGGCTTCTAGCTTTTGCCGATTATCTCTCACTTCAGCAGTTTCTGCCACTACTTCGGGATATAGCTCATTCACTAAATCCACGAAGCGCTGGGCGGAATAGCGGCCTGCTAGCAGCCATGCTTGGGATTTGCGTAGGGTTTCGGTCATTTCCCAGCCTACGCCTTTGCGAAAGTGCCCGTATGGGGCAGGGTATAGTTGGGCCGTGCCATTTTTGTCTGGCTGATAGGGCTCCACGAGGTACAATTCGCCAACCACATGATTCCCTTGTTGGTCTTTGAACCGTGCTAGCCGACCCACGCGCTGCGTCAGGCGGTCAATTGGGCAGAGGTCAGAAATCATCAGATTAGTACTGATATTCACACTCAACTCCCCAATCTGCGTGAGAATGGCTACGCCGTGCTGTTGGTTGGCCTTCCAGGCGTCAACTCCCAGCATACTTTTCAACTGTTCTTCAATGGTCGCTTTGTCTGGTTCCGTAAAGCGGGAATGATAGAGTACTACATCATCAAAGCCACGTTCTGCAAACCACCGACGGTAGGCCTGCGCCCGTCGAACGGTATTGGTGTAAATAATCAGCGGCATTCCATTGAGGCCGCGTTGCAATAGTTCAGCAACATCGTCTGGAGAAGCGCAAGGGCCAGCTTGATAGAGCCGACACCGAGGACGCTCCGAATCGGAAGTATCCTCTTGGATAGTATCAGTAAGCTGCCCGGCTTGGGCGTAGAGTTGACGAGCCGACTCGGGGATAGTTGCACTCATGACAAGCACGGGTACACCCAACAGCCGCAAGGCCCGTAGCAGCACAACCATATTGCGCTGCGTAAAATCGTCGTAAAAGTCTGCTTCATCAATAACGACGCAGCTATGTGCCAATGCCCAAAAAATACCATGATGGTCTTCGCGGGCACCCGTCAGGCAAATGCATAGGTGGTCGATAGTAGTTACCGTAACCGGCGTTTCTAGCTGGCGGGCGTAGGCCAATTCTTTTTTCCAGTCCGCCTTATCTTTCTCAATAGGCTGGTTTTTGGCCTGAAACCACGCACTAGAATGATATACGCCAGTGCTGCCCAAAGCCTCAGTTACCGCAATAGACAGTGCATTAGCCGTAAAGCGGGTGGGCATGGCAATGACCAGGCGGTCAGCTCGGCCCGCCTCAATCTGTCGTTGTGCCCATAGGAGCGAAGCATCCGTTTTGCCGGCTCCGGTTGGGGCACGTAGAATGGCAAAAGGCTCGTCCCAAATTTGAGTTACCAGTTGCTGAACGCCACGTTTTTGCTCGTGAGGAAAAATATAAGCGAATTGCCGGAACGTTGGCACAGGCTCACCTTCTTCCAGCGCACTGGCCCGATGGTCGGCGAGCTGTAGAATGGCGCGAGGGCCGTCGTACTCGTAGCGCCGGACAATAGCCTGGTCAAAAGCGTTGTGCATAGCAGGATTGGTAAACTCACCGCCTTTGTTGACAAAGCCTTGCCAGAATGCTTGGTAGTTCAGCGTTTGTTGCCAGCGTTTTTCGTGCTTTTTACCAAGCTTGCCGTGATGAGCGGCAATCGCCGTGTAGCCGCAAATCGGAAGTTCTTTATCCGCAGACTGATTGAGCCGCGTCAAGGATTCCATTTCATGCCGGATACCGGCTTTTTGTAGATTGGTGCCCTTGGTAAATCCGCACCGTAAAAAGTCTTGGTAATCCTGCTGACACGCCTGTTGCCAGGCCGTGTGCAGCTTGCCTTCGTCGTGCCAGCGTGCCGCAGTATCCACTACCGCAGTCAGATCCCGGCCGGTGCGGGCCAGGTATTTCTCCGCCAGAAAAGGCCGCGCCGCCAGCAAGCGAGCGGCCTCATCCCGAACGCGTTGGGTATGGTCGGCTAGGGTGATGGGCTGGGTAGAGCCATCGGGCTGTTGCTGCCCCTTAGGTTTAGCGAGCGGTACCATACCCGTAGCCTTATTTGGTGTTGCTCTCAAACTGCGCCGTCGTGAGTAGCGTCGCCCCTGGGTTAGGGTCGTACAGCGTGTTAGTAGCTAGGAATTCTGCCGCCTTCTGGTAGGCCTCAAATACACTATTACCCCCGCTTGCTGTATCGTCCCCGAGGAAGTACTGTGCGCCCCGGCCTTCCAACTCCCGCAGAATATTCTTCTGCTCAGTTTCGCTCGCATTCTCGCGGAAATACCGGCTGGCTTTGCGCGAAAGGCGACTATCAAATACAATCAGTACTTTTTGGGGCTCGCCTGATACGGCATTGCGGGCTTGGTTGGCGTAGTCGGTAAGCGAAGCGGTAGCTTCCAAGGCCAGTCGTATGCGCCGCTTCCGTTCAGCTTCATCAATGTGCTTCACATACTCTGTAGCAACGTGCATTTCGCTTTCGTAGCGGAAACGCTTGCGAATGCCCACCGCGCTGACATCAATGAAAAAGCTCATCAACATATCATCATCTTGCGAGAATTCACGGGTTGCCAGCGCCTGACTCTTGGATTCAGCCCCTTTCTCAGCCAGCATTTTTAACCGAATTAACAAGTCGCGGCCTACCTCGCTGCTTTTGCGGGCTACGGCTGGCGTGGCCGAAAGTGGGGCCGTGCGTCGGCCCGAGTAGCTTTCTTTAGCCGTTTGCAGGAAGCCGCCCAAATCAGCTCGTAAGTCGCGCTCCACTACATTCGTTACGCCATCGCCGTTAGAAACATACGTATCCGCTTTCTGCTCGTCGTCCGCATTGAGGCGGTCTAGGGCTGAGAATAGCGCATGGCGCTGCATTTGCCCCGAGATGTACACTCGGCCATCGGGCCGGCGCTTGATGGAAGAAGCATTGCCCAAAATCTTTTCGCCGCCATTGGCAATGTGGTCGCTCATGGGTGCAAGCAGCGTAACCAAAATTCCTTTGATAATCATAACTGGGAAAATGAGTGCGTGAAAAGGTTAGTTGTCGGATGGGAAAGAAACGGTAGGGGTATCCGTGACAGCGGAAGTTTCGGGCGTGTTTTTGGCTTTAGGTTTACTCCGCAAGCGCATGTAAGCCACTAGCAAATGTGTGGCATCCTGCTGGGAAATTTCGCCAGTGGCGGTGGCGTCCATGAACCGTTCGGAAGCTGCGGGCGCATCATCCTGTAACAGTCGGCCCGCTCGGGTAGAAATGCGGAATAGCAAATCCTGCGGGGATTTAGCACTCATCGCCGCGCTCTCGAATTCTACCAGAATTTTCGCTTTGGCTTTCTTTACCAATTCATCTTGGTTGGCAACGCCCGAGCCGACATCATCGCGGGCAACCAGATAAGCGGTCGTATTCAGCCAGCGGCCCAATGCACCAGCCGACCGCACAATTTCGGGGTCAATGTTCATAAAATATTCGTTAAAGAGAGGGGCTAGTTCAGGGGCGTATTCCGCACGGAAGGCCAGGAAATCGATGAAAGCGGGTCGGGAAAAAAGCTGTAAAAAGCGAGCGGCTGTGAAGTAGAATAGTTGGTAGCTAGGGTTATCGTAGCGCCGCTGTACATCCGGCTCCCGATACAATACCGTGTCTCGATACAGCGTCGCGAGCAGACTAGATAATTCGTGCTCCAATGCCAAGCGAGTCACATGGTGCCCAAATCGTACCTGCTGAATCTTGTCGTAGGACACGATGTAAAGGGGAGCACCCGCTAGGCTGTCTAGTACACGGGCCGCCCATTCTACCTCCCGCGCCCGGTGCGCCCAGCGGCCAATAGCTCCAAGTAAGCCAACTGCCCCGAAGGCATCTGAATTCTTTGGGGCGAATGGATAGTTGCCCGCATGCAATCTCGGCCGCTTGTATTCGGAGGTAGTAACGGCTTTTTTTGCCTTACTTGGTTTGGTTGAGGTACTTTCTTTGGCAGCTTCCTTTGTTGGCAGCTTAGCTGTCATCAGGTTGCCGTCTACGTCAGCAATACTCAATGTCTTGAAAAGTGAGATAAACTGTAGTAGATCTGATAGTGGTAAGTCAGGAATAATGGTTGTATTAAAGAAATTATTTGACTTCGTCCTCTTAACCCATGCAGCTGGTTTATGAGGAGTAATAGTAGCTATTATATTACATGCAGCCTCCAACAATGTGCCTGAAGGAGGTGCCTGTGTAGCTCTTTTATTATTGATTTTTGAAGTAGTAGGGGCGAAGGACCTCAGCAAAGGCAGGTTGCTTGCGAAACTCTTATTATCTCTTAGTAGCTTCAGAATCGAAGTGGCACTTTCAAAGACACCCTTAGCATTGCCATCTTTGTCGTCAATCCCTGATACGGTTGGAAATACATAAACTCCCCTTGATGCCAACCCAAGAGATTGTACCAAACTAGCATCTTCTAGCAACTCACTTCTACGAACCGAGGAAAAGATAAGCTCGGAGGTCTGTTGTGGGTCATCGAATGTGCGCATACGGAAGTAGCCCATTCCATCCTCAATGGACAGGGCCAGTGCTTCACGCAAGGCTGCTCCTGTTGCTTCGCTTGCCAGTTCGGCTTGCAGAATGGCCACGCCCAACCCATAGCGGGAGTAAGGATGAGCCAGTTGATTAAATAAATCAATCAGGCTTTCGGTGGTTTCAGTCATATAACTCTACCGTTAAAGATTCTGCCAGGATGCCTCTACCCAACCGTCATTCGACCCCAAGTAAAGAGGAGCTGCCGGGTCATCGGTAGCGGCTTGCAACGCTTCGAGCATCGCCGGAGACGTTTCCACCATTATTTGGTAGTTGCCCGTAGGCTCTACATATTCACGAGGTGTGGGGCTGGAGTAGTATTGCGGAAAATGGGGTCGGAGCACCCCAATATGAATTTCGTCACCATCCTGAAATTCCTGTAGCAAAGCTGCGCCTTTCTTCGCGGTGCCCGCGTCAGAATATTTGATGCGTTTGCCTCGCTCCGCATTCATTATCGGAATAGCTTGCGCATCATAGTTGCGGCTACCCCCGGGAAAGTTTTTACCCTTCAGATGCTGGGTCCACAAATCATCGTAGTGCATCAACGGCGGCACAATGACCAGCCCGAACCGAACATGCCACTGCAATAAGCTTTGGTAGCCCACGCCAGAGCTTGCGACATCTTTCAGCTTATGCTGCTTTTTTAACTTGGTGAAGAGTTGCTTCCGTTCCGTGTCGCTTATATGCCAACCTAGCGCATTTTCCAGCATTCCCCACAGCATATGGTCGGTTGGTTTGGGTTGGCTACGGTAGTATTTGCCGGGCATCTTGGCTACCATCGAAAGAGGGGCTAATGCCTCTATTTCAAGTAGCGCTTTCGCAGATAAATCAGGTGTAGCGAGTAGCAGAGGTAAGAAAGCGGCCATTTCAGGAGTAAATGTTGACGTAGGTTAAATTTGTCGTAATAGCGACGACGAAACGCTCCTCATCCACGACGTTGCCATTGCCGATGAACTCAAAGTTCAAGCGCTTTACTGCGGCCGGGCTGCAGGCTGGGGCGGCGGTAGCAGACAGGCATACATGAACAGGTTGGGAAAACCGTAACCACTACCTATTTTTGTGAGGCAGAACCGGGAAAGTGCCGAACGGAAGCAGCTAGGGATAACATGAAAAGTCCTATGTCTTAGGGCTGAATTTAACGCGTTTAAATAAGACGAAAGCAAGAAAAATCGCGCGTTTCGGCCCTGAGGCAGCTTCGGTGCATCTGGCCTGCTTCTTCGGTCCAACCGGCGGAGAGGCTGAATTGAATAATGCGAAGCAGGGCAGAAAGATGGGTGGTTACCATAGCCCGAAGAAATGCAAAAAATGGATGGAGAGCCTGGGAATCGCTGAGCCGCCCCGCGCGGCTTTTTTTAGGCCCCTACACCAGTGCCCCGCACCCGATGCCCGTGGAATGCCCTACCCCCACCTCCCAGGCAAATTGAATCTGCTCGGCACTCCCGCTCACCAGTACCGGGCAGATGCTGCCGCGGCACTGCACCTGCTTGTATTTAAACAGCTTGCTCTTGGCGGTGGCGATATAGGCCGGGTCGAAGCGCACGGCTGCCCCGGCATCAGCGAGGCCGGCCTGGCGGAGCTTGTGGCGCAGGGTGGTGGTGAGCAGCTCGTCGGCTAGGGCGTGGCCGGGCAGCAGGTGGTCGGCGGGCTTGCCCCGCTCCGTTTCGTGCTTGATAAACACGGGGCTGGCTACTCGGAAGGGCTGCTCGCCGGCTGCGAACTCGGGCGCTTCCTGCAGGCGCACGTCCTGCACGCGCAGGCCCAGGTCGATGTCGGGGGCGCGTACGATGCCGCTAACCAGCTCGTGAATGAGCGCCCGGTCGGGGGCAGAGATAAACCAACTGGCGCCTTCCGCAAAGCGAATGCCGCCGCGCCCGGCCCGGCCGCCGTGCAGCCAGGAGTAGGAGTAGCGCGAAAGGCCGTCGTGCAGGTCCGGGCGGTGGCCCGTCCAGCCGTGGAAGGCTCCTTTGAGCGCTGGCAGGTAGTCGAAGGGTAGGGAAGTAGCCGCTTGCAGGTAGAGGTGTAAGCGCATAAGCTGCCTAGGGAATAAGCTATAAGGAAGAGGTACTTGCGGTACGGATGTGGTTACAAATAAAGGCGTTGAGACAAGCTTACAGTTAGCTGTCTCAAAATTATTTTCTTATTTCTATTCTGTAATGAGTGGGGGTAGGCGAATGGGGTAGCTGCCGCCCTGCGCTCGTAGCCGGCGGCGAGGCTACTGGCTGCAGTCGCCACTAGCAATTCAGCCCGGCCTGGCGTTACTAGGCTACCCCGGTCTGACCGGGGTTCTGCGCAAAAGGCAAGATTATTGGGATGGCTCGGTAGGCCCTGGCCATCGCCTACCCGCTGCTCGCAAGGCAGGGAATCGTAATTTTGATGAAATTTTGCTGAAGGGGTAAGGTGGTGGCCGGCCCCAGCTTTACCGTGGCGCTGGGGCCACCGGCCGCTATTGTGCTCGTTATCACCTATCTATCAGTATCTGAGGTTGACTACTACTTGTTCTTTATCTAAAAAGCTAACGATTGCCGCCGCGCTCACGGGCCTGGCTGGGCGGGCGTGGGCGCAGGCGCCGCTGCCCGCCGATAGCATCACGGTGGCCATTGAGCCGACTTACAATGATGTATCGGCTACCCACCGCTGGCTGCTGGGCGATAGCTACCGCCAGCTGTGGGCCGCCCCGGTAAAGCTGCGCGTGTTTCACCTGGCCCGTGAAAAGGGGGGGCTTACCATTGTGCAGCGCGGCGGTGGCCTGCAAACCAAGTCGCTGCGCCTGCGCGATGCGGCCGGGCAGGAGTGGGTGCTGCGCACCATCCAGAAATACCCCGAGCGGGGCCTGCCGCCCGCGCTTCGGCCCACCATTGCCAAGGATATTTTGCAGGACCAGGTGTCGGCCTCGCACCCGTACTCGGCGGTGGTAGTGCCGCCGCTGGCGGCGGCGCTGGGCATTCCGCACGCCAACCCAGAGGTAGTGTTTGTGCCCGACGACCCCGCCCTGGGGCCGTACCGGAAGGATTTTGCCAACCAGGTATTCTTGTTTGAGGAGCGCGAGCCCCTGGATGCCGACAAAACCGACAACACCGAAAAAGCGCAGAACCGCCTGCAAAAAGATAACGACAACCGCGTAGACCAGGCTACCGTGCTGCGCGCCCGCCTGCTCGATATGCTGCTCGGCGACTACGACCGCCACGAGGACCAGTGGCGCTGGGAGCGGGTCAAAACCAAAAAAGGCAGCCTGTATGAGCCCGTGCCCCGCGACCGCGACCACGTGTTCTACAAGCCGTCGGGCGCGCTGCCCTGGACGTTGTCGCGCCACATCTTTAAGGCTAATGTGCAGGGCTACGACGACCATATCCGGTCCATCAACCGCTGGAACGACAAGGCGCGCGACTTTGACCGCTACTTTTTGAATGAGCTGAGCGAGGCCGACTGGAAAGCGCAGATTGCCTACGTGCAAGCCCACCTGCCCGATAGCCTGATCCACAGTGCCCTGCGCCGGCTGCCGCCCAACATCTATCAGCTTAGCGGCCCGGAGCTAACCCGCAACCTGATTACCCGGCGCAACATCCTGGAGCATCAGGCCCTGAAATACTACCGCTTTCTGGCCAAAAAGGTGAACATTCCGGCCTCCGACAAGCGCGAGTACCTCGAAATAGCGCACGAGCCCGGCGGCCAGCTGCGCATTACGAGCACCAAGCTCAAGAAGGATGGCACCCACGGGGCAGTGCTTTACCAGCGCACCTTCGACCCGGCCGTGACCCGCGAGCTGCGTATCTACGGCCAGGGCGGCGCCGACAGCTTCGCCGTGACGGGCCCGGCCCGCTCGCCCATTCGGGTGCGCCTGATTGGGGGTGCCGGCAACGACACGTTTACGGTAGACCCCGGCCTGCACCAAAAAACCAAGCTCTGGATTTATGACCGCGCCGACGAGCCCAACCAGCTGCCCGCCGCCGGGCTGGCCCGCGTGCGCACCTCGGCCGATACCACCGTCAACACCTTTCCGCGCACCGGCTACAAGTACGATTTCTTGCAGCCGCTCGCCTGGGTAGGCTACAGCAAAGACTATGGCGTGCAGCTGATTGGCAATTTCATCTATGAAAAGCAAGCCTTTCACAAGGCGCCCTATGGCTCGCGGCAAAGTCTGCTGGTGAACTATGGCTTTGGCAATAGTTCGCTGCTGCTCAACTACACCGGCGATTTTCGGCGGGCGCTCGGCCAGAACGACCTGCTGGTGAATGTGCAGTCGAAAGGCCCGCACTACAACAGCAACTTCTTTGGGGTAGGCAACGATACGGAGTTTGCCAACGAGGGCAACCGGCGCATTCGCTACTACCGCAGCGTCTACAACCTGCTCACGGCCGACGTGCGCCTGAGCCACACCTACCCGCACTGGCGGGTGAGCGGCGGCGTGCTGGCCCAGTACTACACCAGCGAAGCTGAGGAAAACAACAACCGTTTTCTGCGCGTGTACGACGCGCAAAACCCGGCCGAGCAGGTATTCGAGCGGCGGGCCTACGCTGGCCTGACCGCCAGCGCCACCTTCGACACCCGCGACCGCGCCCTGGTGGCACACCGCGGCGTGTATTGGAGCACCAGCGTGAGCGGCCTGCGCCGGTTCGATACCGACCCCCACACCTTCGGCCAGGCGCTCACCGAATTCACGTTCTACGCCAGCCCCGCCCGCGATTCGAGCCTGGTCATTGCCAACCGCACTGGCGCAGGTACTACCCTCGGCCGGGCCGCCTATTTTCAGCAGCTCAAGCTGGGCGGCGCCCAAAACCTGCGGGGCTTTTACCTGTGGCGCTTTACAGGCCAAAACATGGTCTACAACAACCTGGAGCTGCGCCTCAAGCTGCTCGACTTCACGTCGTACCTGCTGCCCGGCACGCTGGGGCTGGTGGCGTTTCAAGACGTGGGGCGGGTGTGGTCGCCGGGCGAGGCGTCGGCTACCTGGCACGCGGGCTACGGCGGCGGCGTGTATTTCTTGCCGGCGCAGCTGGTGCTGGTGCAGGCCGTGGTAGGCTTTTCGCGGGAGGGCGCCTACCCCTACATTTCGGCCGGCTTTCGGTTTTAGGCTAGCGTAGCACACGAGGGGAGGGGCCAGCAAACAATGTTAGACCACTAACGGTACGTCACGTAACTTTGTCGTTTCCTTTACCTGTTTGTGACTACTCCCGACTCATTCACGGCCTTCACGGAGGCGGTCGCGCTCACGGGCAGCGCCCTGCGCGCCTACCTGCGGCAGCGCTTTAAAGAGTGCCAGCTGGACCTGACGACGGAGATGGCGCAGGTGCTGTACTACCTCTGGCGGCACGACGGCGTAAACCAGCAGCAGATTGCCAATGCCGTGAGCCGCGACAAGGCCAGCCTCACGGCCATGCTCGACAACCTGGTGCGCCGCGACTTGGTGCAGCGTGCCGAAGACAGCCAGGACCGCCGCCACAAGCGCATTGTCCTTACCACCAAAGGCTGGGCGTTGGAGCAGCAGGTGATGCCCCTGGTGCGGGAGCTGTACGAGGTGGCTAGCCACAACTTGCCCGCCGCCCAGCTGCAAGCCAGCCTGGCGGTGCTCGACCAGATTACGCAAAATTTAACCCCCGCCCGAAAATAATTCTGGCGGGGCCGCGTCATCCAGCGTTGCGCGTCCCTTTGGCCAAGTAAACCCTACCCCCTTCCAAAAAAAACATTGCGCGCCCAGCCGGTTATACCTCCCCGTGCGCATGAAGCTGTGCTGAACTTCCTACCCCCTGCTGCCCTAAACTCGGCCTGGCAGCAAGCAGATAATCGAGCGGCCGTCGAATACTACTTACCATAACATGAAAGATTACAAAGGGCAACCGGCCCCCGCGGCGGGCAAACTAGGTATTTTGCTACCCGGCATGGGTGCCGTAGCGACCACGCTTATTGCCGGTGTGCTGGCCGTGCGCAAGGGCGAAGGCCAGCCCATCGGCTCGCTCACGCAGATGGGCAAGATTCGGACAGTCAATAGCAATCCTAAGATTAAGGATTTTGTGCCCCTGGCCGATCTCAACGACATTGAGTTTGGCGGCTGGGACGTGTACGAAGACAACGTGTACGAGGCGGCCCTGAAGGCCGAAGTGCTGGGCTACAAAACGCTGCAGAGCGTGCGCGGCGAGCTCGAAGCCCTCAAGCCGATGAAGGCGGCCTTCGACCCGCACTACGTAAAAAACCTCGACGGCACGCACGTCAAGTCTTTTACGACCAAGCTCGACCTGGCCGAGCAGGTAATTGCTGATATCCGGAATTTTAAGGCCGAGCGCGGCTGCAGCCGCCTGGTGATGGTGTGGTGCGGCTCGACCGAGATCTACCACCAGCTCTCCGATATTCACCGCACGCTGGCCGGCTTTGAGGAAGGCCTGCGCACCAACGCGCCCAACATCGCGCCGAGCATGATTTACGCCTACGCCGCCCTCAAGGAGGGCGTGCCGTTCGTAAACGGTGCCCCTAACCTGACCGTGGACGTACCCGCCCTGCTGGAGCTGGCCGCCCTTACCAACACCCCGGTGGCGGGCAAGGACTTCAAGACGGGCCAGACGCTGATGAAAACCATCGTGGCCCCTGGCCTGAGCGCCCGCTCGCTGGGCGTGAAGGGCTGGTTCTCGACCAACATCCTGGGCAACCGCGATGGCCTGGTGCTCGACGACCCGGACAACTTCAAAACCAAAGAAGTATCGAAGCTGAGCGTGCTCGACAGCGTATTTCACCCCGAGGAAAACCCGGAGCTGTACGGCGATATGTACCACAAGGTGCGCATCAATTACTACCCCCCCGCCGGCGACAACAAAGAGAGCTGGGACAACATCGACATCTTTGGCTGGCTGGGCTACCCCATGCAGAT
>Ga0160428_1001781_pt1 | contig 14934 bp, 7 predicted proteins | sample SolpanmetagenomM_FD_108198 | JGI IMG/M metagenome (GOLD analysis project Ga0160428, IMG submission 108198) | Solar panel surface microbial communities from Lawrence Berkeley National Laboratory, California, USA - M | ecosystem: Engineered > Built environment > Solar panel > Unclassified ... | reverse complement strand
GTAGTAATGATTTGTCATTTCGACCAAGATTACCAACCGCTCAACTAACCCTCTTGTTTTGATTTTTGTTTATCAGTGTTATCATTATTAATTACTTTTTGTTCCATTGTCGAAAGTTACATTTCTCAACTCCAAAAAATCTAGACGTGTTTTAATTATTTTCTTACCACATGAAATAAAACGCTTCACGTATAAATTCCACTTTGACATGTAATAATATACACTTCACATCAATCACACAGTATAATTAAACAAATACCGTCCATGTTATAGTTAATTATCATGTCATATTTACTTTACATGTATATTTCATCTCACATGTATATTTCATATCATATCTACCATTGACTTTTTACACGATATACTCGAAAACTTCATTTCAAAACATGACTGTCCTAGAACACTACCTCTACTAAACAATCAATAAATACATTTTTAGATTAAATAAGAACAATAATAATGAACAAGGTCATGCAATATCATGATCTGCCTCGTCGAGTTGTACATCTCGATCTTCAGTCCTGTTTTCGTTTTCAACATCATTAACACTATCCCGATCGCCATTATTCTTCTCTTCATTGTCGTTGTTGTTATTATGAGCCGCACTCTCTCTCCTCTGTCTCTCTTCTTCCCTTCTTGCTCTCCTCTCTTCATCTCGTTTGATGCGAATGTCTTCTCTCCTTTGAACCTCTCGCTCGTCATTTTCTTTCTTTTCCTTTTCCACCGCTGCGTTGAGTCTTAGAACGTCAATCAATACTTTCGTCGCGGTTTCTCCAGAACGAGCTTCTTCGACTGTTTGTTTACGCGTGTAGACCTTTTCCCATTTACGAGCCCAGAGCTGAATCAAGTCTTGTTCCGAGTTATTAGAGGGAGATGTAGAAGAGAGATCACGGACTCGAGATAAGATGAGGGTCAAGAGAGATCGCATCCCATCTCGTTCTCTGACGAGTGTTTCTTCAATGACGTTGATGTGAGCTTGACCTTCTTCTGTACTTGTGGATGTAGAGGAAAGTAAATCAGGATTGGCTCTAGCTCGACATATATCAGAGATACGTTTTGCGACTTTTGTCATGGTCAGCCAAATCATTTCAAAGACTGCTGGGTTCGATAATGGTGTTGTAGATGAGAATGAGGATGAAGGAGTAGAAGTAGGAGACAAGGCCCATTCAATGACTGATTGAGGAGTGACAATTGTATAATTGAGAAGCTTGTCAACAATATTCACGGCTTGTCCGGAATGATAAGACCAGTATTCCATGACTGATGTTATAATCTGTTGTCGAGCAGCTTCTGATGTAGGACCAATAGCCAATAGACGTTCTCGATTCTTTTCAATACTACTGAGAACGTGAGAAAGGGATTTTGATCCAATGTGACAGATAGAAGTCATGAGAATATCTGTAGAGATTACTGAACCATCGAGCCCTTGGCTGTTTGCTGATTGATGAATGTCATCAAGACTTGATTGTATCTGTTCAGACGATGATGATTTATCCTTTAACAAACCAAGTACAGCTTGACCTTGTTGTGCAAAAGGAGTTGACGATGATGAATATTTAAAGTCAGGTTCATCGTTGTATTGACCCTTCTCAATCATGGCAGCGAAATCTGGAGGAAGACTATCTGCAATACGTTTTGGAAAGCTCAATCTAATCTCCTTGTCGATAACATTTCGAATAAAAGCCTTTTTAGGATGTGAATTTGGTAATTCAATTTCTGGTGCCCATTCAACCCATTTCCAACGGAATTCAAAGTTTGAGACGTGATGAGCGAACCAGTCTGTGAAACGATAGACTAACTCCAAGTCCATGACCGGTAATGATCTAAAAGAGAAACGTATAGCACGACCAAGTGAAGGAGCAATTGCGCTAGGAGCAAGTTTACAAGCCTCCATGATAACAGAGTGATAATACGCGGGTTTATGATGTGGAGATGGTAATTGCAGCATTTGAGAGAATACAGCATCGATGGCCATATCTTCAGGTTTCCATTTTGGATTTTCCGCAGTTATATCACGTAATTTATCGAATGGTGTGGCTCGTTTGACAAACGTATCTGGTGCCCAGTAATTATCAAGTTCAATTATGAATTTACCGACAAAAGTTCGATTATAGTCGACGAGATTGATGGTATCGACGATGGAATCGCGAATCAAAGTTGATGCGATTGATGAAGTTGGTGGTACAGATTCGACTTCTTGATCTGCAAAGACGGAATAATATATTTGTGGAAACAACAGCCTCTCCCCTGGATTAACTGTTTGGGGCAGTGTAACAGTAGGAAATGGGTGTCTTTCTTGACTTCCATCATCATTCATATCAATATCATCGTTTGTCTTTGCCTCTTCATCTCCTTTCTCTGTCGATCCTTTGACTCCCGAAGCAATCTTTGAAATCTTCGGTAGACATGTCAATGGCCAATCAGAAGCTGCTTCATCTTGTAATTGTCTTTGCAGCATGCTTAATAGCGACAAACACGCCATGGGTTTTGCATCTTGATCGTCGGTTGGATAAGGATCAGCCAAAGATTCCAATGCATGTGGAGTAGAAGCCACAATATCAGTCTTTTGTAACAACTGCTCGATTTTTTCTTTTGTCGCGCTTGTAGGAGTTGCAACCATTATATACGGTATGGTAAACAGAATAATCTTGACCAATTCAGGACCAAGTGTCTACCAATTCAGATTCACTATTAGCCGTTTCATTCCCAATCATTCTTTTCAGAAAGTACTTACCTCTTCTGGATCTGCGCTCTGCAAATCAACCGCTCGTTCAAACAACTCCTCCAATAATCCCACGACTCCGCCTTCAACAACATCACCCAAACAAGCCAAAAATCTCAATAATAACTTCACCGCAATCCATTCTCCAGCTTTGATGCTCAACTCCAACAAGCCTCCTAGCTTTTGTACCAAATCTCCGACCAAATCTTTGCTTTTGCCATTCACCACGAGCACCAATGCCGCCAGAAAGGGTATTTTACAAGGCTGTTCGAGACAGACGCTCGTTACAGAATCGCAGAATGTATCTCTCACATACTCATCCTCTGCGTGAGACGTCACTAGTCCTGAAATGTCGCGAATCTCTTCTTCTGGCGAATGAAGGGTGTTATCTAAAAAAGATTGGAGTAGTCGTTTGCGGAGACGTGTTCCGGGAGGGTCGAAACGCCGTCTACCGTTATTGTTATTGTAGTGATGATGTGGGCGGCGATTGTAGGATGAGTGGTCATCGTTGCGATGATTGGGACCATCGTCTGCCAAAAGTTATGTTAGACTTTGGATCAAATTATAAATTGGGCTTGAATGACCTTGATATCGACGCTTGCGATTACCACCATTGTTGTTGCCTTGATAGCCACGATCACGCGACTCGTAGTCACCCATCTTTGAATCAATTGTAAAATGGCGAATGAGATGTGTATAAAGATCGATAAAAGCTCAAGTTGAATTTACGGGCCGGGATTAGATTGACACGAGTCAGATTATGGTTCATTTACAGCTTGACATGACTCACGTCATCGATTGTACGCTGCAGAATAACCTTTTATTTAATTATAAAAAGTCACCACTGAACATTCACATCACTTTACATTGCATGTACATGGGTTGCATACCAATTGAATAAATTTTTTATTTCAGCCCTCTTTATCACATCATGTTATTATGACATGGTTGGCTTTTGTAATTAACATTCACACATGTATGGTCAGACATATTTCAGCCCATACGTAAATATTTCCCAATGCATATCTTTCATCTCATCTTAATATGCCACACATCTCGTTTTCGACAACTGTCAAGTTGATACGCGAGAATAATACCAATTTCTTTTGAGTGAATCCTCATTTCGACATAATAACATTATATCATCGTGAACATGATCCACTGAGCCCAAGACCTTTGATCACAGCAATTTATGCTGGAAGTAGTGCACTGTAGACTAAAGAAAATTAGTCCAACTTAGCCATCATCTGTTCCTTGTTCAAGGGTTGGAAATCGGATGCCTGATAATTGACGGCTAATTTTGAAAGAGCGTGATCAGGTATCAGAATCTTATTGAGCTCAGGTTTGATTGACAATTCTGCGCATAATTTGTTAGTAAAACTTCACAGTCGTCGCTAATATGTGATCATACCGTGATGACTGAAATCAAATAATTCTGGTAATGGTTTGGGACCTTTATTAGTACCGCGTGAATCAGGGAAGAGAGTCTCGGGTTTACGGAGTTCGTCAAAGTATTTATGAGCCATCGCATCTATCGCCGATGATCTTTGTGTTGGGGTATACTCTAACAATGTTTCAATTAATTCGAGGAATTGATTATCAGTGCTTTTGAAGACCTAGAAGAGATTTGTCAGTCGTCAGTGGCTGCTAGTCTTCAGTCATGTAGGTATGTACCTTGGAAAAAGGATGAGGTTTGATCTGTGGGAATTTGTGCTCCATATAATTTGGATTCATTGTTCTGATCTGATCTCTAGTTGGTGTTCCGAGAACTTTGATAATTTCCACTAATTGATCGATCCCAGACTCTCCAGGGAAAAGAGGTTGACCAAGCATGAGTTCAGCCATGACACAGCCAGTAGACCATACATCTAGGTATAATACATCAATACTGTTTCTTTCTTCCTGTCACCGTGTTATTACTTACCAATCTTTGTTGTATAATTTGTGGCTCCGAATATTAATTCTGGTGCACGGTAATAACGAGAGCAGATGTACGACACATTAGGTTCGTTCTCGACAAGTATTTTGGCGCTTCCAAAATCGCAAAGTTTGAGTACTCCCGACTCGGGATCGAGTAGGAGGTTTTGTGGCTTGATGTCACGATGACAGATGCCTTGAGAATGAATAAAAGCAAGAGAGCGGAAGAGCTGATAGATATAAAGCTTGATTTCCAGAGCTGGCATAGTCGTTTTGATTTTGCTAAAATATCGAGAAGCTTTGTATACTGTCTCTGGTACGAATTCCAACACTAAATTGAGGTAGACCTCATCTTTCTGTGGCATTGTCAGTGGTGAGTATCTTAATCAAGTGGATGTAACTCACTCTGTCTCCATTAGAATAGAAAAAAGCCTTCAATTCAACAATGTTTCTATGGCGTACAATACGCATGATTTGAAGTTCTCGATTCTATGACGTGTTAGTCTCAACTATTTAGGATAAGAAGCGGACCATGGTGTAATTACTTTGAAGCGCTTGTCCTGAAGGACTCTTTTGATCGCAATAGCGGCTCCTTTGTCGGTTTGTGCTTTAAACACAACACCGAAAGACCCATTTCCGACGACTTTTGGTGAACAATATGCAAGGTCCTCTTCTGCACCAGTCAATCCATTCTGTACCTTCTCTTGTAAATACTCTGTACATAAGATAATCAGTCACATGTGGAGTTTTCAGAGGTGAAGTGTAGTGGTTTACCGCCAGGTCTGAGATTTGGGGGGAATTGGCCGCCACTTCCTCCGCTAGTCGATCCACGCTGACTCGACATGATGTGCTTTCGTTATATAAAGCAGCGTATTACTTTGGTAGTAAATCCTCGATCAAGTGAAGAGCTGCTTTCGCAGCGGTTTAATAATGCTGCCTCGTAATGGTCTGGATCACGCTCGATTTGGCGATAAAGTATCTATGAACCTTTTTGTGAAATGTCAGCAATCAGATCCACCACTTTTCTAAAACAAACAAATTAATAAGAAAATAAGAATAGCAAGAGCAGCGTTAGTAGGTCGTCCAGGCGGCATAGAATTGCTGAATTAGTCTCAATGAGGATGCGCTAGTGAATCAGCAAGATTCGATGAGTCCAGTAAGCTCGTGCTATAATATAACTTGTGTAACAATAGTACGTGATTCGAGGTTAACAACCAGGCCAGTAAGCTATAGATTTAGAAGCAGCAGCAAAACTAACAAACAGTACAAGGAAAGGCGATGACAGACTTTATCTTTGATCTCTGTTTGTATCGAGCAATCGGATATTCGACAAACAGTGTTGTAATGTAATGAAAGTGTAGATGTTTGAAAGGCAAGTGTAAAAGGTGTGAGATACTACAACTGTAACCAAATGCGGTCGGAGGGGCTTCTGATTTTGTGGCCCAGGCTTTTTTAGGGTTTTTGGCTGTTGAGTATTTATGACGAACAACTGGTTTCGGAAATATGTCAATGAGAATAGAATGAGATCATTACACAACGCTTTACATGAAGATACGGATCTAGCGTTGTAGATCAATCATTGTCGTACGGAGTAAAATGGATACAGACTCTGTGATCAACCATATAATAAAGTGATAAAGTATGGATTATTGGTGGAGTTATATCTGTGCAATGTTGAATTTACGGTGTCACAAGCTGGGAACCACGTTTATCATTTTTGGAGTCAGCATGGCAGTATCAATCAGTCACAAATGATCTGTGCACAGACGTCAGTATCAGGCTTGGCGCCTTTATGAAACGAGATCATTCTTGAATGTCACGTTGTACAGGAAATAATGAAAGGTAGTTGGTAAGTGTGACCAAATATATAGATCATCTGACAAGCTGGAGTAGGGCGTTTCGGCTGGTCATCCAACGCCTTGATTTACTGTATGCCATGATTGCGATACAGTGATGCTAAGAATTATATAAACATTTACCTGAATCCCATGAATAGAGAAGAATCATGTTTCATTGTACTCGATGGCGTTACGATATATTATTGCACACCAATTCTAATCGGTCATAGATTTACAATAATAATTAATCAAGAACTTATTAGTCTATACATAACGTTAATAAAGTTTCTGGGGATCGGAATCTACATTCGTATATATTGTACGAGTCAAGCATCTTATCAATATAATAATGACAGTAAATAGCTCAGACGTAAATCATATCAATACAGATCCTTCATTCGCCACGCTAGATGATTACACCCCATACTATACATCGCTACATATTATATATAAAAACAGAAAGCGCATTGATGGACCATCTCATGCAGGAACATCAGTATGAAAGATTGAGCTGCCAAAGGTCTTGCCAAGCCCAGTAGGTGTGGCAGGACCACTTTGTGTTTCCGCCGGAATATTCAACATATCATCGTTAGCGTCGTCAAAGTGATCATCTTGACCATCGTCTGCATCTTTTTCATCCTCATAACCCATAAACATGTGGTGCGCTGTAGAATCGTGTCCACCATTGCTGCCACCAGAGCTTGAGGAAGCGTCTGTGAAACGCAGATCGGGCCTGATTAGCGTCTCGCCGATCTCGCTCGCTTTGACAGGGGCAATATCGGCATTCTCATCTGCAGACGACTGATGAGGCCATGCAGAGGATATAGAATTACGCCAGAACGAACTTCTGTATAACTGTCTTTTAGCGTTTACAGGACTTATAGGAGGACTAATACCATTGTTATATGTAGAAACATTAGCAAATATGGATTTACGTATCATCTGCTGTAAAGCAGGGACTTCTATACCAGCCACTTTCGAGAAGGTGACGAGGAAGAGACAGAATATTAATAGTGTCGTTTGAACCATTGCCATCCTTTTTTGATACAATAACTCCTCTGCAACAGCGTTTAGTCGAGCGCTCACTGCAAGGAATTCTTGCTGATATTGTCGTTGATGAGATTCCAGTTCTATGACTGTGCTCTGCCATAATTGATCATATTGGTTACGAAAGCTTTGTAGTTCGCCGTTGACGGACTCATTCAATGATTTTAAAAACATCTCGGCCTTGTATAATTGCCTCCTTTCCACTTGGGAGAAAGCTTCACGTAAAATCAAGGACTGTTCTTCAATATACTGGAGGGAGAGTGTGGCGTTTGACTCGAGCATCTGTAGACGTTTGTGAACCGATTTGAAAAAAGATTCTTGAGTGCTCGATGATGAAGTTGGCGTTATCACCGCACTAAACACCCTTTTAGACAAATCGGAAACGCCATCGGATATTGGACTTGTTGTGGCAGACAAGACATGCTTTGATGAAATGGTAGTGTTGCTGTCACTAGCTTCGGTAGCATTAGCACTCAGCAATGAGGGATTTGAGATTGTGGATGTGTTTGTTGTGATGGCGTCACTAGCTTGTATTGCACTCATCCTACTTTCAGTGACCGTAGCATTAGATACATTTGTTGCGATTGACGAGGTAGTGTCGACGTTCATAGTGGAGAGCGGTACCGCTGTAGTGTTCTGTGAAGGACTTGCTGCATGTGAGATCTCCCGAGGCGAGACTTGATTACCGGCTTTACCACTGTCTTGCATGTCTGTTCGCGCCTGACTGCTTATTGTGCTTGACTGGCTCACGGCAGCATCCTGAGAAGGCGCAGCTGTTGCGGTTTCTTGGATCATGCTATCCACCTTCGAAGCGATGTTTGAAGTACTTGAGGCAGATTTATCAGGGCTGTGATGTACAACGTCATCCGCGTTTGGTAAACGAGTAGATTCGGAAATGATCGCAACCTCTTCTGTATCCTCACCGCGAGCAATCTCTTCCTGATGACGGAACTCGGCCAACATTGTTGTACCGTGAACACGTAACAGACTTATTGGACAGTAATATTCATTACCATAATGGCTCAGTATCTCTACACGCAGGTATCGAGCCCATATCAATGGTTGTTCAATCAAAAAGGCTTGCAATTGACGTGTATTTCTTGCTTCATATGTTCCCAATTCCCGCCACTTATCAGCTTTGACAGGATAGCGGTCTGATATGGACAATCTAAAGGTGTGAAATATTGACGAGAAGAATTCATAGCTTGCCAAAACAACTGTATCAATCAAAATGTCATCACATAATTCTACGATAAAGAATTTGTTCTTGACTTGACAGACGTTCAACATGTAACTGTCTTTACTCTCTACTAGTATAGAAGAGGCTGACTTGCATTCGGGATTTGTCCTGAGCATAGTAGCAGCACAATCGAAAGATGCGTAATTTGTGCGCTCTTTGCATGTTTTGCCAGCGTCTTTGTTTCTAGGCATATCTTGAGATGAGCTCGCGGCTTGATGATTGTTCACAAGACTCGTGAGAGGTTTAGCTGGGCTAACTGGTGTAATAAAGCCACTAAAGTCAAGCTCGATCTCTGCGTCATCTCCCAAACCTTCAAGCGCATTTGTTAAATCGGGTCTTGACCGTGCTGCGTTTCCTATCAATCTTGCCTTGTCGATATGTTCTGCTGATTGTCCTGCTTTCTCTAAATTCTTTTGCTTCCACTCCTCGAATGACAAGAAATGTGTATTGTCAAGGATTGAACCGGGATCATGGTTGGTGATGCTGGAGAATGGCGCTAGCGCGGTAGGCTGTTCTGGGGTTGATTTTGGTAGAGAAGTTGACCCTGCGAGTGTGGTACTAGGTGTAACATGAAACGATGCCGACGCATCGCTGATACTGTCCGCTTCGGCCGAGCGTTGCGATGTCATACATTGTTGCGGCAATCGATGTGTTATATAATTTATACTACCCGATCTGCATGTTGAAGCCGACTTTGCACTTGTAGCAACACTACCAGACCATCGTCGAGTATTTTTTAATGTAGAAGTGCCTCCTGGAATTGAGGTAATCGAGCCCAAAGTTGATGTGGAACCGGAGAGGTCGTTGTCGATTGATGCTGATGGCAAACCATCGTCGACCAGAATATTTCGGTCTTCACCCTGCACTATTCCGGATAATATACATAATAACCATATTGGGCCTATTCTAAACATCTTGACAACTCTCGGCATGCAACAACTTTAACGCGCTATGAGACATCACTGCCGGTGTATTTTATACAACAACAGGTCTAAATATAGCACAACATTTCAAAAGCAGTCTAGAAATTTTTGTGCCCATCTCAAAATTGCCGTTTCAGAGTGGAAAAAATGGTCACATCAATCAATTACTGTTCATCGTTCAGACGAATATGAATTATTTCGTACCATTATTATATCATTATATAGACCTTTCAATCCGGTAAAACCAATGCCTTCCTATTCATCGCCATGCAAGTCAATCCATATGCTGGTAATAATTTTCCAACTAAATTACATCAAAACTTCATCAAAAGCATAAAATCAAAGTCCCTCTTCTCCAGCTTTACATATTCGTACATCTCGACCCCACTCGGATGTGAGGACTTGATGAGCATTTATCCTTCGTCCAGCATTTGGATCTAGTATGGAGTAGATGACGTTTCGACATCGTTTCTGTTATACATGATCAGCGAGAAAGGAAGGTTAGTTGTATTTGACGCGACTTACTCTATGTAGCGATTCTATCGGGGCATAGCCGGGATCACTTTTCCGACCCTGAACATATGCTGCATAATACTCGTCTTCATCCCTTTTAGCAAGTCTCCATAAATGTCGTCCAGTCCTCATAGCCATGTAGATTACACCACAAGCCCAGACGTCGACCGCACGAGGATCGAATTCTTGATCGATATACTCCTCTGGTGCAATGTACGGCGCACTACCACAAAGTCCAGCAGTCATATGTGCTTCTTTTTCCCATGCCATGCGAAAGCATTCTCCATTTCCAAAGTCGGTAATCTTCAAAGCGCCATGGGTTGTCAGAAGAAGATTTTCAGGCTTTAGGTCGCGATGAGCAACACCCATCTCGTGTATATATTCAACTCCTCTCATCATTTGGAAGAAATAACAATCCGCTTCTTCGACTTCTAATTTACCAGCTGCCAAAACAAGAGAATACAAGTCACCGCCCGCACAAAATTCCATCACTTCGCAAAAGTCCCCCTTTGCGTCCGCTAACAAATCGAGCGTATGTATAACGTTGGGATGCCGTAATGCCGACGATATACAGAACTCGGCGGTTAGTCTTTTACGGTATTTGTTAACATCCTCTTGCGGACGTCGTCTAAACTCCTTGACGGCATACAGTTGTTCGTTTTTAGAATCATTTGGATCTGGTTTGTGAGCAATCCGGACAATTCCAAAAGCACCTCGACCTACAATCTCTTGACATTTTCCATACTTCTGAACAAGCGTTTCTGTAGCTTCTGAAGAAGCTTTTATGTCTGGTGATATTTTGCCCTTTTCTTTCTCTTTTTTAAGTTCATCTATCCATCCTTGTCTCATATCTAATTCTTGCTTCTCATTTCTATCTTCGGCTTCCCGCTTCCCGAACCCCCAGCTGTGCCAGAGATCTCTCAGCTTTTCTTGACGTTTGGCACTTTTCAACAGATGGAAATGCTCCTCGGTAACAGGATCTTTCCAGAAACGTGTATTCGACTTGTCTGTAGAATCTCTCCCAGTACTACTACTCACACGACTCATCGTTGCGCCATTACTGGTATCTTTTCGGACTGATGGCTGTCGCGAACTTGCTCGTGGTCGATCCGGTAATCGACTAAGGTCCGGCGAATTCTGAGCGGTAGCACTGGCCGGCGTGTCAGATTGATCTCGGGTCTCGCGCCAATCTCGGGACGACGACGACTCTCTATCACTCGCAGATACGACGTCTCTGATAGAAAACATCCGACTTAATCGAGATGTAAATGTCGGTTTTCTTGCAGTTGTTATGTTGGGTCTATTAATACCATTGAGTTGTTGTGAGTCAGATCTTGTGGCAGTAGACGGGGTTGCATCGCTTTCAACCGCCGTCGGTTCCGACCCTGCCTGAGCCGTGCCGTTTGAGGATATGGAGGAGTGCGAGATTCCCTTGTTTGTTTCTGCAGATAGACTACTACGCGCCACATCCTCACAAGCTAATTGAAGGGAAGGAGCTTGATTCGGCGGAGTCGGGTTTGTGGGCGATATCGGACTAGCTGAAGTCGGTAGGTCTGTGTGAGAGTTATGTCCTGATGGCTGGGTCGTATCTACAGACTGCGGTGGAATGATCGATATATCTTTTTCAACATCTTTCTCAGAAGAGGTCGTTGGAATACTTTTTGTATTCGACTCGGCAGACATTATGGAAGAATAAAATTGGGCGATTTTAATTGGGAAGATAGTCGTCACACGACACCAGACTATTGATCTCTGGCAAGGTCATATATCTGCGTGACGCAGTATATTTGCATTCTTTTGCATTATGGAAATTCTTGATCGAATTTTAATTGAAGGATTGTGAGCGATGACGAGACATGAGCCAAGGCCCTATAAATTCTGGGGTAGCATAACTTAAAAGGTCAACTAATTTCGAAAAGTATGCTTAGTCATAAGGCTGACGAAGCGACAATTTTTATTCTATTCAACAAAAAAAAGGCCAATAATAATAATACAGGACTATACTGTAGAAGCGCTATTTTTTCTTACGCGATTTATTCCCGCAAAAGATCTAAGCAGACACTTGATCGGATCAGGACTCGGCACTTGTATCTCACGGGTCGTACAATAGCTATTGTCTCCATCACGCCATTGCGTCAGGGAGCTACGGTAGTATGCTTGTTCAGTATTTTCTTTCCGAGATTTCTAGGTTTATGGAATTACGTACAACACTCGAATGTTATGCTGTTGTCACTCATATGTCTCGTCAAAATAAATTATCATGATTATTAGGCACGGAGCCACGATTTTAATTTTTATAAAAAAAAATTGCCAAATTTGAACGATCTGGGGTAATTTAAACTTCTTCTAGACGTTGATTTCAGCTCTAATTATTAGAGGTTTTTACTTTTCAGCCACTTGATCACAGAAACATGTAAACGCGCCAGGGCAATGGTAATTAGGCCGTTTTGTTGCAGTGAGCGTTGGAAGTTTATTCGAGCGGTCGAGTATTGGATCAAGAAGGGACTGTAGGGACATGTGCCAGGTTATATTTCGTCATGCAATTGACTCGTATGTCGGATCAATGCTGTTAACAGACTTTTACAATGAGACCCATTTTGATCGAAAACAACCTCTGTTCCGAAAGGACATCATTTAAGGACTTATCACTGTCGTTGTCGGGAGCCTGCAGAAATGCCAAAGCAGAGGTGATTGGTATTACCGACCTGTTGGTTGTCTAAACCGACAATCGTGTGCAGCATGGACGATCTTATATTCAAAGTCGTACTGGACGCGGACCCCCGACCAAGTCTTGTACTTGATCTTCAAAAAGTTCCCTACGATCAGGTCTTGGATCCTTGTTTCATCAATCAAAGTTTTAGAAAGATGGCGGATTACGCACATCTATTGTTGCGGATCGATTCGGAATCCTCGTCACTGAGAAGATGGATTTGTCGCGACGATGATGAGCCTGGCACTCAGAAAGGACCACGAGGTACTCAGTGGCTTTCATACGATATCTCCAAGCGCTGGCGAGTCGTACAGGAAATCACCCAGAGCCTGTGTGAGGAGAAGAGTGAAATATCGACGAGAAAAAGCAATTCACTAGATAAGATTGGAATGACAATGTCTCCTTCTCTTCCAGATACACCGATGAGCATGTATGACATTGAAATTGCAACACACCTTTTCTCTCTCAGCGCAGAAGCGATTGGCGAATTCGAGGGGTTAAGTCAGCATTTGGCAGTAATAACAGGCTTTGATTGGGCTTCTACAAGTATGGGAGCGATCGACAAGTGGCCCTCAGATCTTCTACAGGTTGCACATTTAATCCTACTGGATCCTGCGCCTCAATGTTTGTTTCTTGGTGATAATGTCATCATGTTCTACAATGTCGCATATGCCAACTTTGCAGGAGAACGTCACCCTTCGCTTATGGGCACATCAATATTTCAAGGCTGGAAAGAGGCTGTGGAGTTGAATATACAAACTTTGAGCTTTATCGACTCAACGGGAAGGCCATTCGTCATGGAAGATTTCGAAACATCTCTTATTCGCAACGGCTATCTAGAAGAACTATCTCTTAAATGGACGACTATCCCACTACGAGGTCCCGTACGAGCTTATCTATGTACTACGCACGATATAACCTCGCAAAAGACAGCGGCTCGCCGAAAAGCGCTTTTATCGCGCATATCACAAGGCTGTCGAGGGATACGAGATATGTCGTCTTTCTGGAATACATTGCTGACTACACTGAGCAGCAACGAGAAGGACTTTCCATATGCATTCATTTACTCGAAAGAGCTCGGGCAAGAAAACGTTTTGAAGTTGGAAGGAGTGTCAGGCAGCACGACACCGACGGAACTTTTACCAGAGGCTATAGATCTACATAATTCTGACGCTTGTTTTGTAAGCGCATTCAAGGATTGCAAAGATAGTTCGGTCTCCATTCCCATTTCAGAAGATGAGAAGAGCTTACCATCGGCTATGATGGATTTATCACAAACTAGAGGGTCAAAGGATAGATGCACGAAAGGGCTTGTTTGCGCTATTCGACGGGCTGGCGATAATGAGACACTTGGACTGCTGACTATTGGTCTGAATACGCGTAAAAGACATAGTCCTGATGACAAAGCTTTCATCACTTATATGACAAGATCGATATCGGACGTTGCAACCAATGCCATTAACGCACAGGAATCGGATCGACTCGCTCGACAAACAGCATCTCAACATCAAACGTTGATACACGCCCTTAGCACAACAACACTTGAAGCCGAACATTTGTCTGATAAATTCAAAAGACTTGCAAAAACCATGGAAATGGTTGATGTAGGCTTATTCGAGTTTGAAACTGAATCTGGGAAATTGGTACAAGCGAATGAAGCGTTTTTTAAACTGTCTAATTGGCCGCGAGATACGAATGACCCTTTTGCATGGACGAATATCACGCATCCAGATGATCTCGAAGGTGCACTGGTACATTGGGACGCTGTATCAGCTGGTGCAACAGCGAACTTTGATATGCGTTACAAGTTCGCGCCAGACCACGATCCTCTACTGGACGATGGTCTTGATGGTCAGTGGGTGTCTCTAGCAGTCGTTCCTGGTATCGATCCGCAATCCGGAAAAGTAGTGACCATTTCTGGTTGTGCTACTAATATCATGCCTCAAAAACGGCGCCAATTAGATGCAACCCGATATGCAAAACTACAACAGGAAAAAATGCAAGAAGCAGTCGAGGCTAAACGG
>Ga0160428_1001780_pt1 | contig 14950 bp, 14 predicted proteins | sample SolpanmetagenomM_FD_108198 | JGI IMG/M metagenome (GOLD analysis project Ga0160428, IMG submission 108198) | Solar panel surface microbial communities from Lawrence Berkeley National Laboratory, California, USA - M | ecosystem: Engineered > Built environment > Solar panel > Unclassified ... | reverse complement strand
TTCTTACGACACTCTCCGATGAAACAACATATATTAATCAGGATGGCAAACTAGACTCATCCTTTTATGCAAATCCATACCTTGACGATGATTCACTCATATCCGAGAAGGAACAACAGCTTCACAAATACCTCAAGCTTATTCTTACAGCCAAAGTATATGCTGTGGCGACTACTTCACCCATTACACATGCAAAGTTATTATCGAATACAATAGGGTCTGACATATACCTGAAAAGAGAAGATTTACAACCAAACTTTTCATTCAAATGTAGAGGGGCATATAATCGATTAGCTCATATGACTGAAGAACAGAAGAAACAAGGAGTCATTGCTTGTGTAAATGGGAAACAATTAACGAACTCTTCTATTGTAGAGCATTGATTGCTCATTCGTATTTAGAGTGCAGGCAATCATGCACAAGGTCTTGCCTTGGCTGCAAAAACGCTTTCGGTGAAAGCAATTGTTGTTATGCCTGCTGGAACACCTGCAATCAAATATAAAGCAGTAGAAAGGCTTGGAGCTACCGTCATACTACATGGAGCCGATTTGCAAGAAGCAAAGTTAGAATGTCTACGAATCTCTGAGAATGAACGACTAATATTTGTGCCTCCGTTTGACGATCCTCTGGTCATTGCTGGTAAAAATGAAATGTTCAATTGAGCACGGCCTAGCTGGATCACTGATTTCCACGCCGATAGGTCAAGGGACAGTAGGTATATACTAAGACATTCCCAGTATAATGATAAGGATACTGATTTTCTCCAGGGCTGGAGATATTGAGACAACTCGATGCAGATACCATTGAGGCAATCTTTGTGCCTATTGGAGGCGGAGGTCTGATCTCAGGCGTAGCGGCTTATGTAAAATCTACATACCCGCATATCAAAGTCATAGGCGTGAACTGCGTGGATAGCGATGCGATGAAGCAAGCTTTTATAGCAAACAAGCCAGTCTTATTGCCTTCTGTCAATGGCTTCAGCGACGGAACCGCAGTGCGAGAGATCGGAGCTCACTGTTATAGTATTGCAAAGCATACATTGGATGGTATAGTTCTGGTCACAACCGTAAGCCACTGTGACTTCCCACACTCATTACTAGATCACATAAATACTTGAGTAGGATGAAATCTGTGCCGCTGTCAAAGATATTTTCCTAGATACGAGATCAGTGATGGAACCTGCGGGTAAGAATCACTTTACCCTCCTGACCATTCGACCCAACGAAATCGACATAGGCGCTATGTCAGTTGCTGGTATCAAGAAATGGCACACATACAAAGAGTTAAACCCGAATTTGAAAGCAGTGGCCATTCTCTCTGGTGCCAATATGAATTTCGAGCGGACCCGCTTCATTGCAGAAAGAGCAGAACTGGGAAAAGAGTCGGAGGCGCTCATAGCAGTGAAACTAAAGGATATACCCGGTGCTTTTTTCGACTTGTATTCACGCATCGCCCCAAGGAGCGTCACTGGAATTAGTTATCGATATAGGGGACATCGCGGCATGGGCTTGCAATCTCCAACGACATTAAGATATGGGCATGTGACAATGTCATTCGCTATTCAGCCATCTTGTACAAGACAAAATGAGATAGAAGAGGTATTTACTAAGCTCAGGGAGGCTGATATGCAAGGAATGGTAACAACGAGTCATAGTGGAGTGACTTGTTTGACTAACGCCCAATAGGATCTTTGCGACAATGAAATGGCTAAAACCCACCTTCGTGATATTGTAGGCGGTAGATCAGCGGTAATCAATTGAATTCAGCTTCGGAGCTCTCCGCTAACCCAATTATATTGGTTTTAGATCGAAGATGAGCGTATCTTTGCTTTTACATTTCCTGAAAAACCAATGGCACTTTACTCCTTCCTGGAATCACTCGCTCAATCATCGCCACATGGGCCATTCAATTTGACTCTGCTGAGTTATCGTAATTATGGAGGTGATATTGCGCGAGTACTTGTTGGTAAACCCCGAAAACATTGATTGCGATGATGTACATACATTATACTAATGCAAACATGTTACAGGAATACAAGTGCCGTCAGAAAGGAGCACAGAATTCAACGAGTTGCTGCACAATGTCGGTGTACGATATAAAGAGGAGACTGGCAACGAAGCATATAAATGGTTTTTGAGTGCAATAGAGGATTAGATAGAGCATGTTGATAGGTCGCTTCTGCAACATACAATCTGAGTAAGTAGTATTAGAAAGTAAACGATCACAATGCGCTGAAAGAAGTGTTTTATGGCTGAGAGTAATCTGTATTATGAAATGTTTTAGCTTTGCTTCCCCGATCAAAGCAAGAATTGCTCTATGTATTGGCTTGGAACTTCATCAGACCATCTGTGTAGGGGACAGTATCACTGCCCGATAGGTCGTATCCATTGTAGAGTATCCATGGTACTCTGGGCTGTCTGGTGTTCTTATCAACCCATAGTCCCTCACTACTATCCCAAACAGGAGCACCGCTATCATCTAATGGTGAGATCTTCGGATTATTCGCCTCTGCATTGAGCTTATTGGTCTCTTTGATTTCTTCTATCATTCCATAGATTGTATACCCTGTGTAACCAATCATCCCTAGACCCAAAAGATATTTAGCAGCCGAACCTGTTTTCGACATCATGCCCCATATTTTGAGTTGAGATTCATAATCACGACTCCCAAGCACTTTCGAACTTAGCATCCTTGACACCATTTTCCCGAAAGTTCCCTCTAATGAAAGCTGCAGTCCTTTCAATTTATGAGCTTCAATTTCTGCTTTCCTTGCTGCTTTTTGTTCAGCAAGTTTCTTTGCTGCAGCTATTTTTTCTTCATTAGCTTCTTTTCCTTTTGCTGCTGCTTTGTCTTTTTCAGTCTTTGCTTTTGCGTCTGCTTTCTCCTTAGCTTCCTGTTTTTTTTTAGCTGCCGTTTCTTCAGCCTTTTTATTCGCTGCTTCTATCTCATGTTCTTTCTGCTCGGCAGCAGCTTCCTTCTTAGCAGCGGCTTTCTTCTCAGCAGCGGCTTTCTCAGCAGCGGCTTTCTCAGCTGCGGCTTTCTTAGCAGCGGTTTTCTTCTCAGCTGCGGCTTTCTCAGCAGCGGCTCTTTTCTCAGCTGCGGCTTTCTTAGCAGCGGCTTTCTTAGCATTTTCCGCTTTCTTTGCAGCGTCGGATGGACGCTTAGTCGATGGAGCTCTCGGTGCCTGTGAGGGTGCATGAGATGCATCTTTGTCACCAGCTTTAAGAGCTCCCTTGGCATAAGCACCAGGATCTACAACGGCATCCCATATGCCTCCTTGAACACTTGAAATGATGACGAGTATAAAACATATACTAACAGTAAATTTCTGCATTGTTTGAACTAAGAAATATTAGTGATAATGGAAAGTAGAGAAGTAATTATTTTGTTTGATGGTGGAGTAATGAGTTGATTTTCACTTATATACTAATAGATTAAGTAAAGATAGTTGATGGATTCTTAACGAGTAGCAAATGCTTTGAAGATGATGAACAAAGAAGACAAAGAAGAAATATGACAGCAGCATATCCAGTCACATACGATGAGGAGACGTCACACACAAGTATGACGTCATATGCGCCAGTCGTCAAATCCGGAGGAACAGTAAACAGGGACACGTAATCAAAGAGAGAAAAGATCTAGAAGAGACTCTAGAGTGAGCACGTGACCAATTTATCAGTCAAGTGATAATGGCTATGCAAAACGAATACTTCATGACTCAATATCAACCAGTCATTTCGAATGTATAGAAAAGATTGACTCATACATTCTTATCTATAGTATAGGAGCGATTATACCTTCTCAGTACTTGGCATTGTATCTGTAAAAGCCATGGTCTTATTTGTAAATGGCACATACCAGCTCAAATCTGCCCCCGAATACAAACGAGGTGGTGTACGAACAGCACCGGTATTAGAATCTACCCAGAGACCAGTAGTGGCATTGAAAATAGCAGGGCCGCTAGAGTCAAGTGGTTCTTCAGAGGAATCAACTGCTGCGTTCATTTTGTTGATTCCTTTGACTGATTTGTCCCAGCCCCAAAACATATATCGGATCGAAGCAAATCCTATTATTCCTATCAAAGTCACAGCAGCGACATTCGTCTCTCTCAATCTTATCCAAATTCGGAGTTGTCGTTTGTAAAACATTCCGAACTTCCCCAGAATAGGATTTCTGACAATGTTACTAAAGAGTTTTCCTACTTTACCTTGTAGAGATGCTTGGGCTTGAGCGATCTTGTATTCATTGACCTCCTTGCGTCGTTCGATTCGATCAGTATCTTTGATCTTCTTGATTTCCTCTTCCTGTTTTTTTATTTCTTTGGCGCTGTATTGACCTTTTCTTTCCTCCATGTCTGCCAATGTCTTTTGTAACTCTTGGCGCTGCTTCAATCGTTCCGCGGCAGCTGCATCAGTCCGCTTTTTGACTTCATCTGCATTTTTTACGAGCGCAGTCTTCTTCTCCTTCCTTTTTGTTGTTCGAGGTTCCCCCTTTTTCTCATCATGCTCTTTGGCAACCTTCTCTAGTTCCTGCTTCTTTGCCTCTTTGACCTCTTCTCTAGGTATGGAGGCCTTTCAGTTGATGGAGAAACTTTATTTTTGATGGCGGTCGGTGCGTCTTGGGCTGCGTTTCTTAGCCCCCCGGCTGGGTCCTTGATGGCTGTCTACGTCTTGCCCATCCAACTGGCCTCTACAGAACCGAAATGCAATGCTAGGAAAGCTATTTGAGTAATGAACAAGTATTCACTAGTAGTTCGAATTGACGTAGGTGGAAAGAAAGGAGTTGTGAAGAAGCGTTGTATAATAAGGGTGCAAGTTGTGATTGTGCTGTTTAATTGTCTCGTTCCGTGTGTGCAGTTTGTTCTGTTTACAGTGAGTAAGAAGATACTTATGATACTGTAAAATGTGGTGGTCTCGGGTTACTGAGTATGCTGTCGTAAGAGGTGGGTTTACTTAAATGTAATAAATTATATGATGCAATCAGATTCAATTAATGGCGGATGTATTTATTGTGTGATTGTTTCTTGTTCCGATGAATAAATGAGAACATTTCAATATCTATACAACGACAGGTGCACACGCACTTACAAGATGCTGACGTGGCACCATGAGAAATAGATTCATTGAAATAAGAAAATAGGCACAGTCAGACAATACCTGGAAGCTTAGTCAGCTATGTCTGTAAATATGTAGTGGGATAGATAGTGGATGTCTGTGATATTAAGTATTTCATGAAATCTTATGCTGACATATTCTACATATTCTATGCACCTAGGTCTAAGGCCTTTGATTGCTCCAATCTGCTTTATGTGTTTTTACCTGCTTTGTATGCTCAACAATAATGACACTCTTTATCTCGGAATGTCCAGTCTTTCAATCCAGACCATAGACGACCCTTGTACACCGTCGCGTAGCACGTCTATGTTGATTGTGTGCAAGGCCTATGGGTGAGCGCGAAGCACAAAAGACATTTTCTGACGTCACCCTTCGCTACGCTATCTTACATCAGGTTACAAGTGAAAGTAACAAATATCACTCATCATGGGAACTTTAGAGAGCAATCTAAAGTTAGAAAGACACATGCTTTGTTGAGTTCGAAGGTACTAATCTCTGGCTCACTTGCCTATATGGTTGCATTTCTAGATTGTATGACTAGACTATTGTGCAAGTATCTCATGTAGCATTTCAAATGGGCAACATATATCATAATAGGATAGTCTGGGTGAGATCAAAGGAGAAATAATCAGATATGCATCGATAAAATGTTCTCTATTTTGGTTTTCGCTTGAATGAAAGGTCTTTCCAAATTTAGGCTGTAGCAGATTTGCCAGAAGTAGAAGTAACCATGGTATCAGTAAAAGATACTTCTTTGTTCGTGAAGGGGACAAACCAGCTTAGATCTGCGCCTGAATACAAGCGTGGTGGTGTTCGAGTAGCTCCTGTATTTGCGTCCACCCAGAGTCCAGTTGTAGCATTGAATACTGCTGGCCCACTAGAGGCAACAGGTTCTGATGAAGATGAATCTGCTTCCTCATTGAGTTTCTTAGTCTTTGCAATAGTCTGTGCAAATCCGTAACACATATACACCATGTAAGCAGAACCTGCTAAGCCAATCAGGGTAACGACACCCCATAGTGCCTTCCTCATTGCTAGCCAAATCTTCAATTGTCTTTGATACTCCATTGACCATTTGAATCTTCCCAAAATAGGATTATCAACGATAGATGAAAAGATTCTCCCTGTTGTACCCCTTAGTGATACTTGAGCATCTCGAATTGCTTTGGCTTTCCGCTCGGCCATTCGCTCATCCCTTTCTCCTTGTTTTTTCAGTGAAGCTGCCTTATCGTCATCTGCTTTTTCTTTAGCAGTTCTATTTTTCTTATCTTTGGCAGCTTTAGCTTTTTCTTCAGCTGTCATACTTGCTTTCTTTGCTGCTTCTTCTTCTTTTTCCTTCTTTGCAGCTTCTTTCTTAGCCCTCGCTGCTTTTTCTTCCTCAACTTCTCTCTCCTTCATTTTTTCTTGGAGTTGCTTCTTTGAGAGTTTCTTCTTATCTTTGTCCCTATGGTCTTCCTCTGCCTGCTTAAGTGCTTCATCTTTTTTCTTCTTGTCAGCAGCCTTTTTTGCGTCTTTCGTAAGTTTGTCATTTGCTCTTTCTGTAGCTGGTTTGAAAGGCTTTTTGATTGCATCTGATGCACCTTTGGCTCCACTAGCAATTGCGTCTCCACCAACAGTACCAACGTCTGTGAGGAAACTAATGACACTACCACTAACAACAGTGACCTGGTATGTAAAAAAGAGAATTCGAACTAAGGCAGGATAATTCATTTGAGATGATGAGCGAGTTCGAGGTGTAGTATAATATGAATTTAAGTGAGGCTCTGGCTTACTTAGCAAATATGAATGTCGAAGAGACTACAGTGAAAAATGATTAGTGCTTAAAGACTGCCAAGTGAGCGGGTTCGAAGTAGCGACAAGGGTGTGTGGTGCGTCTGAATGGAGTAGGGTCGAATAAGACTGGATTGGTATTATTCTAAGTGTTTGTTGTGTCGAGTAGGAAGATATCAGAGAATAATGATTTTCATATATACGACGGGTGCCTACGTCATACATAGTAGCTGACGTGTAAGCACCAAGGAGACACGTAGCACAAAGGGTCAGTCTGATAGAGGCCCCTTGATCAGCACGTTCGATCTCATGGGATAACTTGCTTGAGTCACGTCCGTATTAACTCGAGTATTATTGTCTTGTGGTTTTCCTTCGATATCTCTTTCGATATCTTATCGATCGAAATTTGAGGTTGCGCCACCAACAAATCATTCAAAGCATATTGGATACCATCATTCAATCAGCTGATCATCCTGAGGATTCAGCTTAGGATCTGAAAGCTAATCAAGTCCAGTTACTTCGCCAGTTTTAGGGGAGGAAATATGGACGATCTTGCTCAGATCCAATCGGAGAATGAAATATACAACAAGTATTTGTCCTTGGGGGCGTTCACATTGACCTCTTCACCTGCATATAAAACATTGACTTCATTACCAACCTCTGATACTCAATCAAATCTGACCAGTGCGTTACAACACTTGTATACACATTTGCTGCAACGAATTGGTGATGAGCGAAACTTGCTTCGTCATGTGAAGCAGATCTCAACAACAATTACAAAACAGAATGTAGACATCGATAAGAATCAGAGTAGAACATTCATTGAGACTACGCTTATAGGAGAGCTCAAGGCAGAACTCATGAAGGTAACCGAATTACTTGCATCACCTCAAGGTTATTTATAGCAAGGGTGAATTCTACAGTCCTGTCAGCTCACGTGATCAAATATATAAAGACATCAATGAGCTCACATTCGATTGCATAGGCAGCTAATGAGGCGGCACTTTGTACTCAGCGGGAGAACCAATTCAATCGAGATGCGGAAATCCTCACAAACAAGAAACAAGAAACAACTGAGAGTATTGAACAATCCCGAAGGCATCAAATTGATCTACTAGAACCACAGCTCCAAGCACGTATCAAAGAACTCAAGTTGGAAGTCCTGCAAAAGTCTCAGCAGATCGAGAATCTCAAGAAAGACATTCACGAGCATCAAGATCAGCAAGAAGGCATTCATAAAGATAAAGAGAAAGTGAATCAGGATCTCGTTAAGTTCAGAGCTGCTAACGAGAAAGCTGCCGATCTACCGGCTCGCCTCTTGTAGGTATCAAATGACTGTATATATCAAATGAGTTTCGCTGATTTTTGCGAAGAAAGCAAATTGACGTTCTTAAAGAAGCATCAGCATCACTTAGCGCCGAATCAGCTCGAGAGACAGAACTTGTCAAGCAATTAGAACTTGAATGTAGTAATGAAGCAAAGGTCAAGAAGGTAGCTCGTAGTTCTGCAATCGAATTCATTTATCTGTAGAATCGTGTATAATGCTGAATGACCGTATTATAGGATCTTGAAGAAGCAAAGCAGAGCATCACAACAGAATGTGAGCGTTCGAGATTGGAATTACAAGAACTGGAAAGGCATTGTAATGAGATCTCGCGGGAACATGACTTGGCACGGGAACAGATCATGATTCAGAAGGAAGATCGAGTCAAGATGGAAATACAATTCAAGGTCACAAACTCGAGTGTAAGATCCTCTTTGTTAGCAATAATTCCAGCATTCTCATATTCGCTTTCGCAGATGAAGCGTGATCATGATGCCCACATTCGTCTTTTGCGTGAAAAGGATTTTTGTTTCCGCGAAGTGCATCGACTCGAGAATCTAGTCGACAATATCAAGAGTACGATACCGGTTTGGCAAGCACAGGTGGATGACAAGCGACGTCAACTTGCTGTTACCAAACAAGAAGATGCTTCCATTCTGAAAACAACTGCCGAAATCCGCAAAAATATTGATATTAGTTTATCTCAATTTCTTCAACGAGAACAAGTCACAGGCACTCATCTCGATGAATTCAAGTTACTGCGTGCACACAATATCAAGTTCGAGGGTGAACTTGCTCAGCTTAGTATGGAACGCGATGAAATGACAACAATGGTGGAGAATCTTGGTATCCAGAAAGATGTCAAGTCCCGCGAATTAGTTCGAGAACAGACAAGGTATAGAGCAGTCATGGAAGATGAAATGGCTGTTGGATTCCAAATGACCGAGGCAAGAAAGAACCACGAATCTGTTGCTGATAAACTACAAGAAATCGAGAAAAACTACGAAATTGTGAAGAACGAGCGTAACCGATGTGTGACACATCTTTCCATTATATCGCAAAAGTTAGCAGAGATCAAGGACAAATTGAAAATATCGGCCAACGAGATGGAAATACTTAAGAATGAGATAGTCATCAAGGAGAAAGATCTGATCGTAAGTACATACAATATTATTAGCGATCGAGGTAAATTGAAGCTTTCGTCTATATAGAAAATGAAGCAAGAATTATCGAATGCTGAAACAGCGAGAGAGATCGTGCGAAATGATACGAACTTCTTGATGCGGAACTACAAAGATAACAAAGGTATTATCGTTGGCTTTCTGATGATACGTGGCAGTTGCATCTGATCGCATCTAACTCATTTCCATAGAGCGAGTATCTAGGAGGAGAGCAGAAATAGAGAGTTTAGAAAGCACTATATCTCGCATTCGAAACTCAATATCACTGATTGAGTCGCAAACTATGACCGCAAAAACGGATCTTGCTAAGGTGCAGAACATGGTGCAAGAGCGAACAGAAGAATTGAAACTACTATATGTGCGTTCTGAGAAGATAACAATACAACAAGATGAGTCTGACTCGATCATACTGGAATGCGAGGAAGAGATTAGGCAATTGGAATTGGAGTGTCGCAATCTGGAGCGAGAAATTCCGGTCATTCGTAAACATCGATCGGCAGGAAATCATAAATATGAAGAATTGCAAGCTCTCAAGATGAATTTGGAACAAACCACGAAGCAGGTCACTAGACTGTCTAGCAAGATTGGTAATCTATGGGGTTTTTGAATCAAAACGACAAACTAGTCTAATATTTCCTTGTACATCAATCAGAGAACCCAGCTTCCTCAGACCGGATAATAACATTACCAGGAGATGAACCATCTGAGTTGCAATTAGCACAACAATTCGGTGAATTAGCCAGAAGGCTCGAAGAGAAGGAGCATGCGCTCGTGGAGAAACAATTGATCTTAGAGGAAGTAGTCACTTTGACTCAAAGACTTGAAAGACAAACGAAAAGTGATCGCAAAGAAGGAGCCAATCTATCATCGAAAGTAAGCGAATTGAATTGATGCTCTTACAACTTGTTATCTAAACATCATCATTCATCATTATAGCTGAATGAGCTTTCGAGAAAATTGAAGGAAGCAACAAGAGCAATGATGGCGAAATCGTCTGAGCTAGAAATGCAATCGAAGAGCGCAGAATCATTAAAGGACCAGAGAGAGCGATTAACAGAGATCCTATCAAGAGCCAAAGAGAATCTTGCAAAGGGAGAGATTCCAGTATTGGAATGGGATATTGAATTTAGTAAAAATGAGAAATACCAAAAACTAAGAAGTAGCGAACAACAGCGATTGAATGCCTCTTCAATGAGTGAATTTGGCGAGCAAGTAATGTACGTATCTGATATACTTATTTGTGATTTTCACTAATGAGATATTACATAGCAACCCAGCGCCAGGTAGTTCTCAGAGGTTCTTTGTAGTGAATGGTCTTAAGACAACTGCTCTTCCTCGAGCGAATGCATATGTACCTACCAGCGAAACTACTTCAGATGATCCTCAAGACATCAATCCAAGGCATTTTGAGCTTGCTTTACCAAAAGTATACAGTTCTTTAGCACCATTCAAGCCTAGTGAGCTTGGCCCAAATTTCAAGAAAATAAAGAAACCGGTGATCATAGCGCTTGAACCTCAAATAGATTAACATATAATTACAAGGCTTCGGGTAACTTCATCAGCTTAATCTGGGTTGCCGTGAGATCATATGGCGTAATATTATGCTACCAATTACCTTGACCCACTCTGGATTTCCAGATTTACCATGTGAGATAAAAGTTACAACTCAAAATATGTCCAGCTTTAGCATGTTATATCTATTCTTATCTACACCAAGGACATGACCTGTACATGAGTCCTTCTATTTTCTACTCTAGCTTTCTACTCTAACAGAAGTGTATGCCATATATCACTCACTCACACAGGAGCCTTCGTTAAATCCTTCCGGGGGAGTGCAGCCTGATGTCTGACGAGTGTAATGACGATTTAGTGAGAATGACCTGCTGAATGTTTTGCCACAGTCCTTGCAAGCATATGGTTTGAGTCCAGTATGCGCTCTTTTGTGTCTAGTCAAGTCGTGGTTCCTACGAAACGATATTGAGCATATATCGCAAACGAACGGCTTCTCTGAGGAATGTGACTTGAGATGCGAACGAAGATTATGAATTCTTTCAAATGTTTTATGACAGTAGGGACAGCGCATTTCTGGCTCCGTAGGTCCAATTCGTTTTTGGTTGGTAAACACACTTGCCACGAATGAGTTGGATGCTTGAAGCCAAGGCATTGCTTTCTCCGTATGTTGCACCTTGACGACAGGACTCCCTTGTACAAAGTGTGGTTTGTACAAGCGGGATGCTGCACCTAATGGGTCCGATTTGTTGAGACGAATCGGCTGGAAACCTTGATTGCTATTCTCAGTAACACAGACTTGAGGTTGCTGTCCAGCAATTCTCGGGTGATGATGAGACATGATCTGACATGTCCGCGTACAGGATTGGTCCAAATTGCAGCTGCTTCCATGTAAAGAAGTATTAGGTACACCCAATTGCTCACTGCTGTCTCCTGACCTATAGTGAGAAAGTGACTTTGCAGACCAATCTTCTTTTGCCAAGGTAAATGCATCAACAAGAAGCGGCTGCTTTGTAAATGACTGAAAACCGTTATACGACTGCAAGTGAGATTCCTGCCTTTCTTCCTTCAGAGATTTAAAGATTTCACCAGTCATAAGCTCAGTTGACCCCTTAGGTGGAAATTGTGCCGACTTTTCCAGAGCTAATGGCTCCCATGTCGGAATTGGCAAGGCCCAGAATGGTTCGGCGAATAAGGGTTCAGCATGATCAAAGGGTAATTCATCATTCGGAGTATGACTTTGTGAAGTGAGCGTTGTATCATTGGTGTGATTAATCAACACAGGCGAAGTTGTTGGTGACATAGGCAAAAAGATCTGTTTGGTGGTCATCATCACCTGCGGGCTCACTTCCATCCCATTAGTCTGTGAAGAATATCTTAGTCCCTGTGAAAGTATGGTCTTGTGACCGGATGGGTGCTGAGATTCCAAGTCCTGCAAGGTGATCTCGCCATTGTATGAGTTTTCTAGGAATACCATTCAAAATGCCTATGAATTATGCCTATGACTTGAGATTCAGTATATGGTTACACAGAAGTGGCATTACATCAGGCCTTGATTACAGTCTTGTAGCTTTCATACACCTGCGATCACATATGCTTCTTTGTGGTGAGAAATTGTTACCTTGCGATTTTCTTGTGAAGCGATTCTTCAATGAGCTGAGTATCAATTTATCGTATTCTGAAGGCAAACAATCTGCTTTAATGCCAAGTAGTGATGTTGCAGAAGATTAATCAGAAATGCTTTGATTTGGATTCGAGTACTATTTTCTTTGGACTTTTATCTATTATTTGTTCTCGTATTGTGATGTATGTGTATTCCCCAAGTCAATCTTCTCGTCGTTGTGTTTGCAATGTTATTTTTGTAACCGCTTTTCCGTTCGAAATGACAAAATTGTCCATTTGAGTTTTTTAATTCATCGTTTTTTTTTTTCATATCCCCCACAACATTACTTTTTCATTTACTGGTTGATCCATCTGTATAGTGATCAGTGTATAGTGTTGATCGATCAACTGCTGGTATTTTCCCTGACATGCTACTGTGAGAGAGTGCATAAAGTGTGAGCAAAGTCTAGTAGGAGTAATAAAGTCAGGAGGGTTGGGTTAGGAAAGAGAGAAGGAAGAGAGAAAAGCGAAGAGGAAGAACAAGGCAAAATGAATTCCCAAGTACCAAAAACAGGAATAGAGAATACACAAGCGCAGTCCAGTAAATACTGGTCTATTAATCAAATCAAACCAAATCAAATCAAATCAAATCTGTCGATTCAGAGCAAAGTATTCTTTGTGTTTGGTCCTTCCAATTGTAGGTACTCGTCTTCTTGACTTGGTGTGATTTCCCTTTTCGGTTTTCTTTTTTCGATTGTTGTCCGCCACCACTCGAAATCAATTGATTAGGATTTTCTTGTAATTACACTTGTTCAACGAGACGCAAAGACAATTACCTGATCACCAAGGATGTCGCAGTCAACTTCATCACATCTAGCACCGTTAGCATCTCCACCACTCTACTCTTCCACTCAGATACAGATACCCAAGCAATTCCCTGATATACTAAAGGAGTATGCAAAATTCATCATACGGTAAAGTGATAACCACAGGCAGAAACATGATCATTGTCGTGGTCGGATTACCGCTCCTAGTCTCACTTTTGACAATGGATTGGCTTGAGCACGAATGATCTAACATAGATATAGCACCAATCCATCTAATATTGCAGCCGCAAGCGAAGAATACTTTCGTAGTCTAGCGATACAAGGTGGAGAACAGAACACATCAGCAAATAAACAAGACACAAATAGTAGTCAAGTCACAAAGAATCAACAAGTCAGCGAAAAGCAATTAGAGTCTTTATATAATAAGGTAAAGCACTGATTGGTAATGATCAATCGAGGAGATCAGTATATAACTTTACTGTATAGTTATCATCGCACAATCAGAATCAAATCTTTGCAGCTGAGATACAAACCGCAGCAATAGATTCGCAAATGCCACAACAGCTTATCACTGATATTATCAAGTAAATTTGCTCTGTATTATGCCTTGATATCAACGATAATACTAAACATCCATTAATAGGCAAGGAGGTTGGGAAAGCGCCGCATTGATACCCTGGATGTCGTTTTGGATTCTGGTCGCTTCACATGTCTCAGGTGTACGTCTGCGTATTCAATTTTGTCCGAGCATGCGTATTGATTGAGATGCATATAGGACTTCCAAAACACAATTAGGCTTGCCATTCGGGTTATCAGTGATAACAACGCTATTGCTATGAAGCCGTTGATCAATTGCATCGAGATGCTAGCATCCTACGACAAACGTGCTAATTCGGATCAAGTCAAGAAACTTATTGATCGATTTGATAGTCTTGGGTATGTATACGCGATGTTTCCACTGTGTTGTGGGCTAACTATTACCTCAGCATCAATTCCGAAGTAAATACCGTAGTCAAAATGATGGATGACATCTCTTTGGCTCAATGAGATATATACATACGGGGAGTAGGCTTCGGTTGATTCCATCGACTCCCACGAGTGGGTCTGTACGCAGTCCTAGAGGTCTTCCATGACGACCGCTTCATGGTATAGAACGGCAAATATGCCTGCAGACCAAACGTGCAATGAGAAGCTTCGGAGTACAGGCTTGCTGAAGTGTGACTTTATTCGTGCTGTCTTGCGTAATACTGTGAGATGTTCTTTGCATCCAGAACATGAACTGACTGGCAATCTGTTACGAGGTGCATTAACGTATTTATATGATGCTTGGTGCTCTCCTTTCTAGTGCTTACTACATATCGGTCTATGTCGGTAAGTGGATAAATATGTTATATGTATTCAGTACGTTGAATACATAACATATTTACCCAACTTGCTGACAAAGAGAGGTATGTGACCGTGCAACCGAGAGAATTGCGAAATTCAGCAGATTCGATTGGGTTATTGAATACCGGTTATGTCAGCAGAATTCCCCCAACTTCGACTGAAACTATGTGATACAATGGGAACTCCTGGTCACTTTTTGCCTTTCTTTCCCTTGGTGCTTTTGCCACGATCTATATG
>Ga0160428_1001779_pt1 | contig 14955 bp, 12 predicted proteins | sample SolpanmetagenomM_FD_108198 | JGI IMG/M metagenome (GOLD analysis project Ga0160428, IMG submission 108198) | Solar panel surface microbial communities from Lawrence Berkeley National Laboratory, California, USA - M | ecosystem: Engineered > Built environment > Solar panel > Unclassified ... | reverse complement strand
CAGCAGCATCGACACCACCATGATGATGCTCGAATGCACGGTGTCGAGCTTGAGCGTGGCATTCATGAAGGTGAAGGCCTGAAACTGGCTGGTGTAGAAGATAACGCCCTGGCCCATAGTCACCCCAAACAGGGCGATGAGCACGAGCCGGCGGTTGACGGGGTTCACGAACGAGTCGCGCAGGGGGCTCTTGCTGGTGGTGCCGGTGGCCTTGGCCTTGGCAAACAGCGGCGACTCGTGCAGGCGCTTGCGGATGAAGTACGAGGCGATAACCAGGAAACCCGAGAGCAGGAACGGAATGCGCCAGCCCCACTCCTTGAAGGCAGGCTCGCCGAGCAGCTTGCGGGTGATAAGAATGACGGTGATGCTGAGAATGAGCCCGCCGGTGGCCGTAATCTGGATGAAGCTGGTGTAGTAGCCTCGCTGCCTATCGGGCGCATACTCAGCTACATACGTGGCCGCGCCACCATACTCGCCGCCCAGGGCCAGGCCCTGCAACAGGCGTAGCACCACCACGATAAGCGGGGCCGCAATGCCGATGGAGTCGTAGCTCGGGATGAGGCCCGTCACGAACGTGGCCCCGCCCATGATGAGTAGCGTAACCAGGAAGGTGTACTTGCGCCCTATCATGTCGCCGATGCGGCCGAAGAACACCGCCCCGAATGGCCGCACCACGAAGCCCGCCCCGAAAATGGCCAGCGCCCCGAGCAAGGACTTGGTCAAATCGCCGGACTGCCCAAACAGCACCGGCCCGATAATGGCGGCCAGCGAGCCAAAAATGTAGAAGTCGTACCACTCGATGACCGTGCCCACCGACGAGGCCGTAATGACCTGCCAGATGGTTTTGGTATCGACCTGATTATTGTCGTGCGCGGCCGGCGCATCCACGGCCGCGCCGTAGCCAGCGGGGTTTAAGCTTTGTTCCATAAAGAGTTGGGTGGGGAAAGAAGTGGCTGATGGAAGGGCCGCTAGCCTACAGGAATACCTGCGTTTGCAGCGTGATTTCGGGACGGTGAGTCACCTGGCCGGCCACGCCGACGTTGCCCACGGTGGTCATGTTGAAGTCGGGGCGGGCGCGGTAATTGAGCGTCACCTTGGCATTGTGGCCGTCGATGAGGAAGTTGAGGCCCGCGTCGTACACGTTCACGCCCTGCACGTCGCCGGCGGCGTTGCGCAGGCCCTCGTAGTTGCTGTGCAGGTAGGCCACGTAGGGTTGGAGGCGCACCTTTTTACCCAGCGTGTTCTTGCCCATCAGGAAGCCTAGCTGACCGTAGACCGAGCCGCCGGTGCCCGACTGCGGCACGGCGTTGCCGCGGTAGGCGCTGGTGCCGTAGCCGGGGTTTTCGGCCCCCACAAAGCGCACGTAGTTGGGCCCGAAGTTGTAGTTGTAGTACACCCCGTAGAAGGTGATGGCCGTGCGCCGGGCCGTGTCGAGCGGCGCGTCGTAGAACACGTCGGCCCCGAACAGCTTGATGTCGTGCTTGTCGGTGGGCACGGTGTTAAACAGGTCGGTGCTGCTGGTGTAGCCGTTCAGCGCCACCGAGTTGCTGGTCGAGCGCGAGAACATGCCGTTCTGGTTGTACAGGAAGCCTGCGCCGATGCTTAGCACCTTCTTGGTGCCCAGGTAGGTGCCCTGCGTGTAGGGCAGCAGGTTGGCCTCGGGCTCGAAAAAATTGTAGCTGAAATAGCCCTGGTACACGTGCCCGTCGTTCTGGGGGTTGTAGTTGGCCACGCCGGTACCGGTGTTGGTGGTGATGCCCGTGGTTGCGTTGGTGGTCGAGAAGCCCAGCGCCAGCGGGTTGCCCACCTGCGTGCCGGCCACGTAGAGCGGATTGTTGGGCAGGTTGGTCAGGAAGGGGTCGCTCATCGAGAGCTTGTAGTCGAACTTGCCCACCCGACCCTTGGCGTACACCCCAATCCAGCGCGCAAACTGGTCGATGGCGTCGATGGTCGGGAAGTTGGTCAGCGGCACGTCCATCGTCATGATGCTCGTGGTGCTGGCGCTGCTCATGCGCGAGATGCCGTTGTAGTAGTGCAGGCCCGCCCCCAGGTTGAGGTACTTGTTGACCTTGAACTCCGTCACGGCCTCGTGAATGAAAAATTGCGGCTTCTTGCCGTCGGTGGTGGGAGCCACGCCGCCGCTCAGGTTGTTCTGGTTGTTGATACCCAGGTGCGTATAAATCAAAAACCGGGGGCTGAGCTGGGCCAGCAGCACCATGCGCGAGCGCCGGATGCCGAAGTCGAGCTGGCTGCTTTTGGGTGTGCTGGGGCCGCGCAGCGTGCCAGTGTTGTTCTCGTTGTAGCGGGTGTACACCTGCGTCCAGGCCATGAGGCGCACGTACTTCTGGCCATCGGGCGAGAGGTTGAACTTCATGCCCGACCCGTAGGGCACCGGCTTGGTAGGGGCCGGCGGGGTGGGCGGCGGGGCCAGGGGCGGGGGGGCCGGGGCGGGCACGGCAGGCGCCGGCGGAGCCACCTGCGCCCGGGCGGCGCCGGCCAGCAGTAAGCCACTCAGGGCTAGCGCGTAGCGGGAAGTATGCATAGAGAAAACGTACTGGGTGGGAAAAATATCGAGCTAGCCCCCGGCCAGCGCCTTGGGCAGCAGCTTGGGCCGGCTAAGTAGCACCGCTGGCCCACTACTTGGTAAAAGCGTGTGGTCGTTTTGCTAAGACACTATAGCCGGCTTTTTGAGCTGAATAGGCAGGTTAGCTAAGGCTCGCTACGGTACTTATCATCTTTATTTTTCCTGAAACCAGTTATCATAGCCCGCTAAGGCGTTCAGCAACACGCTAAACACCCGCCAGCGACCCGTTGCCGAGGTATCGGCCGGTGCCTAGCCGTTTGGGCTATAGCTACTGAGCAAATCTATACCTGTTTAGCGAGAAAACCAGCTTATCAATCCCCAGCCATTCTACCCATCAGCAAAAAGGGCAGCCTCCTTGCGGAAACTGCCCAGGTAAGCTGCAACAGGCTAAGCCGTTGGCTATTCCACGTAATCGAGGTCTTTGGCGTAGGTATCGGGCAAAGTGCTGGCGCTGAAAAAGGCCAGCCCCAGCGTAACGACCCCGATGATGGCCGCGCCGCCCACCATGCCCAGCCCCGGCTGGGTTTTGAGGTACTGAAAAACGGGCACGATGATGACCGTGGCCCCGCGCGCAAAATTGGGGATGGTAGTGGCCACCGTGGAGCGTAGGTTGGTACCAAACTGCTCGGCCGCAACCGTCACGAACAGCGCCCAGAAGCCGCTGGCGTAGCCAATGAGAAAGCACACGGTGTAAAACGTATTCGGGCTAGCCCCTTGCAACGCAAACAGATACACGGCCACCATGCTGGCCGTGGCCAGGATAAAGATGCGCAGCGCCCGGGTGCGGCTGCGCATCCACTGGCTCACGGCGCCGCTGGTGAAGTCGCCGAGCGTGATGCCGAAGTAGCACCAGAAGATGCTCAGCCCGCCCGTGACGGGCCCCGTGAGCCCAAACTGCTTACCAAACTCGGGGGCCAGCGTGATAAGGATGCCCACCAGAAACCAGAACGGCACGCCCACCAGCAGGCAGCGCAGGTATTTGTAAAACCGGGGGCCATTGGTGAAGATGCTGAAGAAGTTACCCCGCGCCACGTCGGTATGTTTGGTGCTCTCAAACATGCCCGACTCCAGCACGCCGGCCCGCAAGGCCAGTAGCCCCAGCCCCAGCCCACCGCCGATGAAGTAGGCATTGCGCCAGCCAAATTTTTGTCCGATGAGGTAGGCTACCATGGCCCCGCTCACGCCCACGGTGGCCACTATCATGGTGCCGTAGCCGCGCTTTTCCTTGGGCAGGCTCTCGGCCACCAGCGTGATGCCCGCGCCCAGCTCGCCGGCCAGCCCAATGCCTGCCACGAAGCGCAGCCAGGCGTATTGCTCCACGGTTTGCACAAAGCCGTTGGCGATGTTGGCCAGCGAATACAGCAGGATGGAGCCGAAGAGCACCGACAGCCGCCCGCGCTTGTCGCCGAGCACGCCCCAGAGCACGCCGCCCAGCAACATCCCCCACATCTGCATACTCAGCAGGCGCAGCCCTTGCTCGGTGAGGGCAGGCCCGGCCAGGCCCAGGCCTTGCAGGCTTTCGACCCGGATGATGCTGAACAGCACCAGGTCGTAGATGTCAACGAAGTAGCCCAGCGAGGCCACGATAACTACGGCGCTGAGCAGGCCCACCGGGGGGCGCCCGGCTACCGGCGCGGGAGAGGAAGGAGAATGCACGGGGCAGGAAAAATGCGTTTTCGGAGGCCTAAACATACTGACCAGCGCCCACCCCGGCCCGCCCGGCGGGTGGCTAGCCTCCTGCCCCGCCGCTAAGCCAGTATAGCCGGCGCGCCCCTAGCCCGCCCGGAAGCGCTCCCAGCGAATGACCATAAACTTGTCGCCCAGCTCGGTTACCATCATACCCGCGCCCTTCACGTTTTCCGGCTTCTGAAAAAATTCAGCTAATTCCTTTTGGTTGAGTATTTTATAAGTAGGATGATAGTCGGTCTGGCGCGGGGCCTTCACGCCGTATTTCTTGACCCAGTTCATAACGCTCACGTGGCTGACGCCCAGCAATCGTTCGATTTCGCGATAGCTCACGCCCTCGATGTAGAGTTGCAAGGCCTTCACCACGTAGTACGGGTTTACCTCGCGGCCCACCTTGGCCACGGTGTAGTGGTAGCCGCAACCCTTGCAGCGAAACCGCTGGCGCTCATTCACTACGCCGCTTTTGGTGGCTTCCTTCGAGTCGCATTTGGGGCAGGCGGGGATAGACATAATGGGGCGGGTAGGAATGGGCAGAAGGCGAGCAGCAAATGTATAGTAGTTGAGCAAGATACCGGCTAGCCCGCCCGGCCGCTACCAGCCGCCGGCCGCTACGGTAGCCAGCAGCGCGTCTACGGCCAGCCCCAACCGGCGCATGTCGAGCCGGGCCAGCGTATCGGTGGGCTCGTGGTAGGATGCATTGCGGTAGAAAGCCGTGTCGGTGAGCAGCAGGGCCGGGTAATCGAATTTCCAGTAGTTGAGGTGGTCCGAAAAATCGATACCCGGCAGCCAGGCTGGGGCCTTGAAACGGCGCACGGGCAGGCCCGCCGCTCGCTTGTATTGCCGCGCAAACCGCCGCCCGAAGCGGCCGTTGCCAAATTTCTGAGCCACCGTCACGTAGTTGCCCCGGCTGCCGTAGAGCAGCTTCAGCGGCCCAAAAGGGTAGCGCTGGCTGCCACGGCGGTCGTCGTAGTAGCCCAGCATTTCGAGGGCCACCATGCCCCGCACCTCGGCCCGCTGCGTGTGCAGCTGCTGGGCGTGCTGGTAGCTGCCCATGCTGGTGGTCCGAAAAAATGGCGGCTCCTCCAGCGTATACGCTACTAGCTCAATAGCATACGGCAGCGCGGGCTGCTGACCCAGCAGCCGGGCTAGCTCGAGCAGGGCAGCCACGCCAGTGCCATTGTCGTCGGCGCCGGGCTGGTCGCCGCACACATCGTAGTGCGCCCCCACCACGAGGCGCGGGCCGCGGGCCGGGCCGAAGCAGGCCACCACGTTGCGGTAGGTGCGGCCCCGCACCTGGTAGGGCTGCTCGGCTACGCGCCCGCCGGCCGCCCGCAGTTGCTGGCTTAGGTAGGCCGCCACCGTATCGAGCACTGCGGGGTGCTGGTAGTTGCGCGGCTGTAGCGTGCTGGTGAGGTAGCGCAGGTGCTGGCGCAGGCGCGCCGTATCGGCCGGGGCGGGCTGGGCGAAGGTGGGTGCCAGGCCGGCCAGCAGCCAGAGCAGCGTACAAATCAGGAGCTTCATCCCGCTAAAGCTAGGTAGCTTTGGCCCGCCAACCCTCCCCTAGCCCATGCCTGCCCCCGCTACCCGCCCCGTTGCCCCCGCCGACCTCTCGCCCGCCGATTTTTACCAGTACCTCATCGGCGCGGTAGCACCGCGGCCCATTGCCTTTGCCAGCACTGTTTCGGCCGAGGGCAAGGTCAATCTGAGCCCCTACAGCTTCTTCACTGTCGTGAGCCAGAACCCGCCCATGCTGGTGTTTTCACCCACGAGCCGGGGCCGCGACAACTCGGAAAAGGATACCCTGCACAACGTGCGCGCCGTGCCCGAGGTCGTCATCAATATCTGCGACTACGCGCTGGTGGAGCAGCTCTCGCTGGCCAGCGCCGAGTACCCAAGCGGGGTCAATGAGTTTACCAAGGCCGGCCTCACCGAGGTAAAATCAAACCAAGTGCGCCCGCCGCGGGTGGCCGAGTGCCCGGCGGCGTTCGAGTGCGTAGTGGAGCAGATTATCGCCCTCGGCGACGGCCCCGGCCACGGCAACCTGGTGCTGTGCCGGGTGGTACAGGCGCACTTTCGGGAGGATATCCTGCTCGAAGGCAAGCCCGGCATCGACCCGCTGAAGTTCGAGGCCGTGTCGCGCCTGGGCGGCGACTGGTACAGCCGCCTGCGCTCCGAAAACCTCTTCACCGTGGGCCGCCCCAACCGCCAGCTAGGCATCAGCTTCGACGAGTTGCCCGCGCATATTCGTCACAGCGACCTGCTCACCGGCAACGACCTGGCCAAGCTCGCCAACGTGGAGCGCGCCGCCCTGCCCACGCCCGCACAAATCGAGGAAATCCGAGCCGAGCCAATGGTGGCCTACCTGCTCCACAAGCACCGCGACAACGCTGCCGAGCAGCACAAGCAACTGACGCTACTGGCCAGGCAGTGGCTGGCCGAAGGGAAAGTGGCCGAGGCGTGGCAGGTGCTACTGGTGAGTTAGTTCGATTCCGCTTATGGATGCTACGTGTTCTCTGAAACCAGTTTACAGTTTCTCCTCAGCAGCGAGCTTTGAGGTATTTGATAGAGAATTGACTTGCAAGCTGACAACTAAATCACTCACTGCCGTTCCGGCACCGGACTTAAAGCAGGTTGGTGCGGCGTTCTTTTGCCAAGACTGTCAGCAAGTGTGGGTTTTATCGGAGCCCGACAATGCGTGGCGGGGCTTCTTTTTGCCACAAGCGGAAGCTATTCGCCACTTGGCAGCAATGGAGAAAGCCACGACCACTAAGCAGTTTGGCTGTTTAGCAGTCGTGGCTTTAGGTATTCTGCTACTCGTATGGCGCAGCTTGTGGGCTAGCCACTGAGCTGATTAATTGCGCACCGCAATTAGCAACCCCAACTCCTTGTAGCGCATGTTGAATTTCTTGGCAATGGCCGCGTTGGTGAGCGAGCCCTTGTAGACGTACACGCCCGAGCGGAAATGCTCGTTGGTGAACAGCGCCTCGTTGATGCCGCCCTGCTGGCTGATGTCTTGCAGAATGGGCGTGAAGATGTTGCTCAGCGCGTGGGTGGCCGTGCGCGGCACCCGCGAGGCGATGTTGGGCACGCAGTAGTGCACCACGTCGTACTTGCGGAAAACGGGCTTGCTGTGGGTCGTCAGTTCGCTGGTTTCGAAGCAGCCGCCCTGGTCGATGCTGATGTCGATGATGATGGAGCCGGCGGCCATGCTGGCCACCATTTGCTCGGGCACCATGTACGGGATGCGGCCTTCCTCCACGGCCAGCGCGCCAATCACCACGTCGGCCCGCCGAATCTGCTGGCTCAGGGCGAAGGTATCGAGGGTACTGGTGTAGAGTTGGGTGCCCAGGTTATGCTTGAGGCGGCGCAGCTTGTAGAGGTGATTGTCGAATACTTTCACCTCGGCCCCTAGCCCGATGGCGGCGCGGGCGGCGTACTCGGCCACCGTGCCGGCGCCCAGAATAACGACCTGCGACGGCGGCACGCCCGTAATCCCGCCCAGAATAATACCCTTGCCCTCGTTGGAGCGGGCCAGGTACTCGGCGGCCACCAGCATCACCGTGGAGCCCGCAATTTCGCTCATGGCGCGCACCACCGGGCGGGCGCCGCTCGGGTCCTTTATCAGCTCGAAGCCGATGGCGTTGACTTTCTTGCGGGCCAGGGCGTTGATGAACTCGGGCGTCATGGTGCCCATTTGCAGGGCCGAGATGAGCGTTTGGCCAGGGCGCATAAGCTCGATTTCGTCCATCACGGGCGGGGCCACTTTCAGGATGATGTCGGCCTTGTAGACCTCCTCCGTGGAGTAGGCGATGGTGGCGCCGGCCTCGGAGTAGTCGTGGTCGGAGAACTTGCTGGGCTCGCCGGCGCCGCTTTCCATCAGCACTTCGTGGCCCTCGGTCACGAGGTGCAACACGGCTTCAGGCGTGAGGCCCAGGCGGTTTTCCTGGAGCGAGGTTTCCTTGGGCAGGCCGATGAAGAGCTTGCGCTTGCGCGTTTCCACGGCCAGCATCGACTCCTGGGTGAAGTAGGCGCGGCCCGTGGCCAGGGCGCCAAAGCCGGAGGGTAGCTGTTCGGCCATAAGTTGGGTAATGAGTAATGGAGAATTAGGAATGAAGAATTGGGCCGGCCACTACTTCATTTTCTACTTTCTTATTCCTCATTCTGCATTGCTAATTGATAATTCTCTTGATTCGGGGCCAGTTACGGCCAGCTCCACCAGCAGTCGCTGCGGGGGTAGCAGGCCGGCCACGCGGCTAGGCCACTCGACTAAGCAAAGATACCCCGAATCGAAGTACTCGGCCGCACCCAGCCGCGCAGCTTCTTCTTCCGAATCGACGCGGTAAAAATCGAAGTGATAAATGGGCTGACCCTGCCCGCTGCGGTACTCATTGACCAGGGCGAAGGTGGGACTGCTCACGTCGTCCTCAACCCCCAGCGCGGCGCACAGCGCGCGGATAAGCGTGGTTTTGCCCGCGCCCATCTCGCCCTCAAAGGCAACGACGGACTGGCCCAACGTGGCAATGGCGGTGGCCAGCCGCTGGGCGGCCGCAGGCACGGCGGCTAGGGTCGGAATTTTGATACTAAGGCTAGCCATACTATATCAGCTATAAAAATAAAACCCCGTCAGTACGAGCCTGCGAAGTAGTCGCACCTGCCCGAAACCCGAATGGACTCGTTCAGGTACGATTGCTTCGCAGGCTCACAATGACAGATTCTTGCTAGTGCATCCGGTCGTTGCGCACGGGCAGGCTGACCACGATTTCGCCCTCTATCTTGAGCAGCTCCTGCAACCGGGCATCGACCTCGGCGGGGTCGCAGTACTCCTTGGCCAGGTCCACGTAGCTCACGAAGTGACCGGCCTCGCTAGCCATCAGCTCGTAGTAAAATTGGCTGAGCTCGGGGTCGCGGTCCTGCAAGTGCAGCCACAGCAGTTTGAAGCGCTCGCAGGAGCGCGCTTCGATGAGCGATGACACGAGGAGCTGGTCCATGAGCTGGCGCTCGCGGGGGCCGCCCTTGCGCACGTGCGCCATGAGCTGCACCACGTACTCGTCGCGCCGGGGGCGGCCCAGGGCTAGCCCCCGCTTGCGCAGTTCCTTCACCACGCGGTCGAAGTGCTCCCACTCTTCGGCCACGAGGGCGGTGAGCTCGTCTACCAGCCGCTCCTTTTCGGGGTAGTGCACGATGAGCGAGATGCCAGTGCTGGCCGCCTTTTGCTCGCAGTAGGCGTGGTCAACCAGGATTTCTTCGAGGTTTTTACTGGCCAGGTCGGCCCAGCGGGGGTCGCTGTTGAGCTTGAGCTTGAGGATGGTCTTCACCGCAGATTTAACTGATTAAACGGATTTCGCAGATACGCCTGGCTGCGCCAGGCTGACTACGCAAGTACTTGCCTGAGTTTGCACAGGCAGTTTTTATCAAAAATAATTCATCAACGACTACCCGGCGCGGCGCGATGGCCCGGCGTGGCTGCAACGCCCACCTAGTCAGCCGGGCGCAGCCAGGCGTATCTGCGAAATCCGTTTAATCAGTTAAATCTGCGGTCAACTGAAGAAGCGCCACCGCACCCCAAACTGGAATCGGCGCGGATAGCCCGTGTAGTAGGGCGTGGTGAAGTAGCCGTCGCTGTAGAGGCTCTGGTTGAGGTAGGCTACTTTCAGGAAGATGGAGGCCGAACTGATGTCGGCCGCCACGAAGGCATTGGCCACCGCGTAGCCGCCAATCGTGAACTCGTCCTGCACGTAAAATTGCTGCGTGCTGGGCGCGTAGCCGTAGCCCCGGAAGCGCGACTGGTAGTAGAGCTCGGCGCCGACCTGGGCAAACAGCGCCCGCCCAAACACCCGCCGCTGGTAGTACACCCGCGACTCGGTGACGAGCGCCGGAATACGCAGGCCCTCCCCGTCGCCCCCCTGCGTGTAGGTACCCTGGTTGTCGAAATACACGCTGCCCAGCCGGGCGCGGTGCCGCGCAAAGGCAATGAAGAGTTGCTTACTGTCGGCTAGGTTGGTCGACAGCTGCTCGGGCAGGCCGAAGCGATTATAAAACACCAGCCCAGAAATGCGCACTGCCTCGCCGCGCAACTCGATAGAGTGCTCGGCCAGGAAAGGCAGCGGCTGGCGCAGGCGCACAGATAGCTGCTGGGTGGTGGTATTGCTGTAGTCACTCTGCCAGTCTTCGTTTAAGTGCGTCCACTGGTAGTTGTTGCCAATAAAAACCTGCTGCGTGAGCGTGGGCGAGTACGAGTTGAGCAGCAGCTCGGCCGAGAGCGGGCCGGTGCGAATGCGCCCGCGCAGCCAGTACTCGCCCCCGGCACCCAGCACGCGCACGCGGCCGTTGTCGAAGGGTAGATACTCGCCGGCCACCTCCACGGCGTAGATGGTGCGGTAGTTAAACGAAGCCGTGCCCCCCACGAATACCTGCCCAAAATAGTGCGGCGCCACTGCCGTATCGGCAGCCAGCCGGCCCACCGTCACGAGGCGCAGGCCCGCGCCCGAGCGCCCGAGCGGCGTGCTCTGCTGCAACAGCGAGGCAGTGCGGTAGCGCCCGTAAATGTTGTATTCGATGCGCTCGGTGCGCCCGAGCAGGCCCACCGTGTTCTCAAGCTGGCGATAAGTGGCGCGGTCGTCGGTGGCTACGGTGTTGCGAAACGTCCCCCGAACCGGGTTGTTCTTCTGCTCCACAATGAACAGATTATTCGGGTAAAACAAAATATTGCCGCGGGCATCGCGGGGCAGGGCATTATCGGTGTAGCCGTTGTACTGGCGCTGCGCGTCGAATATGTGGTAGGCCGTGAAGCCCTTGTTGAGCAGCCGGTAGGTTTGCAGCAGGTGCACCTGGTCGCGGTCGTCGATGTTGATGCCCGGCGCGGGCGAGAGATACACCCGCTCCTCGCCGTACTTAAACAAACTCCGGCGACCCATCAGAGCGCTAACCCGCTCGGTAGTATCGGGCCAGATGCCGCCGAGCTCGCGGGTGCGCTGCCGGCTGGCCGAGTAGTTGAGCAGCAGGTGGTAGCGGCCATCGTCGTTCTGGTAGCGGCCGTAGGCGGTAAAGTTGTTGTGCTCCGTTTGCCACTGCACGGTGTTCACGCCCAGCACCTGGTTGCCGGCAATGCGCTCGTAGTCAACGCCGATGCTAAAGTTTTTCTTCAGCGAGCGCGAGTAGCTTATCTCGAATACCTGCTCGCCCCGGCTACCCTGGATGTAGCGAAAAAACGAGTACGGCGAGCGGCTGTCGTAGTACGGCACGTCGCGGCCGGCGCGGGTATTGCGGTCGAAGGCATTGCGCCCAAAGCGCGTGCCGAGCTGGTAATTGGGCTGGTACAGCAGCGGCCGCGAGGCCGAGCCCAGCACGCCCAGGTTTTGCTGAAACGTGGTATCGTGGGCCCAAAAGCGCTCCTGGGGCCAGCGCGTGAGGGCAGTGTCGATGGGCGTGCCGCTCACCGAGTCGCGCAGCACCTCAGCCTCGTAGATGACGCGGGTGGTTTTGGGGCCGTACAGCACCTTGGTCGAGTCGTCGACAATCTGGGCGTGCGCGGCCCGCGCGCCGCCCAGCCCCCCTATCAGCAGCAAAACGAGCCAGCGGGCCGCCGCATTCTTAAAAGAAACCATGCAGGAAAATAACTCTCGGTAGGGAAGTGAGCGCGCCCAACTTCAGCCGCTAAAGGTACTAGCGCCCGGCCGGCCCCGTGGCACCGGCCACCAGGCTAGCCAGCTGCGCCGCGCCCTGGCCCAGCAACGCCACGCGCACCGGAATGGTATAACAGTGGCCGGCCAGCGCCCCGCCCGGCCCCGCCCACAGGCCGGGGCTAGCCAAGCGGGTAGCGTCTTTTTCGGTGGTAAAAATAGGCCAGCCCGGCTGCCAGTGCGGCCGCAGGGCCGCCAGGTCAGCGGGCTGAAATGCGTGGTGGTCGGGCAGCCGGGCGTGGTGCACGATGGTGTAGCCCTGGCTTTCGAGGTGCTCGCGCAGGGGGCCGGGCTGGGCAATGCCCGTGAGCAACAGCGCCGGGCCAGGCGCGGGCGGGCTAGCCCCGCTGGCCGGCCCCACTTCCGGCCCGAGCCGTAGCGGCACCGGCGCACCGTAGGCGTAGGCCGAAAACAGCACGGGCACGCCCGGCCGGGCGTAGCGCCGCACCTGGGCCTCGGCGGCGCGCTGGGCGGCGGCGGGCAGGCCGGGCGGGCACTTGGTGAGAATAACTACATCGGCGCGAGCGGCCCCGGCCCAGCTTTCGCGCAGGCGGCCGGCGGGCAGCACCCAGTCGTTGTAAAAAGGCCTAGCCAGCTCGGTGAGCAGGATGTTGAGCGTGGGGCGCACGCGGCGGTGCTGGTAGGCGTCGTCGAGCACCACGCACGAGAGGCCGGGGTGCTGCTGGCGCAGCAGGGCCAGCCCCAGCTGGCGGTTTTCGGCCACGGCCACGGGCACGCCCAGCGGCCCAAACTGCTCGAAATACTGCCACGGCTCGTCGCCCACCGTGGCGGCATTGTCGGTGGGCGTGGCTAGCCGGGGGCCCTTGGTTTGGCGGCCGTAGCCGCGGCTCAGGATGGCCGGGCGCTGGCCCTGGCGCAGCAGTTCTTCGACCAGCCAGGCCACGTGGGGCGTTTTGCCGGTGCCGCCCACCCGCAGGTTGCCCACGCCCAGCAGCGGCACCCAGCCGCCAGCCGAGCGCTTCCAGCCCCGGTCGTAGAGCCAGTTGCGCACCGCCAGCACGGCGGCATAAAGCCACGAAAACGGGAGCAGTAGCCAGGCCGGCCAGGGAGGAAGCATGGGGCAAAGGTCGGCCAGCGCCCCGACCTTTGCCCCATGTCCTACTTTCCCGCTAGCCTGCTCAAGCTCCTTTCCACGTTTCCACTGCCCCCGCTGCCGCTGCCGGACTCGGTCGAGGTGCGCAACGCCTTCCACGAGCCCGCCGTGCGCACCATTCTCAAGGAATTTGCCAATCGGTACTACGGCGCGGCCAATCAGCGCGTCGGCATCTTCGGCATCAACCCCGGCCGCTTCGGCGGCGGGCGCACCGGCGTGGCCTTCACCGACCCGGTGGCCCTCACCAGCATCTGCGGCATTGCGCACGAGTTGCCCAAGCAGCGCCGCGAGCTGTCGAGCGAGTTCGTGTATGAGTTTATTGCCGCGCTCGGCGGCCCGGCCGAGTTCTACCAGCACTTCTTCCTGAGCTCGGTGTACCCGCTGGAGCTCACGCACCACGGCAAAAACTATAACTACTACGACGCGCCCGCCCTCACCAAGGCGCTCTGGCCCGACATGCGCCGCTCTATGAGCGAGCAGGTGGAGCAGCTCGATTTGCGCCGCGACGTGGCCGTGAGCCTAGGCCGCCGCAACGGCGAGTTTCTGCGCAAGCTCAACGACGAGCTGGGCTTGTTTGAGCGCCTCGAAATTCTCGACCACCCGCGCTACCTCATGCAGTACCGCCGCAAGGCCCTGGCCGAAAACGTGGCCAAGTACGTGGAAGTGCTGGGTAGCCTGATTGAAAACTAACGCCTGCTCTTTCCCTTTCCCCCGATGTCCACCGTTCAAGACCTCACCCGCCTGCTCGAAGCCGCCGCGCCCCTCGCCTACCAGGAAAGCTACGACAATGCCGGCCTGCAATGCGGCCTGCCCGACGCCCAAATAACCGGCGTGCTGCTGGCCCTCGACTGCACGCCCGCCGTGGTGGCCGAGGCCGTGCGGCGCGGCTGCAACGTGGTGGTGTGCCACCACCCGGTTATTTTTCGACCGCTCAAGCGCCTCACCGGCAAGGGCTTGGTCGAGCAAACCATCATGGCGGCCCTCAAGGCCGACGTGGCCATCTACGCCGCCCACACCAACCTCGACCACGTGCGCCAGGGCGTCAACGCCAAGCTAGCCGAAAAGCTGGGCCTCGTCAACCTGCGCATTCTGGCCCCCAAAACCGGCACGCTGGCCCGCCTCACCACCTACGTGCCCCACCGCCCCCAAGACCAGCAGGCCGGCGTGGCTAGCCAGGTGCTGGCCGCCCTCTACGCCGCCGGTGCCGGCCAGGTCGGTGACTATAAAGACTGTAGCTTCCAAACCCCCGGCACCGGTACCTTCACGCCGGGCGCGGGCACGCAGCCGGCCATCGGCGCCAGCGGCCAGCCCGAGGCTGTGGCCGAAATGCGGCTCGAAGTACTGCTGCCGCTGCACCGCCAGGCGGCCGTGCTGGCCGCCCTGCGCCAGGCCCACCCCTACCAGGAAGTTGCCTATGAGCTGGTTAAGCTTGAAAACGAGCACCAGGACGTGGGTGCCGGCATGGTGGGCGAGCTGCCCGAGGCGCTGAGCCCGGCCGCCTTCCGCCAGCTGCTCAAAACGGCGCTGGGCGTGCCCGTGGTCAAGTACACGGCTTTCGAGAATAACATCCAGAAAGTGGCGCTGTGCGGCGGCGCGGGCAGCTTCCTCACCGGCGCGGCCGTGGCGGCCGGGGCCGATGCCTACGTGACTGGCGACGTGAAGTACCACGAGTTTTTTGCGCCCGAGGGCCGGCTCATGCTCTGCGATGTGGGCCACTTTGAGAGCGAGCAGTTTACGCGCGAGATATTCCAAGATTTGCTGCTGGGGCGGTTCGGTCGTACTTTTGCGGTCTTATTCGCTGAAACCCCCACGAATCCCGTTCAGTATGACTGCTAATTCTGCCGCCGTGGCAAATCCGGCCGACGCGCCTATTTCCGCCAAGCTCGAAGCTT
>Ga0160428_1001777_pt1 | contig 14962 bp, 13 predicted proteins | sample SolpanmetagenomM_FD_108198 | JGI IMG/M metagenome (GOLD analysis project Ga0160428, IMG submission 108198) | Solar panel surface microbial communities from Lawrence Berkeley National Laboratory, California, USA - M | ecosystem: Engineered > Built environment > Solar panel > Unclassified ... | reverse complement strand
TCGCGGGGTGGCAGGAAGAGGGACGTGCGCTCGGTATGACCAATACCGATCTGGACAGCTTTGCCGAGGCGTTCGAGCATGAGGAGCGCGCGGCGGCCCAAAGGGTGCTGGTTTGAGGCGATGGCAGCAACCCAAAAAACCGTCCGCTTATTTGTAAAACGGGTGGATTACGGTCTGTCCGCTTTCAGGCGCTCAGATGGCCTAAGCGGACGCTCGTTCAAGGGGCCGCAACGGCGGCTTTGCGCCCCATATCGCTCATTCAGCTGTTCCGAGCGAGCGCCCGAACGATGCCGTTCATCCGGCCAGCGTGCATCAGCTGGTAGAAGACGTGGCCGCCGCGCGCGTTGATTGCCCCGGTCACTGCTTCGAGGGTTCGTGCCTTGGTCAGCCGTTCGGGATCATCGCTGCTCGCTTCGACGCGCACCTCGCGGGTCTCGACGGTTCGGTTGGTGGCGCGCTCGGCTCGCGCCAGCACCGCAGCGTAGAGCGCTCTCAGCGACAGGAAACGCGCATCGTCGGGCCGCGAGAACCATTCGCTCGAGACGCGGCCGATCCGTTGGCCACGTGAGACGTCGACCTCATGGGGCGCGCTGACCGGACCGGGTGCCGGCGTTGGAGACGTGATCGATGACCGTTGCCATGGGGAAGTTCTCTGCGACGGGCGCCGAGAACCTCTCTCTCAACCTTGACATGTCACGGCCGGGACGGCCCCTCTCTATCTCTGGGCGCGCCTGTTCCGTTTTTCCCGGCAATGATGGAAGTGTCGTTCGGGCGCTGCTGAGGTGCCCGCGCGAGGTGTCCTACCGGGTGAACTGTCGCTGCCAATTGCTTGCATGATGGCAAAATCGTTCGCACATCGTATCGATGGTGGACGAGGCACCCGGACTGGACAAGGAGCGAGGCTCAAGCCCGGCGTCGCGTGGCGGTGCCGGGACCTATATCGAAGGCGAACTTGGCGCCTTTTATCTGTTGTCGATGCTCGCCGATATTCCGGCGCACGGCCTGCCCAGCGCCCGGATCACGGATCAACTTGGCGATTGAGGGGGGCGAACATGCGACGGCCGAGACCGCGCGCATGGCGGTTGAATATGCCAAGGGCGCCGTGCTGACCGATAGCGACAACGATGTTCTCAAGTCGCGATCAACCCGGCTGGTCGCGACGGCCTTGCTCACGGCGCGTGACGGCGACGACGCCCTTCTCGCTGAGCATGAGGCATGGATGCGGCACGTGATCGCGGACGCATTCGCCGAGGAGGCCGATCGCGATACGGGTGGCAAGCTGCTGCAATTTCATCGCCCCGCGATGGCGGCGCTGGCGCTGATCCATCTGTGGGCTCGGCAGCGCAAGTCTACCGATCGCGACGCATTGGTCGCGCTCGCTGCCCGACGCGATCGCGGTGCGGTGCTGGCGTTCGACAAGGCCGCCGCGCTGATCGTCGGGCTCGAGCCGAAACTGTTGAAGGCGGCGATGCGCGCTGCCTACGCCAACGTGACGTGGCGGTCGCACGATTATCAAGAGGGCGAAGCGCTGCAGCGGTGTATCGAGGAGCAGCGTGATGCCACCGTGGCAGCCGCGGTCGCCGCCGAGATTGCCTGGCTCCACGGCGGCACGGAGCCGGCGTGGCCGCAATGGCCGGATGAAGAGCCGATCCTTCGTCAAGGCACGCGGATGCGCGTGCCGGTCTCGAAGGCGGATTTCGATGCCGGGCTGGCCGATGAGGTCACTCCCAGCCGGACGAGCGGAGTGTTGCATGTCGACAGCCGTGCCGCGGCAAGATGGCTCACGATCATCCGGAATGCGCCGCGGGGGTCGGTCGATTGGGCACCGCAAGTGATGGCGGCCTATGGTGACTGGACCGACCGCATCAACGGTCTGGGGCTCGGCGCGGATGTAGAGCCCGATCGCGAGCCGGCTGAGTGGAATGCCGAATTCTACATTCTGCTGGCCGAGCATCTGCTCGACGCTGATGAGCCGGTTTTCGAAGCCGAAGTCCGCCGGGTGACGGATCTGTCGGACAACACTTTCGGCAACGTGGCTCCAGCGGTCCTTCAGGCTGCAGACGCGCTCTATTTCAACAATGCCGAACGCGACGCGGGACGGCCGGTCGCGCTGCGCACCAGGTTCGGCGCACGGGCGATGATCCTGCGCCGCTGGCAGTATGAGCGTGATCCCGGCCGCGCGAGCGTCGATCTGGAGTCCGGAGAGATCGTCGCGAAGATGTTCCTTAACAACTATAACCCGTTTGGTCGCACGGCGAGTTACCTGCCCATCGCGCTATTTGATCGGCTGGACCCATTGCTTGAGCCACTACGGCCGCTGCTGGCCGGCGGGCCGACCTCATTCGTGGCGTTATGCACGATGAACCTGCTGCTGGTCGCACCGCGTGTGCGCCATCTCGATTTCCTGCTCGAGGCGGTGGAGACCTGGTTCGAGCAGCGCGACGCGTCGCCCATGTGGTTGTCGGTCGGGATCGGTGGCCAAGTCGTCAAATGGTTCGAGGCTGTGCTTGCCGAAGATGGGAGCCTGCTCGCGTCCGGGCATGCGGCGCGCACGCGGATCGACAGCGTCTTGAGCAAGCTGGTCGGCGTCGGCCTCGCGCAGGCCCATGAGCTGGAGCTGCAGGTCGAAGCGGCCGCCGTCGCGTCACAGCAAATCGTCACCGTCACCCGCTGAGGGTGGCCTTATCATCCCGAAGGATGACGAGGAGGAAGAGACGAAGCCGTGATTAATGAGCGTCCGCTTCTGGGAAGCGCGAAGGCCGGTCTGAACGTCCAAGACTGGGTCGGCTCAGACCTCAGTGCGTTCAGCCAGTTCTAAAGCGTCCTCCACGTCGACGCCCAAGTAGCGGACCGTGCTGTCGATCTTGGCATGGCCCAGAAGGATCTGAACTGCGCGGAGATTGCCCGTAGCCTTGTAGATAATCGATGCTTTCGTGCGCCGAAGCGAGTGCGTCCCGTAGTCCTGAGCCGGAAGGCCGATGCCGACCACCCACTCGTGAACGAGGCGGGCATACTGTCGCGTGCTCATGTGGGCCATGTAGTCGTTTCGGCTCGGGAAGACGAAGTCGTTCAGCGTCCCGCGGCGTCGCTCCAACCATGCTCGCATCGTCTTTCGTGCCGTATCCATCAACTCGAACTGGACTGGGCGTTTGGTCTTCTGCTGAACCACAACGGCGCGGTGACGGACGCGTCCGCCGGAAACTACATCACCGATCCTCACCTTGACCACATCACAGCCGCGCAGCTTGCTATCTATGGCGAAGTCAAACAACGCTCGGTCGCGCAGTCGTCTATGCTGGTCGAGCCAGAAGCGAATGGCCCAGACCTGTTGCTGTTTCAGCGCTCGCTTCGCACCGATAAGCCGGCCCTCGTTCCAGGGCGAAGTTCGTGAAAGGCGGGGTCCAACGACGAGTGCCCCATCGATCATCTCCATCGGGACAGATAGGCCAATCGAGCTTACGCAGGCGCGGTAAACCAACGGTTCGGAAATGTAGTTGATCGGCCGTCAGTGATGCTGAATGAGAGGCCCGTTTCGGGCGCTGCCTCGTAGAGCAGCGTGGCTGCAACTGGGAATGCGTTACACCCTGCCACTTTCACAGCGTAGCTCTGAGGATGACCTCGACCGTCTCATCCGGCATGTCCCACATCGGAAAATGACCGCTGGCCTCGAACCAGTGCAGCTCTGCGGACGGGAACGCAGCTTTTGCGCGCGCCGCCTGACCCGGCAGGCAGAGCCTGTCGTGCCTGCCCCATCCGATCACGATCCGGCCAGTGCTGTCGGCAGCAGGACCGGTTTGCTCGGGTCCGGTCGCAAGGTCATGAACCAGCGCATCGAACGTCTGTGTCGTACTGAGACCAGTCAACTCGGTCGCCACCATCTGCGGATCAAGCGCCCATGGATGCGCGGACAATTGGGCGAGCAGGGCAGTGCGCGAGGCCGCGTTACGGCTCAGCGTCGGCAAGGCGGGTCGGATCGCCCGCAACAAGCGGCCCGAGATGCCGATCGTAGTCTTGAAGAAGGTGCGCTCCCAACCACGCCAGAACCCGCCCGGGTCAAGTGCGACGACGTTGCCGACGACGCCGCGCCTGGCAAGTTCGAGCACTATCCGCGCACCCATCGAGCTGCCGACGACGTCAATCCCGGTCAGCTCCTTCTCCAAGATGTAGCGCTGGACGCTGCCGACCAGGCCGTCGAACGTCCCGCTATTATGTTCCGCCGGGGTCACGCCATGTCCGGGCAGGTCGATCGCGATCACTGTTCGACTGGCGCCGAGCGAGTCTAGGATGGGGCTCCATGATCGCGAGCTTCCGCCCAGCCCATGTACAAGCAGCAGTTTGCCGCCAGAGCCGCGGTTTATCTGGTGCATCTCGTTCCATTCGTTAATCTCGGACGGCTCAACGTGCACCATCCGTGCCTGGCACCCATTAATCTGCGAGCTGCCGTGCGCCGGTCGTCGCGGCGCTCGATCCTTCAAATAGGGGATCGCACGCCGCCACGACAATGAGGGATGCGCAACTCAGCCGTGCGGGCGCATGACCACCTTGATGACGCCATCCTCCTTGTCGCGGAACCTCGCATACATTTCGGGCGCGTCCTCGAGGCTGGCCGGGTGCGTGATGACGAAGCTGGGGTCGATCTCCCCGGCCACGATCTTTTCCAGCAGTGGCTTGGTGTAGCGCTGAACGTGGGTCTGGCCGAGCTTGATGGTCAGTCCCTTGTTCATCGCCGCACCGATCGGCAGCTTGTCGCCCATGCCGACGTAGACGCCAGGCACCGACACCGTGCCGCCCTTGCGGCAGCTCATGATCGCCTGTCGCAGCACGTGGACGCGGTCGGTGGCGAGGAACATCGACGCCTTGACCTTGTCCATGACGGCATCGGCCGCGCCGTGTCCGGCCGCCTCGCAACCCACCGCATCGACGCAGCTGTCGGGTCCGCGTCCCTTGGTACGGGCCTGAAGTTCGTCAAACACGTCCGTCTCGGCGAAGTTGATCGTCTCCGCACCGCCGGCTTCCGCCATGGCAAGACGCTCGGGCACCTCGTCGATCGCGATCACGCGGCCAGCACCCATCATCAGCGCGGAGCGGATGGCAAACTGGCCGACCGGTCCGCAGCCCCAGATCGCGACCGTATCACCCGGTTCGATCTGCGCGTTCTCTGCGGCCATGTAGCCGGTCGGGAAGATGTCAGACAGGAATAGCGCCTGATCGTCGGTGACGCTGTCGGGGATCTTGATGGGCCCGATGTCCGCCATCGGCACGCGGAGATACTCGGCCTGACCGCCGCAATAGCCGCCAAGCATGTGGCTGAAGCCGAACAGGCCGGCGGGCGAGTGACCCATCGCCTTGGCGGCCATCTCCGCGTTTGGGTTGGTGCGATCGCAGGCCGCGAACAGGCCTTTGCGGCAGAACCAGCAGTCACCGCAGCTGATCGTGAACGGCACCACCACGCGGCCACCGATCTTAAGGTTTGTCACTTCCGAGCCGAGCGCGACGACCTCGCCCATATTCTCGTGACCGAGGATGTCACCGGCCTCCATGGTGGGCTGGTAGCCGTCGAGCAGGTGAAGGTCCGATCCACAGATCGCGCAGGCGGTGACCTTGATGATCGCATCGCGCGGATGCTTGATCTCGGGGTCTGCGACAGTGTCGACGCGGACGTCGCCCTTACCGTGCCAGCAGAGTGCGCGCATGTTTCTTCTCCGTATGAGCAGGAGCTCCGCCAGGATCGGAAAAGCGACTGAAAAGCCTCAACGCACCCGCGAGCAGAACGGGCGCAAACCTTCGTCTGTGTAATCTAGTTACCCCGCGTCGGCGTATCCCACATCGACCTCGCCACTGCACCAAGCCGACAATTGCAAGCTGAACGAACGATCGAAGCTGGTGAACGGCACAGGCAATTTGGACGGCCGGATATAGGTCCTCTTAGCCGCTGCAAAGCAAACCCCGCAGCAACTCAAAGCAGCGGTCGTTCGCCATGTTTCAACATCGCGGGAATGACCAGCTCCTCCTCGTCGGCCAGATGTCGCAGCAGTAAATCGAGAAGGTTTTGGGCTTCGGCAGCATAAGTGTCGGCCGCTCGGCGTGCGCCCTCACCGTTGGTAGATAAGGCGTTTAGCAGTCCGCGCGCATGCTCGACCGTCGTGACCAAGCGCTGGTGTATCAGGTCGTGATCCGCCTCGAGCAGATCGAAACCGACCACGAGACGCTCATCCAGTTGCCGGAACTTGGGAAAGTAGGCGACGTCCTCGATGCGATGGTGCTGATCAAGGTGCTGGAGGAAGCCGTTGAGCTGCGGGACGAAGGCGCTCTGGAGCTGGTCTCCGTCGATTCGTTGGGCGCGAAATGCGTCCACGATGCGGGAAACTTCGCTTCCCTCATGCCGCAGGGTAGCGTGCACGTGCAGCCAGAAGTCGGCGAGCTGGCCGAAGTTTGCGTGCGCACGCCAATCCTCACGCGGGTAGTGCGGACGAAGAAAGGCAATGTCATCCGAAACGCCTGTGCGCTCACCAAGGCGAAGCCGTTCCGGGGGAAACTCGTTCATCAGCACCTTTCGTCACAACAAATCGCCGCGGGCACAAGCCGCTGTCAGTCAGACCTCGCGAGAACGACAACGGCATTTTCATCGACGCCGGCATCTATTCGCCGGCTGGCGAACGTCCACCCTCACGAGCCACAAGCCGCTAGGCGGATTGCTCCAGCTCCTGTCGGACACGAAGCGCAAGCAGGCTGACGCCGAAGGGCTTGTGAAGGATTGCCGGGCCTTCCTCTGCTGGCTGATCGGGTTCATACCCGGTCACGAGGATGATGCCGATGTGTGGGTATGTCCGCGTGACCAGCGCCGCCAGTTCGCGCCCGCTCATCCCGGGCATAACGATGTCGGTGAGCATCAGACGGACATCAGGCTCGGCGTCGAGAAGAGCCAATGCCTCGTTTGCATCGGCCGCCTGCCGGACGGTGTAACCCAGATCCTGCAGCGCCGCGACGCTCATCCGGCGGACACGCGGATCATCTTCGACGACCAGAATGGTCGCTGGCGCAGCACAAGGCTGCGATGCGCGCAGGTCCTCGCTCGTACTTGACGGCGCAGCACCATGGTCTTCTCCACCTCGCGGAAGGAGAAGCGTGACAGACGTTCCCTGCCCAGGCGCCGTACTGATCTGCACCTCGCCTCCAGATTGAACCGCGAAGCCATGAATTTGGGAGAGGCCAAGGCCACTTCCCTTGCCAACATGTTTGGTTGTGAAAAACGGCTCAAATGCACGGGCGACCACGCTGGCCGGCATGCCGGTGCCGGTATCGCGCACCCACAACGCGACTGTCTCGCTCAACTTCTTCGACGGGTCTGTTCGGTTCTCGGTTCCGAGCGTGAGCCGGCCGCCGTCTGGCATCGCATCGCGGGCGTTGACAGCCAGGTTGACGATGGCGTTCTCCAGCTGGCTGCGATCGACGCGCACTGGCCAGAGGCCCTGCTGAAGCTGAAGATCGATCGTGATGTTCTCCGGCAGGGTTCGCCGGAGTAGCTCCGTGATAGACGCAACAAGTTCGTTCACGTCGACCGTGGAAGCGGCAAGGGGCTGCTGACGGGAAAAGACCAGAAGTCGGCGAGTGAGATCGGCGGCGCGCGTCGCTCCATCAAGCGCATTGTCGATAAATCCTTCGACGTCGCCGCCGCCGCCCTGTCTCAGGCGGCGCTGTGCGAGCTCCAAGCTGCCGATCACGATCGCCAGCATATTGTTAAAGTCGTGGGCAATGCCCCCGGTCAGTTTGCCAATGGCTTCGATGCGCTCGGTTTGTTGGGTTCGCTCATCAGCGCTACGCCGGACGGCGACGAGCCGTAGGATTAGCAGGACTAGTGCAAGCGCGAGACTAAGACCGAAGATGGCGGCAAGCTTTGAAGCGGCTCTCCAACCGTTCCGGGGGCCGTCGATCACTTCGGAGGAGACAGCCACATGGGTGCTCCAGCCTGTCTCGGGAGAGGTGAAGAAGCCGCTGTAGTTTTCGAACCCCTCGTAGGTCACGCCGCGGTAGACACCGGCTGTGTCTTGAGCGATCGCGTCTCTTACATAGCGCGTTGCAAGCGTGCCTAGCCGTTGTGGCCATCCCGTCGTGCGCGCAATAAAGCGGCCCCTGCGATCGACCAGCGCGCTAACGCCTGCGTGGGGAGCGGACGAAATCAGCAGGCTCTGGATTGCAGCCGGATCCAGTGCGACTAAAAGAGCGTATCGCCCCCCGCCAACCGACATCGATGCGATAATGGCGGCATGACCATCGGCATGGCGGACCACGCCGCCAAAAGTTGGCCGCGAACGGATCGTAGCTGGCTGAGGCATCTTGTCGGCATCTGTTGTCAAGTATTCGTCGCCGCGCTGTAGCTCGACCACGGTCCTGCTGTTTCGAAGGTCAACCAGTGCGACGTCGCGCCATGAAGGGTCGAGTGCCGCGATCTCGGCGACGCGCTGACGCGCCTCGGCCCAGTTCTCCTGCCGAATGGAGCGGATCGTCGCCAATGCCCGCATGGTTGCCGAAATCACCGCAAGGCGTGCGTCGACCGCTTGAGAAATCTCTTTGGCGCGCGCGACCGTCGCCGCCTCCTGCGCCTCGCGATCGTTTCGATAGCTCACTGCTGTGGAGACCGAAGCGTAGATCAGCAACGGCAGCACTGTAGCTGCGACAAGCACCGAAGCTGTTCGCCGCCGCGACGCACCGATCCCGCCCGGGGGAGCCGCCACCGCCTTAGCAATCCTATGCGGGATCATGAGCACCGACGCTGATGCGACCTGTTCGCTGGCGGGTCCACGGCGCCCTGCGGATCATAGCGTCTCGTTGCATGTCGCCCCTTCATGCAGCGTATGCGCTGTCACTTCGATGTGACCATGCGACGTAGATCACTCGACGACAAGCCTCGGCCAATCTCAAGAGCCGGTGTTACCTAGGATGCCGATACCACATGGAATGAACAGCCGGCATCGAGGGCGGCAAGAGCGATCATTGCGACCCTATCTCGATCTTGTCCGTGATTAGTGCTTGAGTGCCTTGCTTCCGTTTTCGCGGCTTGGGTGTCGGAAGCTCGGCTGCTGTGACGCGCAGCAGCTCGCCGAGCCACTCGGCATCATCCCATCGATCGGCAGCGATGAGCATTTGCGGTTTAGCACCCGGATACGGCGGCGCGTCTGACATCGATCCGGCATAGGCGCGGCCTGATACCGTGGGTTTTACGAAGAGCTGATCGTCGCAGACCGAGCCGATCATCTTGCCTTCAACGTAGATGCCGTATTCACCGAACATCGGCTTGGCCGCCACCGCGCCGGCGCCAGCGCCAGCCGCCTGTTCAAGCAGGAAATCAATTGTGCGTTGCTGTGTCGCCATAGGCCGAACCTAGCAGACGAGCGCCGCCGCGAGCAACGGACCGACGATGGGCTGGGTCGCCGCTTGCGGTGAACGAGCGGCCGCTTTCGGAAGAAGCTAAGGTGCCGCTGAACGGCCGATTGTGGGTCGGTTAGGTCATTGCGTTCGCCGGTGTCCACTGCGGCACCTGCTGATCCTGCCATAGTCTCAGGCGTCGCCAGTCCAGCGCATCGTAGACGGCTGTGGTGCCTACAGCATCGTTCAGTGGCAGTGCCGCAGCGGCCTCACGCAGAAAACGAGGTCGAAGCGCATCATCCTCCAGATACGCTACCTCCCACCAGCCGATGATGCGATTCCGCGCATTCGCCATCGCCGCAGCCGACGGTAGCCGGTCGCGCTTCTCGTGCTGGTTGACCCGGGCGTGCGCCGGCATCAGGTTCCAAAGATCACCGCATGGCCAGACCGACCATGGCAGGCAGTGGTCGATGTCAAAGCTGTTCGGCTTCAGCGGTCGTCCCGTCCAGACGCATTCGATCGGCTGCCCGCAAGCGAGAAGTCGCTGGGCGACGTCGCGGCCAAGAGCGGTGGTGCGAACCGGCTCTACCCAGGCCAGGGCGGCTTCTGCAGTACCGGGCGCGACCGCTAGACCCATACGGTCGGCATAGGCGCAGGTCAGGCGGGACCATTCGGCCACCAGCATGGGTTCGATCCAGGACCCGAACCGCGACATGGCCCGCCACAAGTGGCCCGGCACCTCGATTAGACCCCAGCCGCGCAGCGTCTCAAGGTCGAGCACGGTTGCGGATGCACCACCCCGCCGCCCGCGGCTGACGCCGAACACCTGGATGTCACTGTTGGGATAGCGGGTGAAGGTTGCCGGCATCTTGGCGATTGTGTGAGCAGCCCGGGACAACGCGGAAGCGATGGCGTGGGCCTGCTCGCCGGCGAAGACCGCACCGACCCGTAGCTCGACCGGTGCCGTGCCGAGCGCGAGCAGTGATTCAAACCCGTCCTTGGCGAAGCCCAGTCGATCGATGCCGACATTACCCGGCATTTGCGGGAGCCTCGCCCGAACCAGGGGCAGGTACATTCTCAGCCAGTTCAGTGCGACCAAGCCCAGCGGCACCTCGACTGCATCGCGGCCATCGGGCGCCGGCGTAGCTGCAGCAGGCGCATACTCGGCGATCCGTGCCACGGCTCGGAGCAGTGCCAGCTTATAGGTGGATGACTTCTCGTCGGACAGGACGATGCCGCGCACCAGCGGGAGCGCGCCGGTGCCGTCATCGGGCATGCGGAGCGCTATGACGTCCCAGGTCACACCGGCGCGTCCGCCCTGATCGCTGGAGGGCACAACCCGTAGCACCTCCAGCCCGTGCGCCCGGGCCAGCCCCTCAATCTCGGTGGTCGAGGTCGGGTGCATCTGCATGGCGGGCGGAGCGGGACCGTTGCGCAGCGTCATCACCAGCACGCCGCCGGGCTTCATCAGCGTGGCGAGTTTGCGGAAGGCGCGGGGCCGATCGGCAGGCGTGATGTGCTGCCAGACGGCTGACAGCAGCACGAGATCGTAGGCCAGCCCAAGCCCATGGACATGGTCGAGCGAGGGCAGGGCATCGCTCACCCACCGGACGCCGTGGCTTCTATGCTTCTCAGCTGCGATCCGGCGCATACCTGCAGCAGGCTCGGCCGCCACTACCTCGTAGCCAAGTGAGGTCAGCCAGGCCGCGTCACGTCCTGTGCCGGCACCGACGTCGAGCGCCAGCTTGCTGTCGCTGCCGTCCGGGATGACCGGCAACACCTCCCCCAGCATACGCTCAGACGATATCGCCTCGTAGCGCTCGGCTAGCATGTCGGCTTGACCGTCATAGGCAGCAACGACGTCTAGGTAGCTGTTCAAGCGTCAAGGCCTGCGAAACGGGCACGGTGCCGGGCGACATAGTCGGTGCGCGGGTGGAGCCTTGGATCGACGGGCAGGTGAACGCGCTCGCCCGGTTGCGGGAACAGCCGGATGAGCTCGGACGGCACCTTGTTGTGCGACACCAGCAGCCGGCACTCATCGTCGAGGCTGATGAGGTGACGATCGAACAACCAGTGCGCGGTCGCGGACAGAGCAATGCCGTTCTGCACGACGTCCGGGCCGCCATCTGCGACGCTCCAGATGTGCGCGGCCTGAGCTTCGGCCTTGCCGCCACCATTGACCATACGCAGCCCCGTCACCGCGCAACGGTTGTCATATGCGTCGAGCACGTGGCCGCGGAAGGCGGCGCTGCGCACCTTGCGGTTGACCAGTAGCTGCGCCACGCGCCGCTCGTCTGGCGGTGAGGCCAGTAACGCGGCCGTGGCGGCGTCGATGTGGCGGGGATCGAGTTCGAGCCGGATCGCGTGTTCAGGTGATAGCGTGTCGACCAAGCCGACGTTCACGATGGCGGCAAAGTCAGCATCATCAATTGCGCGAACCGATCTACCGCGTAGCGTCCGACCAGCGATGGCGGGATTATCGAGCTCGCGCAGCATACGCTCGAGAAAGCGGCCGTCCGGATCGCGATACGGCACGGGACGATCGAACTCGATAAAGTCGCTGATGCGGGCGTAGAAGAGCGTGCGGTAGGCGGGATCGGGGTCGATGCTGTGCACTAGGCCGGCCGCCACATAGGCCTTGCGCCCACCCGCCGAGCCGGTTTCGCGGTAGATGATCCAATCGCCGACGCAACCCTCGGCCGCGCGCAGGTAGATGCGTGGGAAATGGTACCGCTCGGCGATCAGGTCGTCGTAGCGCGATGCACCGCTGATTTCGAACACACCCTTCATGCCGAGATCCTGACGCCGATCCCGGGCTTGAGCAACCTTGCTGACAGCCCGCAACGGTCAGCGACCGCGAAGCACGATATTGCTGAAGGAACGGCCGCTCTCGGGGAATGCAAATGCTGCCTCGAACGTCCAGGTCTGGGTCGTGCTCGCTCGTTGGCGCGCGCATGTCGCCACGGCGCAGCTTGACTTCCTCCACTCGCCGCGCCAGACCAAAGCCACAGGAGTGGAAGTTCGGTAGATTCGGATTGCGATTCGGGTCGTCTGTGGATGTCCTGTGGAGCGTCGCAGCTGGGAAACCGGCGGGTAGGGCGTCTGCGCGGGGAGACCATCATGCGGACTCAGATCGGAAGCTCATCTTAGTCCTTCGAGAAGGACTTCACTGCTTTATAGCAGCCTATCGCACGGCGTAGCGTTGAGGTGCTTCGTGCCGCCTCCGTCGGTTTTGCCGGTGAGCACGTCTTTCAGGACGTAGCCGATCCCATCCCCGTCTTTGTTCATGACGTCAAAGTGCAGGCCCGGGTCGGCCTTAGCACCAAACGTGTGGTGGGCGTTAAAGAGGTGCAAGGCGTCGTCGCGGCTGGCCTTCCCGACCGTTTGGATCGACGCATGAAGCCGATCGGCTTGAAACGCGGTGTTCTGATCCAGCATGTAGGCACCCCAGAGCTTGCGCTTTTCCGGATTTCGGAAGTCTGACCTGTAGAGGTTGGCGTGGTGCGCCCTCAGAATGCTTTCGAAATTAGCGGGATTGGCCTGAATGTTGCGGGCAATCGAGTGTCCACCCATCCGCTGGAAGTTGCGATCCGGCATTAGAGCCGCGTGGAGCGACTTCGGCCTGTTGGATGAAGCGAGGAGAACGGCCTCCACGGTCGGCTCAAAGCCATCCAAGGCGGCGCGCAATTGATCGTCAGGCGGTAGCACAGGGCCGGGCAGCCGGAGAATCAGCGTCGCGCGTCCGAGCGCCTCTAGCGCGTCCGCTTCGATCTGTTCGGCGCAAACGGTCACGACCATCTGAGGACGGGCCCGCGCGCAAGCGGTTGGTCCCGCAGGATGCGGCTCGCATGCTTTGCCGCGTGGTCCTTCGCCGGCCGGCTGACGCGCGCAGCGCTGATCCAGCCTGCGGCAAAAATTAGTCGCGCCGTCTCGGCCGAAAATCAAGTCGTTCGCGTCGCGTACCACGCCGCGGAGGTGGCCCTGCCGTAAACCCTGCTTTACCGGATAGGGGCGTGCAATGACGCGGACGCCGCCTTCCTCGAAGCTCTCCTGGAGCGTCGATGCCCGGCGCTCGACGTCCCTATCGTCGAAGCCGGCGAGAAGGTAGAGTCGCCTCAGCATGATCGATGGTCTGCCGGGTGCGTGCGGTCAATCGCGGTCACGCAGGTACGTCAGTACGCTGACTGGGATTACCCAGCTTGCAGCGATGGATTGGGGGAGCAAGTCGACGACGTCCAGCAGCTGGTCGAGCCGCGTGCGCTTGCGAACCGACGCCTTCTGCTCGAGCAATAAAACTGAGAGCGGCACGCCTGCTTGGGCCGCCCATTCCACGATATGTGCCTGTAGCTTGTCCCCGTCTATCGGCGCGTGTGCTGGCAGCCCGAGGACGAACCGAGGCTCAATCTCGCGCCAGTCACCGCCGGGCGGCGGGTCTGCTGCATCCGTGAAGCCGATCTTGTCGAGGTTCAGGAACCGTCGCCTGCCCTCGAGGGGGCGGATGAACGCGGCCCATACTGCACGATTGAAGCGGAGTGGCGCAACCGCCGAAGACGTATGCTGCTGTTCGCCCGGCGGTGGCGCCACTGCGGGGCTAACGAAGTGAATGCCGCCTGCCTCCTCCTGAAGCGAAAGCAGGTCGCGACAGTGGGTTTCAACAAACGGAGCGAGCTTGCGGCGGCTACGCGGTAGCGACACCAGCCCCCTATCCGCTAAGCGGTTAACGTGCTCCTCGAAGGGTGCACCGACCGATTTTCTGAATTCCCCCCCAATAAAGGTAAGCCGAACGGGCGAGCCCGAGCGCGCCTGTGAGGCGGCGCCAACCGCGCCGGCGAGGTAAGTCCTGATGCTTTCGATGGACGTCAGGGTGTCCGCCAACTCTGGGCCGGTGCTCATCGCTCCATCATAGAGCGTTGGACCAAAACTTTATAGCCTAAACGACATTTCGCGTGCGAACGCGCCCAGCAGTTTGCGGCGGACGCCCGCTGATGCGCGGGGTTATGATACGCTGCTGCGCGGGAAGCCTGATCGATCGAGCATTGAGAGGTGGTGCAAGGGGCGCCTGAACGAACGGTCGCTTTCAGTAAACGGAACTGCGGCGCTGAGTGTCCACAAGTGGGTCAGTTACAAGAATCCCTCGCCCGCATGCTCGCGGAACCGCTCATGATCCCGCACATATTCCGCTACCATCTCTAAAGATGAATGCCGGCTATGCTCCTTCATTTTGAACAAATTGGCGTTCTGGCGACCGGCCTCGGTAAGGAACCCGGCGCGGAGAGAGTGGCCTGAGAACAACTCCGGCGAGTAGCCCGCGGCGATCGCAGCCGCCTTTACTACCAATGCCACGCCTTGGGCGCTCATTGGCTTGTCGGTAAGCCGGCCCTGTGGCGTCAGTTTGCGGAATACCGGCCCGCTGGTGACGCCTGCCTGCTCGAGCCAGGCGCGGTAATGCCTCACTGGTTCAAGCCTGCGGCCGTCTGGGATCGCGACGGTGTGACCCTTGCCCTCCTGGTCAGTCTTCGATGCCGCGATGCGCACTAGCAGCCCGCGGCTATCCTCGCTCACACGCGCAACGGTTATAGCCACGAGCTCGGAACGGCGG
>Ga0160428_1001776_pt1 | contig 14968 bp, 14 predicted proteins | sample SolpanmetagenomM_FD_108198 | JGI IMG/M metagenome (GOLD analysis project Ga0160428, IMG submission 108198) | Solar panel surface microbial communities from Lawrence Berkeley National Laboratory, California, USA - M | ecosystem: Engineered > Built environment > Solar panel > Unclassified ... | reverse complement strand
TCTGGCCCGGCCGACCCCCGTCTCCCTGTGGCAGGAGGGCGTCACCGAGGCGGTGGATTTCACCCTTGCCCTCACGGCGGCGTGAGTCCGGCTTTGCCGCGCCGGGTCCGGAGGCTATCGTCCGCGGTATGACGCCGCCCGGACGGGTTCCTCCCCTCCGGCTCCGGCCAGGGGGCAGCATGACGGACGTTTCACGGCGGAGCCTGTCCGTCCTCTTCGCCTGCGCGGTCCTTCTCCCGGTTTCAGCGCAGGCCCAGGTTTCGGCCCAGGTTTCGGCCCAGGCCCGTCCCGACACCCGAGCGATGACCTGCGCCGAAGCGTCGGCCCTGGTGGCCCGGGCCGGCGCCATCGTACTGAGTACGGGGCCGGCGACCTACGCGCGCTTCGTGCGCGACGGCGGGTTCTGCCCGCTGCCGGAAACCACCCAGCCGTCCTGGGAGACGACCCGGGACGATCCCAAGTGCTTCGTCGGCTATACCTGTCGCGACAAGTTCAACGAGGGCCAGGGGCGGGACTGAGAGCCGGGGGCATTCCGTCTCCCTGAGCCAACCCGCGCAGGCGCTCACGGCCAAGCTGCCTTGTTGCCGCCCCGCCCACTGCCGATGGTCGCGGCCGGGACCCGCCCCAGGAGAGGACGGGCTCGCCGACGAGGGGCCGCAGCATGGACCGGACCGAGATCACCCAGAACACCCGCCCGCTGAGCCGGCCGGCCGAAGCGCGCCTCGAGCGCTCCGTGGCCGATGCCCTGCGCATCATCAGGGCCGCCTGCGACGAGCGAAACGAAGCCCCCGTCAAGGCCGCCCGACGCCAGCTCGCGGAGATCTACGGCGCCACCCGGCTCAGCCGGCAGCGCGAGCGCCGAGGCGCCTCCGTCTGAGATCCCGTCACCAGGCGGGTCGCTCGGCGAGCCAGATGGTGTGACGCGCCCCGCGCGCGCGCCCGGCCCGCACGCCGACCGCCTCCACCCGGAAGCCCCCTCGCGCCAGGCGCTGCGTGAAGGCCGGATCGGGATGGGCCGACCACACCGCCAGCACCCCGCCGGGGCGCAGGGCGGCCCGTGCGGCGGCGAGGCCGGCGGCGTCGTAGAGCCGGTCGTTGGCACGGCGCGTCAGGCCGTCCGGGCCGTTGTCGACGTCGAGCAGGATCGCGTCGTAGGCGCCGCGCCCGGCACGGATCACCGCGGCGACGTCCGCCACCCGCGCCTCGGCGCGCGGGTCCGACAGCGCCTCGGAGGAGAGGCCCGCCAGGGGGCCGCGGCCCCAATCCAGAACCGCCGGCACGAGCTCGGCCAGCACGATCCGGGCCTCGGCGGGCAGGGCGTCGAGGGCGGCCCGGAGGGTGAAGCCCATACCGTAGCCGCCGATCAGCCAGCAGGCCTTCGCCCGGGACCCGAGCCGCGCGGCGGTCAGGGTCGCCAGCGCCTCCTCGGAGCCGCTGAGCCGGCTGTTCATCAGCTCGTTGTGGCCGAGCTGGATCGAGAACTCGGTGCCCCGCTGAAGCAGGCGCAGGGAATCCGACCCGCCCGGCACGGGCGCGGTGTCGAGGACGATCCAGGGGATCACGATGGGAGCTGGCCGGTGGGGGGGATCATGCGACCTCGGCTAGCACGGGTCGACGATCGGATCACGCGACACCGCGACGCCGACCCTCCCCCCGCGCACGGCGCGGGGGGAGGGTTCGTGCGGGCTAGAACAGCCCTTCGATCTGCCCGTTGGCGTCGAGGTGGATGCCCTCCGAGGCCGGGACCCTGGGCAGGCCCGGCATGGTCATGATCTCACCGCAGATCACCACGACGAAGCCGGCGCCCGCCGAGAGCCGCACGTCGCGCACCGCGATGAGGTGGCCCGAGGGCGCGCCCATCAGGTTCGGGTCGGTGGAGAACGAGTACTGCGTCTTGGCCATGCAGACGGGCAGGTGGCCGTAGCCGTCCTTCTCGAACTGGGCGAGCTTGGTGGCGGCCTTCGACTCCACCTGGATGTCGCCCGCGCCGTAGAGCTTGGTGGCGATGGCGAGGATCTTGTCGGTGAGCTTGGTCTCGGTCTCGTAGACGTAGTTCAGGGGCTTCTGCTCGCCGTTGGCGAGCTTGACCACCGCATGGGCGAGGTCTTCGGCGCCGGCGCCGCCCTCCGCCCAGTGCTTGCAGGTGATGGCCTCGACCTGGAGCTTGTCGCGGCAGAGCTCCTTCAGCTTGGCATGCTCGGCATCGGTGTCGGCGTAGAAGTGGTTGACGCCGACGACGACGGGCAGGCCGAAGCTGCGCACGTTGGCGACGTGGCGCGCCAGGTTCGCGAAGCCCTTCTCCAGGGCGTCGAGGTTCTCGGATCCGAGCTCCTTCTTCGAGACGCCGCCATGCATCTTGAGGGCACGTACGGTGGCGACGATGACCACCGCGGAGGGCTTCAGGCCGGCCTGGCGACACTTGATGTCGATGAACTTCTCCGCACCGAGATCGGCGCCGAAGCCGGCCTCCGTGACCACGTAGTCGCCGAGCTTGAGGCCCGCGCGGGTGGCGATCACCGAGTTGCAGCCATGGGCGATGTTGGCGAAGGGGCCACCGTGGATGAGGGCCGGGTTGCCCTCCAGGGTCTGGACGAGGTTGGGCTGCAGGGCGTCCTTCAGGAGCACCGTCATGGCGCCCGTGGCCTTGACGTCCTTGAGCGTCACCGGCTTGCGGTCGCGGGTCTCGGCGATGACGATGCGGCCGAGGCGGGCCTCGAGGTCGTCCAGGTCCTTGGCGAGGCAGAACACCGCCATGACCTCGGAGGCCACGGTGATGTCGAAGCCGTCCTCACGGGGGAAGCCGTTGGCGACGCCGCCGAGGGACTGGGTGATGGCGCGCAGGGCCCGGTCGTTCATGTCGACCACCCGGCGCCAGTGGATGCGGCGCACGTCGATGTTCAGCTCGTTGGCCCAGTAGACGTGATTGTCGATGAGGGCGGCCGCCAGGCTGTGCGCGGAGGTGATGGCGTGGAAGTCGCCGGTGAAGTGCAGGTTGATCTGCTCCATGGGCACGACCTGGGCCTTGCCGCCGCCGGCCGCGCCGCCCTTCATGCCGAAGCAGGGACCCAGCGAGGGCTCGCGCAGGCACATCACGGTCTTCTGGCCGATGCGGTTGAGCGCGTCGCCGAGGCCGACCGTGGTGGTGGTCTTGCCCTCGCCGGCCGGCGTCGGGCTGATCGCCGTCACGAGCACGAGCTTCCCTTCGGGCTTGGTCTCGAGCGACTTGATGAAGGCGTGGTCGATCTTGGCGATATGCTTGCCATAGTGGTGCAGCGCGTCGTCCGGGATGCCGATCTTGGCGGCGACCTCGGTGATCGGCTGGAGCGTGGCCGCGCGCGCGATCTCGATATCTGAGGGCATTGGTGCGTTTCTCCCGGATTGTTCTTGCGCGGTCGGGTCCGGCGGGGCCGCATTCCGTCCGCTGGCGTTCGTCGTTCGCCGCCAGGACCGGATCCGCCGACGTTGGGCCGTGCGGATCGGCCGAGCGGCCACGCATCATCGATCGCATCAGTTTGCGTGATGGGACAAGCAAAAGCGCGTCGGAAATTTTGAATTTGCAGGCAAAAATTTGTTTGGGATCAGACCTGTGTCAGCCCGTCATGGCACTCGCCGTGTATCCGGCCTCGTTCAGCGCTTCGGCGATGCTCAGGGCCTGAGCCGTGGTCGTCACCGCAACGCGCCCGTGATCGAGGTCGACCGCGACCTTGGCCTCGGGGTCGAGGCGCTGGATGGCCCGGCACACCGCCGCGGCGCAACCGTCGCAGGTCATGCCCTCCACCTGCATCAGGAGGTCCGATGGCGTCGCGTCCATGAGGTTCGCTCCGGGCTTCTCGTTCCGCGGGGCGCATTGTGGCGCCTCGCGACGCCGATGCAAGCGGCACGGCGCGCGCGGTGCGAGACGACCCGGAAGCACAAGTCACAGTTCGGGAAAATCCGTTTGCAGGGCCGTCCGGTGGCTTGTGGGCCGGGAGCGTCTCGGCAACAAAAGAACGCCGGACCGGCCGCGGCCGGACCGGCATCCGTGTTTCCCTGTCGTTTCGAGGATCGAAGACTCCGATGGCCCGGATCATCGGCCGGCGTACGAGCCTGTGGGCCTGCGGTCTGCTCGCGCTCTGCCTTCTCGGGCCGCTCGCGGTCTTCTCTCCGCTCGGAGCGAGCCTCGGGCTTGCCGGCCTCGGGCTCGTGGCGGCCCTCGTCGCCCATCGCCGCGCGGGCACGCTGACCGCCCGCTGCGAGAAGCTGTCGGGCGAGGTCGACGTGCTGTCGCAGCGGCTCGTCCGGCTGGAGACGGTCACCCGCGCCCTGGCCGAGCAACAGGTCCGGGCCGTCGATGCGGGCCTTCCCGCGAGCGCACCCGGCCCGGACCCCCGCGACCTCAGCGCCGGGATCGAGGAGGTCACGGCCGAGATCGGCCTCCTCAGTGGCATCGTCCGGGAACTCGCGGCGGTGGTCGCGGCGCAGGATGGCGAGATCGCCGGCCTCAAGGCCGTGCCCGCCCCGATCGTTTCGCTCGTCGCCCCTCCGCTCCGCCCCGCAGCGCGGGTCACCGCTCCGGAGCCTGAAATTCGGCCTGAAATTCGGCCTGAAATTCGCCCCGAGCCGCGCTTCGACGGGCCGCCCCTCCGGCGCACCGATTCGCCTCCGGCCGCGCCCTGGACACCGCGGGCCCTCGGCCGGGCCGAGGCCCCGGTGCGCGACCCCGCCCGCGACGCGGCCCTGATCGCGGCCTTCGACGCCGCCGGCCTCGAGGTCCACCTCCAGCCCATCGTGTCCCTGCCTCAGCGCAAGGTGGTGTCTTACGAGGCGATGGCGCGCCTGCGCCTGGCCGGCGAGACCCTGATGCCGGAGGCGTTCGTGCCGGTGCTGGAGCGCCACGGGCGCACCACCGACCTCGACCGCCGGATGCTCCAGCGCGTCGCCACCGTCGCCCAGCACCTGGCCGGGCGGGGCAGCCAGGCGGCGGTGGCCTACGGCCTGTCGCCGCGTTCCCTGTTCGAGCCGGGCTTCCTGCGCTCGCTCGGGCGCCTCGTCGAAGGGGCGCCGGACCTGTCGGGCCGGGTCATGCTGGCCCTGCCCCAGGTGAGTTGGCGCAACCTCGACGCGGAGCAGGCGGGGGCGCTGGCCGACCTGCGCGGACCCATCGGCTTCATCCTGGACCGGCCCCTCGACCTGCGCCTCGATCCCCTGGCCCTCGCCGACCGCGGCGTCGCGCAGGTGAAGGTCCCGGCCGATCTGCTGCTGCGCCCGGATTCGCGCCAGGCCATGCCCGACATCGCGCTGGAGGACCTCGTCGCCTCCCTGGCGCGGGCCGGCATCCGCCTCGTCGCCGAGGGCGTGGAGCACGAAACCGACGTGCCCGACCTCATCGAGCTCGATGTGCCCCTGGCCCAGGGCAGCGTGTTCGCGCCTGCCCGGGTGGTGCGCGCCGAGGTCCTCCAGGCGGCCCCGGCTGCGTCCGAGCCGACTCCGCCGAACGAGGATCCGGAGCCGCCGCCCCAGCGCCGCCCGTTCCGCGACTTCCTGCGTCGGGCCGGCTGACACCCGCGCGGCGTTGCATTTTCCGGAGGTCCCGCCTAACCGGGCGGCGCTCCTGAAACGCCCGCTCGTCAGCTCGAGGCCCGCCGCATGCCCGATACGCCCGCACGTCCCGGCTCGTCCGGGCCCGTCCCCACCCTGGACGGCTTCGCGACGATCGCCGCGGACTACGATCTCATCCTGTGCGACGTCTGGGGCGTGCTGCACGACGGCACCAACGCGCATCCGGGCGCCAGCGACGCCCTGACGCGATTTCGCGCCCTTCCGGAGCAGGGGCGGCCCCGCCGGGTGATCCTGGTCTCGAACGCGCCGCGTCCCTGGGCCGGGGTGCAGGCGATCCTCGACGGGTTCGGCGTGCCCCGGGGCGCCTACGACGCGATCCTGACCTCGGGCGACCTGACGCGCAGCCTGATCGGCGCCCATCCGGGCGAGCGCCTGTATCATCTCGGACCGGAGCGCGACGCCACGATCTTCGACGGCCTCGACGTGACCCTGGTCGACGTGGCGCAGGCCGAGCGCGTCATCTGCACCGGCCTGTTCGACGATACCTGCGAGACCGCCGAGGATTACCGCGGGACGCTGGAGGCGATGCGGGCCCGGGACGTGCCGATGATCTGCGCCAATCCCGACCTCGTGGTCGAGCGCCGGGGCGAACTCATTCCCTGCGCCGGGCTTATCGCGGAGGCCTACGCGGCCCTGGGCGGCGCGGTGACCTATGCGGGCAAGCCCCATCGCCCCGTCTACGAGGCGGCGCTGGCGCTGGCGGGCGGCCTCGACGACCGTGCGCCGCCGAAGCCCGCCCGGGTCCTCGCCGTCGGAGACGCGCTGCGCACCGACATCGCCGGGGCGACGGCCTTCGGGATTCCGAGCCTGCTGGTGGCGCGCGGCATCCACGCCGAGGAGCTCGGCGTTTCGACGGCCCACGCGACGCTCGGAGACATCGCGGACTGGCTCGACCGCCAGGCGGTCCGGCCCGACGCGGTGATCGAGCGCCTGGTCTGGTGATCAGGCGAAGAGGGCGTCGATCTCGTCCTGGGCGACGGCCGGGCCGTGCAGCTGCGGACCGTTGAGGATGAGGAGTTCCTTGCGGACCCGGCGCTCCACCTCCTCGGGATCGATGCCGCCCTCGTCCTTGGCCTTGACGGCGCTGGCGAAGCGCGAGAGCCGGCTCTCGAGCTGGCGCAGGGCCTCCACGACCTTGGCGATGCGCTGCCCGGTGATATCCTGGAAGGTGCAGGCCTCGAAGATGTCGTTCATGCGCGCCTCGACGGTGGCGCGGTAATTCTTGTCGTTCGGCAGGCCGAGGATCTCCTCGGCCGTGTTCATGATGGAATTCGTGGCCCCCGCGGTGGCGGCCACCACGCTGCCGAGCTCCTCGTGCGCCATCGGCAGGCGATCCCGCGTGAGCTCGTTGGCCCGCAGCGCGGCGATCTCGTTGCGCAGGTGAGCGATGTAATCCGCGATCTCAACCAATTCACGGATCAAGGACGGCTTATCCGGCGCGGGATTCACGTTCCGCGCCTGCTTGGCGAGTGCCATGGGCTCCCGGCTCCCCGATTCGGTGTTCCTGGGCTGCGTTTCGGATCGATCAGGCGCCGCAGACGGCTTCGATCTTGCTCTTCAGGGTGGCGGCGTTGAACGGCTTGACGATGTAGTTGTTCACGCCGGCCTTCTTGGCCGCGATGACGTTCTCGGTCTTCGACTCGGCGGTGACCATGATGAACGGGGTGGTGCGCAGGGCCTCGTCGGCGCGGACGTGGCGCAGCAGCTCGTAGCCCGTCATCGGCTCCATGTTCCAGTCGGAGATCACGAGGCCGTACTTGCGGTTCTTGAGCCGGGCGAGGGCAGCGGTCCCGTCGGAGGCGTCGTCGACCTCCTCGAAGCCGAGCTGCTTCAGAAGGTTGCGGATGATACGGACCATCGTCTGATAATCGTCGACGACGAGGATCGGCATGCCGAGATCGAGGGCCATGGGTCGGTGTGCTCCGTCAGGGGAGGGCCCGTGCCTGGGCACGGCCCTCCGGGAATGGGCCGGAGCGCCAAGGTTTGGGCGCCCCTTGGCGATGAAACTACGCAGCTTCGCATTGCGAAGCGGTTAACTGCCCACGCGGCCCACCTTGTCTTGACTTCAGGAATGTTCGGACGTGGCGGGGATGGACCCCCCTCGCCTTGACAAGGCTGCCGCGCTCGCCCCCATGCGGGTGCTATGTCCTTCGCGCCGCCCCTGCCCGACACCGCCGATTCCGCACCGTCCAGCCTCGACGCTTTCGCCCGGCAGGCCCTGGACGACCTCGATGCGCGCGCCCTGCGCCGCCGCCTCATCGACACCGCGCGCGGCCCCGGTCCGATCGCGCAGCGGGACGGCCGAACGCTGATCTCGTTCTCGTGCAACGACTATCTCGGTCTCTCCGACGATCCCCGCGTGATCGCCGCCGGGCAGGAGGCGCTGGCGCGCTACGGCGCCGGCGCCGGCGCCTCCCGCCTCGTCACCGGCAATCATCCCGTCCTCGCTGCCCTGGAGGCGCGGCTCGCCGCTCACAAGGGCAAGGACGCGGCCCTCGTCTTCGGCAGCGGGTACATGGCCAATCTCGGCATCGTGCCTGCCCTGGTCGGCGCCCAGGACCTCGTCCTGGTGGACGCCCTCGGCCATTCCTGCCTGTTCGCGGGGGCGCAGGTCTCGGGTGCGACGATGCTGCGCTTCCGCCACAACGATGTCGGGCACCTGCGGGACATCCTGGCCGCCCGCCGGGCCCGGCACGGACGGGCGCTGATCCTGACCGAGCGGGTCTTCAGCATGGATGGGGACCGCGCGCCTCTCGACGCCATCCTGGAGGTTGCCGCCGCTCACGATGCCTGGACGCTGGTGGACGATGCACACGGCCTCGGCGTGGTGGAGGCGGGCGCCCGTGCCCCCCTGGAGATGGGCACCCTGTCGAAGACCCTCGGCTCGTATGGCGGCTATCTCTGCGCCTCGCGCGAGGTCATCGACCTGATGACCAGCCGGGCCCGCAGCTTCGTCTACACCACCGGTCTCCCGCCCGCCTCGGCGGCCGCCGCCCTGCGTGCCCTGGAGATCGTCGAGGCGGAGCCCGAGCGCGCCGCCCGGCCCCTGGCGCTGGCCCGCCGCTTCACGGCGCGCCTCGGCTTGCCCGCGGCCACCAGCCCGATCGTGCCCGTCCTCGTCGGCGCGGCGGAGGCGGCGCTCGCGCTCTCGGCCGCCCTGGAGGCCCGTGGCTATCTCGTCGTCGCGATCCGCCCGCCCACGGTGCCGGCCGGCACCGCCCGGCTGCGGGTGGCGTTCTCGGCGGCGCACGAGGAGTCTCAGGTCGACGGTCTGGCCGACGCGCTGCGGGCGCTCGGCATCGGCCCGCAGGTTTCCCCGGAGACCTGAGCCGGACGGATCAGGAGTTGGAGCGTGCGCCGCCGGCCTCGTGGTGCCGGTCCTCGAGCCGGTTCGACCGCTCCCGCGCCCGCCGGCGCTGGGCCGAGAAGCCGATCCAGCGGGTGACCAGGGGGCCGCGACGGCGAACGATCGGTGCCGCGTCCCCGGCCTCACCCGTCAGGACGGTCGCTTCGGAGTCCGCTGTTCCATCCGCGAGGCGGCTCTCTTCGGAGGGAGCGTCGTGACCGAAGGCTTCGGGATGGGTCTTTTCCGTCACGACGATGAGTCTCCTCCGGGAATCCTGGGTGTTGACGGGGGTGGGGAGAGCCATGCGTGCGCCGGCGCCGGTCCCTGCCGCCGCGTTCGTCGGGCCGGGCCCGTCGCCGAGAGGTCGGAGCTTGCGAATGTCAGCGGTCATCACGCCTGTTGCCATCTGCGCGGGATCCAGCGCGGCGCGCCGCGCGCACCCGTGATCCCATCCCCCTGCGCGGCCCGCCCGTCGGGTCCTGCAGCGTCCGCACCAGCATAAGCAATCCCGCCGCCGGGTTGAGTCGGTTGCTTGGTCTGTGAGTCCATATCTGTTGTCTCGGCGTCCCAAACAGCCGTCCCAGCGAGCGTTTGCCGGGCGGTGGGGACACCGCCCGGCCCATGGGGACGCCCGGTCCACGCGGAATCCGGGTCACCGATCCTGCGCTTCGACCTATGGCTTGAACCCATGGCCTGGACCCATGGCCTGGACCCATGGCTTGGACCCATGCATGCGCGGGCCGATCGGGATTCGTTTCGGGGCGCCGCGGGGCTCTCAGCCCCTGCGGATCCCTCAAGCGGCGGCGGGCGCTTGGCCGGCCGCGCGCTCGTGGGCGAGCTTGACCACGCTGACCTGATCGACCTTGCCGGTTCCGAGCATGGGCACGCGCTCCAGCACCACCACCTCCGCCGGGATGGCGATCTCCGGCACGCCCTTGCCCTTGGCGAAGCTCTGGTAGGCGCCGCGGGTCGCGTCCTTGCGTTCGGTGAACAGCACCAGCCGCTCGCCCTTGCGGGCATCCGGCACCGCGGCGACGGCGCTCGGCGCGTCGGGCCACAGCTCGGCCGCGAGCGCCTCGACGCTGGCCAGCGACACCATCTCGCCGGCGATCTTGGCGAAGCGCTTGGCTCGCCCCTTGATGGTGACGAAGCCCTGCGCATCGATGGCGACGATGTCGCCCGTGTCGTGCCAGCCCTCGGGGGGCGCCTCGATGCTGCCGGGGCGCTCGGGCCGAAGGTAGCCCAGCATGATGTTGGGGCCACGCAGGACCAGACGTCCGCCCTCGTCGATGCCGGGTACCGGCTCCAGCCGCCAATCCTGGCCGGGCAGGAGGCGGCCCACGGTGCCGAAGCGGTTGAACATCGGCGTGTTGAGGGCGACCACCGGGCCGCACTCGGTGACGCCGTAGCCCTCCAGGATGCGCAGGCCGAACTTCTCGCCCCAGGTCTTGCGGGTGGATTCCTTCACCGCCTCGGCTCCGGCCACGACGTAGCGCAGCGAGCGCAGGTCGTAGGAATGCGCGGTCTTGGCGTAGCCCGCCAGGAAGGTGTCGGTGCCGAACAGGACGGTGGCGTTGGAGCCGTAGATGAGTTCCGGCACGATCCGGTAGTGCAGCGGCGAAGGATAGAGGTAGACCGGCACGCCCGAGACCAGGGGCAGCACCAGGCCCGCCGTCAGCCCGAAGGCGTGGAACACCGGCAGCACGTTGAACACCTTGTCGCTCGGCCCGAAATCGATCCGGGCGGCCACCTGCGCGGTGTTGGCGAGCATGTTGCGGTTGGCGAGCACCACGCCCTTGGGCGCGCCTTCCGAGCCTGAGGTGAACAGGATCGCGGCCGGGTCGTCGCCCCGCCGGGGCACCAGCGGCGCCCGCTTGGAGAGGAAGCCGCGCAGCTTGTCGCCCGTCGTGATGCCGGCACGGATGTCCTCGAGATAGACGAGCGCGACGGATCCCCGGATCGCCTCCACGAGGCTCCCGAGGCGACCCTTCTCGATGAAGGCGCGAGAGGTCAGGATGGTGTCGACCTCGGCCGTTTTGCAGGCCGAGAGGATGTTGGCGGCGCCCGCCGAGAAGTTGATCATGGCCGGGACGCGCCCGGCGGAGGCCAGGGCGAACAGGGTCACGGCGGCGCCGTTGGCGTTCGGCAGCATGACGCCCAGCGGCTTGCCCGGGGCCCCGAGCCCTGCGAGCTTGCGCCCCAGGATGTTGGCGCCCATCACGAGGCGGGAATAGCTCAAGCGACCCATCGGGTCCTCGACGGCCGTGCGGCGCCAACCATGGCGGTCGCCGGCCTCGATCAGCGCCTGCATCAGGCCGCGATCGATCTCGGTGGTGCGGAAGACGAGGTCGGACATGATTCCGTAGAGCGCGGCGCCCGCCGCCTGCCGGCGGGCCTTGCCCTTGAGGGCCGGGTCCACGCTAAGGGCGACCGGCGAAAGGATCGTGACGGTGACCTTCGGCCACCAGCGCCGCTTCACCTGGTTCTTCGACAGGCGCGAGAAGACGGTCTTCTCGAGGCCCTCGATCTTCACCGGCACCACCATGGCCCCGGATTTGTCGGCGATGAGCCCGGCTCCGTCATAGACCTTCATCAGGCTGCCGGTGACGGTCAGGCGCCCCTCGGGGAAGATGATCAGCGTCTCGCCGCCCTTGACCGCATTGATCAGGGTGCGGGTGGCCAGCGGCCGGGTCGGGTCCAGGGGCATCGCCTTCGTCATCGCCAGGAACGGCTTCACCCACCAGCGCTGCGCGATGCCGTGGTCCACGGCGAAGACCGGCTCCTGGTCCAGGAGGGAGAGCGCGAGCGGCGCGTCGAGGAACGAGACGTGGTTGAGGGCGATGATGGCGTTCGGGCCGGCCTTCTCGACGTTCTCCAGACCGCGCACCTCCAGGCGGTAGAAGGCCCGGAACAGGATCGAGAGGAAGTCGCGGAACGGGCTCGTCGGCAGGACGGCCAGGATGACCACGCCCGCCACGAGGTTGAGCCCGCCGAGCAGGGTCAGGAGCGCGGCCATCGACCAGCCGGCGCCCTGCAGGGCGGCGAGGCCCAGCGCGCCCGTCACCATGAAGGCCGCCGTGAGCACGTTGACGGCGCCGATGACGCGGGCCCGCTTGTCCTTGTCGGTCCAGGCCTGCACGGCGGCGAAGGAGGGCACGATGTAGAGGCCGCCCGCGACGGCGAGGCCGAACAGGTCGAGGGTGACGCGCAGGCCCGTCCCCGTGGTGAGGAAGTCCCAGGCGCCCGAGGGATCGCCGGCGACGGGGGGCAACTGCGCCACGGTCCAGGCGAGATCGAGCCCGAAGGCGCCCATCAGCAGGGCGCCGACGGGGGTGGGGAGCAGCACGATGCGACCGCTGGCAAGCCAGGAGGCCAGCCCCGAGCCCACCGCGATGCCGATGGAGAAGACGGCGAGCAGGGTCGTCACCACGGTCTCGGAGCCGTTGAGGCTCTGGCGGACCAGGACGGGGAGCAGCGACAGCACCACGGCGCCGACGAGCCAGAACCAGCTCACGATGAGCGAGCCGCGCCACAGGCGGGTGTCGCCCCAGAGATCGCGCAGGAGGGCGCCGGTGGAGCGGGCGACGTTCGGGTCGACCCGCAAGGTCGGGGCGGCCTCGCCGGTGGACGGGATCGCCCGCGCGGAGAGCCAGCACAGGACGGCGAACACCATGATCATGGTGCTGAAGGCCAGCGCGCCGCCGCCCATGGCGGTGGCGAGGCCGGCCACGATGGTGCCGAGCAGGATGGCGAGGAAGGTCGCGGCCTCGACCAGGGCGTTGCCCGCAGTCAGTTCGTCCCGGCGCAGGTGGTCGGGCAGGATGCCGTACTTGATCGGCCCGAACAGAGCCGCGATCGTGCCGAACAGGCCGAGGGCCACGAACAGCACCGGGACGGCGTGCAGCCAGAAGCCCAGGGCCGCCGCTGCTGCAGCGAAGATCTCGGCGAATTTCAGCCGCTTGGCGATGAGCGCCTTGTCGTAACGGTCGGCCATCTGGCCGCCGAGGCCTGACAGCAGGAAGAACGGCCCGATGAAGACCGCGCCCGCCAGGGTGATCAGCATCGGCGAGCTGCCACCGCCTGCGTCGCCCACCTTGAAGAGGATCAGGAATACGAGGGCGTTCTTGAGGAAGTTGTCGTTGAACGCCGAGAAGAACTGGCACCAGAACAGGGGTGCGAAGCGGCGCGTCGTCATCAAGGTACGAAACATGGAAGTCTCCTCGGACGACGCATGACTGCCCGCACGCGGCGATAGCGTCAAATGGTGAACCGCGCGCCCTTTGAACAACGTTCAAAACATATCGCCGCCGCAGATCGGGTTCAATGGCGTCATTGCACGGTGTGCAATCCGGAGGCGCTGACCGGTGCGGCGCCGCACGGAGACGAGGGCCCGACCTCGGGATTCGCGGAGCGGGGGACAGGATGGCACGGGCAGGGAAACGGGGAACGGGTCCGCGCGGCGAGCACAACCGCGACGAGTTCCTGGCCCTGGTCACGAAGGCCGCCGAGAACCTCGTCCGGCAGGAGGGCCTGCGTGGTCTTGGGATGCGGCGGCTGGCCAGCACCATCGGGTATGCGCCGAATTCGATCTACAATGCGGTCGGCGATCTCGATGCGGTGATGATGCGGGTCAACGCCCGCACCCTCGCACGTCTGCACGCGGCCCTGGAATCCGCGGTGCTGCCGGACGCCACCCCGCACGACCGGGCCCTGGCCCTCGCCGATGCCTATCTCGGCTTCGTCGCCGCGGACCCGCAGGTCTGGAGCCTCGTCTTCGAGCACCAGATCGCTCCCGACAGCCCCTTCCCGGACTGGTATGCCGAGGCCCTTGGCCAGACGACCGACCTCGTCGCCCGCGTGCTGGCGCCCATGATCCCCGACCCGGACGAACGCCGGCAGGCGGTGGCAGCCCTCTGGGCTGCCCTGCACGGACTCGCCTCGCTCGCGACATCGCGCAAGCTCTTGGTGCTGACACTGGAATCGCCCCGCGACCTCGCGCGCCTGCTGGTCCGACGCTTCCTCGAAGGCCCGGACCGGGGACAGCCCGAGATCGAGAGCGCCTGAGCGTCCTCGGGCCGGTGGATCCTACGGGCCGCTGCTGCGGCGCGTCCGCATCCCCCGGAAGAGGGCGGGATGAGGATCGGTGAGACTGCGCGAGGCCGGCGGCTCCGCTGCCTTGTACTCCGGCTCCGCCCAGGTCGGGAGCTCACGCGTGTCGTCCGTCCTCGGCTGGCCGCGGCGCTCGGTGGTCTTCGACACCGAGCCATGTGCCTCGGGTCGCGGCGCAGGCAGAAGCGACAGGCCGCCGAACGCAACGAGGCAGGCGAGACCGATGCCGGCCGAGTGCCAACTCGGCTCCGGCGCGATCATCATGGTGCCGAGGCCTCCGAGCGCGATGGCCGAGGCGAGATTGCGCGGTGTGAAGGGATCAATGGCCATGACGCCATCCTCCGCTTCTCCACTCACGACTTCGTGAACCTGATGATTCAATTTGTAGGGATTGGTTCACGGTCCGACCGCGAGACTCCGATGTATTCGGTTTCATGCCGCTGGCACTGGATTCGCTCCGCCGGTCGATGCTCCCCCCTGCAGCAGTGGCCGAATTCGATCGCTACAAGGTCCGGGACCTCGGGCTGATGTCTGCGGAGGGATAAATCGCGAGAAGACCAGACGGTCTATTTTGGTTTCAGCCGATGCAACCGGTGGTTCGGAATTCGTCATTCGTGAATGGGAGATATTAAGCATTCAGGGAGCGTTGTGGCTGCTTGCCGCGCGTGTTGATCCCGTCCAGGCGGCGCCCGATGAGGTCCGTCGTGTCCGTCCAAAATCTGTCCATCCGCAGCCGCCTGATCGCGGCCTTCTCGCTCCTGACGCTCTTCGTGGTCGGCCTGGGTCTCCTGGGGCTCTTCGGCACCCAGCGTATGCGCGCACAGAGCCTGGAGATCGAGACGAACTGGCTTCCGAGCATCCGAGCCCTGGGCGAGATCGATACCATCACGGCTCGCATCAGCGCGGTCGTGCTTC
>Ga0160428_1001774_pt1 | contig 14978 bp, 12 predicted proteins | sample SolpanmetagenomM_FD_108198 | JGI IMG/M metagenome (GOLD analysis project Ga0160428, IMG submission 108198) | Solar panel surface microbial communities from Lawrence Berkeley National Laboratory, California, USA - M | ecosystem: Engineered > Built environment > Solar panel > Unclassified ... | reverse complement strand
CACGGCCGGCGTGGAGCCCGACGGCCAGCGCCCCACCGCCGCCACCGACGACGAGGAATCGGCCTACTACCGCGGCCTCAACGAGCTGGCCGAGGTGCGCGACCTGCTGCAAGCCAGCGGCTTTACCCAATTTGACCGCCTGGAATTTGACCCCACCCTGGCCCGGGGCCTGAGTTACTACACGGGCTGCATTTTTGAGGTCAAAATCAACAACGTGGCGATGGGCAGCGTGAGCGGCGGCGGCCGCTACGACAACCTCACCGGCAGCTTTGGCCTGCCCGGCGTGAGCGGCGTGGGCTTCTCGTTCGGCGTGGACCGCCTCTACGACTGCCTCGAAAGCCTCGCCTTATTTACCGACACTGCCGAAACGCCCACGCGGGTGCTGCTCACGCACTTCGACGCGGCCAGCGGCCGGGCCGCCCTGCCCCTGCTGGCTGAGCTGCGCGCCGCCGGCATCCCGGCCGAGCTGTACCCCGACGCGGGCAAGCTCCAGAAGCAGTTCAAATACGCCGATGCCAAGGGCATTCCGCTGGTGCTGGTGCTGGGCTCCGAGGAGCTAGCCGCCGGCGTGGCCAAGATTAAAATCATGAAAACCGGCGAGGAAAAAACGCTGGCCCTGCGTGACGTAGTGGGCGCGCTCACGGCCTAATACGCGCTTATTTTCACCCTATTGGCTTCGCATAGCCTGTTATCGGTAGCTTTGCTTATATCAAGCACTGCTGTTGGTGGCAGGCTATGTTCATTCCACGCTTTATGAAACAAGCTTTACGCCTCACTGCTGGCTGGCTACTCGGCTTGGTTGCCGCTGGGCCGGCTGTGGCCCAAAATACCACCGCTGGCCCGTGGGTTACAGTGCCTGGTGTGCCGCCACCGCCGTCTTTTTATACCACGCAGGTATTATTGCAGCTGCCCACTTCCGCTACTATATGGGCAGTACGGACTGGCGCCCAGGGCATGGGCGCTACTTCGACGCAGGCGGCCGCCTCGACCGATAAGGGTGCTACCTGGCAATCGGCCCTCATTCCCGATGCCCTCGATTTCTGGGCGCTTGATGCCCAGCGAGCCTGGCTGGTTACAGGCTTCACCGGCGCTACCCGGCTGCGCGTAACTACCACCGGCCCTGGCGGATTTGCAGTGGCGGCTACCCAGGTGCCGGGCACCGTCGCCTTTGTCCGGTTTTTCGGCCCTGCCGTGGGCGTGGCCATTGACAACGTGCCCCCCGGGGCTAGCAGCTGGCCACTCTATCGCACCACCGACGGGGGCCAAAGCTGGCAGCCACTAGCCACCGCACCCGCTCTCGTGGCCGGCGCGCAGCCTAGTGCCTGCACGCTGCTGGGCAACGACCTGTGGGTAGCCACCACGACAGGCCAGCTCCTGCACACGGCCGATGCGGGCCTGACCTGGGTTAGCATCAATACGCCTCAGGCTTTAACCCAAGTGAGCTTCCGCGACTCCCAGCATGGCTTGGCACTGGGTGCCAGCCCCACCCGCTCCCTCTACCGCACCGTGGATGGCGGCGCCACCTGGGTCCTGGCCAGCCCCGCCGGCCTCAGGCGCCTACGCGCGCTTGCGGCGGTGCCCGGCACTACTGGCACGTACCTGAGCGTAGGCAGCACCCTCGACAACGCGAATGATACCAACGGCACTGCCCGCACCGCCGACGACGGCCAAACCTGGCAGGACTTAGGAGGCCCTATTGCCTTAAGCAGCGTAGTTGCCAACAGCGCCGGACAGGCTTGGGCCAGCCAGAGCTACAGCGGCATTATCCAGCAGTTTGCCGGCGCGGCGCTGCCGACCACCACGGCCAGGCCGCCAGCGGTGGCAGCCGCCTACCCCAACCCTACCACGGGCCGGGTGCAGCTGCCCACCGCCGGGCCCTACCAAACAGTGGTAGTGTACGACGCGATGGGCCGGCAGTGCCGCACCGCAGCGCTGGCCGCTACCGAAACCTCGCTCGACCTGGGCAGCCTCGGTGCCGGGCTCTACGTGCTGCGCTTTGGCGGCGGCACAGCGGCCCCGCAGCAGCAGCCGGTGGTAGTGGCCCCGTAGGCCGGCCGCTCGTGGCAGCCCCTTTTTAGTACGCCCCGGTCGTTCGGCCGGGGCGTTTTTATGCCGAGGTAAGCCGCCCGGCCAGTTGAACTTTGCCGGTATTGGTTGTTACTTCGCCGCCATGCCCTACCTCTCCCCTACGCAGCCACTCACCCTGGCCACCCTGACGGCCCTGCTGCGCAGCCCCGACGCCGTGCGCCTGAGCCCCGAAGCCGAGCAGCGCATCGGCGCCGGCCACGCCTACCTGCGGCAGCGGCTGGAGCCGGCGGCCAGCCCCGAAGCCGCCAGCAACCATGCCTTTTTCTCCCGCCTGCCCGATGCCGGCCTGCCCCCCGCGGAGCAGGCCCAATGGCAGGCCAACCTGCTGATGTCGCACGCGGCGGGCACCTGCCCCGAAGTGCCCAGCCCCCTCGTGCGCCGCATGCTGCTGCTCAAGGCGCAGGCCCTGAGCCACGGCCACAACGGCGTGGCGCTGACCACCGTGCGCCGCCTGCTCGACTTTTATAACCGCGACGTGTGGCCGGTGGTGTACGAGCAGGGCTCGCTGGGCGCCTACGGCGACCAAGCGCCGCTGGCCCACCTGTGCCTGCCGCTGCTGGGCCTGGGCGAAGTCAATTACCAGGGCTACCGCCTGACGGCGGCCGACGTGCTGGGCCTCTTTGGCTGGGAGCCGCTGCCGCTGCAAGCCCAGGAGGGCCTCACGCTGCTCAGCGGCAACCAGTTTATGCTGGCCTACACCACCGAAGCGCTGGAGCGGGCCGGCCACCTGCTGCGGGCCGCCGACGTTATCGCCGCGCTCTCAAACGACGTGTTTGGGGCCTCGCCCGAGCCCTTGCACGAGGCCCTGCACCGGGCGCGAGCCCACGCGGGGCCCATTCAGGTGGCGGGGCGGCTGCGCCACTTGCTGGCCGGCTCCGGGCTGCCGGCCGAGGCGTGGGCACTCGTGCCGCCCGAGCACGACCCCCAGGCGTTTCGGTGCGTGCCGCAGGTGCACGGCGCCAGCCGCGACGCCCTCGCCTACGTGCGCCAGGTGGTGGAAGTGGAATGCAGCGCGGTGACGGGCCGGGCGCTGATTTTTCCGGATGAAGACCTGCTGCTGCACGGCGGCAGCCTGCCCGGCCAGCCCCTGCCGCTGGTGCTCGACCACCTGGCCATGGCCGTGGCCGGGCTGGGCAGCCTCTCGGAGCGCCGCACGAGCTACCTCATGGCCGGCCAGCGCCAGCTGCCCCTGTACCTGGCCGCCGAGCCGGCCCTTAACTTTGGGCTGCTGTCGCTGCCCCACACGGCGGCCAGCCTGGTGAGCCAGAACAAGCAGCTCTGCTCGCCTTCGTCGGTGACGGAAAGTGGGGCCGGCGATTACGGCCCGCTCAGCACCGGGGCCACGGCCGCCACCGAGGCGCGCCGCGTGGTCGAAAACGTGGAGCAGATTCTCGGCATCGAGCTGTTGGCCGCCGCCCAGGCCCTTGACTTCCGGCGGCCCGCCCGCAGCGCGCCGGCGCTCGAAGCGGCCGTGGCGGCCTTCCGCGAGCACGTTACCTTCGTGGCGCGCGACCGGGTGCTGGCCCCCGACCTGCACCGCGCCGCCCGCTTTGTGCGGGAGTACGATTGGGCCTGAAAAGCCGTTGCTGTGGCTATGAAACCGACTTTTTTTTCGGCCCTCCTGGGTTGGCTGCTGCTGGGCGCGGCGGCCGGGCCGGCGGCCGCGCAGTGCACCCTCAACGCCCCGCCCTGCGCCACGCCCTTCGTGGCCATCGACGTGGCTACGGGCCAGCCGGTGCAGGCGCTGTGCGTGGGCCGGGCCGTGCGCTTCGACCTGGGCTGCGGCCGCACGGTAGCCGCCAACCTCTTGTACTACAACGCCTTGCCGGGCACCAATGCCACGCCGGCCAACTGCGACTTCACCCCCGGCAAGCTGGCCAACAACACCTTCACGCCCACGGCGGCGGGGGCCATCACCGTCTCCGAGCTGGCCAACCCTACCACGGCCGGGGGCCAGGGCACGGTGTACGTGCGTAATTTTCAGGTGTATGCCAGTCCGGCGCCGGCCATCAGCCTCACGCCCTGCGCGGGCGGCAACGTGCGCGTGAGCTGGCAGCCGGCCAACCCTTACGACCAGTATTTTATTCAGGTAAGCGGCGGGCCGCTCAGCGGGCCGTTTGCGCGCAGCGCGCCGGCCCCCACCATCGCTGCCCCGGCGGGCAGCCAGGTTACGGTGGTGGGCAGCTACCTCGACAACGCGCTGTGCAGCAGCCAGACCACCCAGGCGGTGCCGGCGCTGGCGCCCCAGCAGCCCGTCATTGGCACGCTGACAGTGCAGGGGCCGCTGCCGGGCAGCATTGCCTTTACCTTCAGCGGCCTCTCGGCCTTTTACCTCAATAGCCTGGAGGTGGCCGATGCCAGCGCGCCCACCCGCTTTCGGGCCGTGAGCCCGCTGGCTACGCCCACTGCCTACACGCAAAGCCCGGGCCCGGCGGGCCTCTACCGGCTGGCCCGGCGCGACGTGTGCGGCCTCGATTCGGCCTTTTCGGAGCCGGTGCCCGCCAGCAGCCTCGCGGGCACTTCGGCTAATAATGCGAATACCCTGAGCTGGGCTGCCTTCGGCCCCGTGGCTACCTACACGCTGCTGCGCAACGGCACCGCGCTGGCCACGCTGCCCGCCGGCACCAGCCGCTACCTCGACGCCGCCGTGACGTGCGGCACCACCTACACCTACCGCCTGCGCGCCACCACGGTGGGCGGCAGCACGGCGCTGTCCAATGAGGTGGCCGTGCCCACCGTGTCGGCCCGGCCGCCGGCCGCGCCGCTGCTCCTTGCCAGCTTCGATTTGCGCAACCAGCTCGTCCTCACGGCTACGCTGGCCGGCGGCAATGCCCTGCCGGCGGGCGGGCAGTTACTGTACAGCCGCCAGGGCGGCCCCGGCGCGCTCGACTTTGCGGCCGTGCCCACGGCCCTCGATACCCTGCGCGACCCCGCTGCCCTGGCCACTTTGCTAGCTGCCCCACCCTGCTACCTCGCCCGCCTGCAAGACGTGTGCGGCAATACCTCGGCCGCCACCCCGCCCACCTGCCCCAGCCTGCTCACCGTGGCCGCCGCCGACCCCGACGGCCTCAGCGCGCAGCTGAGCTGGACGGCCTTCCGGGGGCCGGGCGGCGCGGCGGCCAGCTACCGCGTGCTCACCCTCGCCCCCGATGGCACGGTGCTGGCCACTTCGGCCGCCACCACCGGCCTTAGCTACCTCGACCCGGCCCCGCCCACCGACCGCCAGATTGTGCGCTACCGCCTCGCCGCCAGCGGCGCCGGGCTGCCGGCCGGCGCGGTCAGCTACTCCAACGTGGCCAGCCTCACGCGGCAGCCGCGCGTGGCCGTGCCCAACGCCTTCACGCCCAACGGCGACGGCCTCAACGACGTGCTGGAGCTGAAAGGGCGTTACCTAAATAACTTTACTTTCGTAGTAATCGACCGCAACGGCCAGGAAGTTTTTCGGGCCACCGACCGCAGCCAAACCTGGGACGGCACCATCCGGGGCCATGCCCCGGTCAACGCCGCTTACGTGTGGCGCTTCACGCTGCACGACGAGGCTGGCCAGGATTTCAGCCAGACCGGCACGGTTACGATTTTGAAATAACTTTTTCCGGCGGCCGGCTTTTCCACCCGGCGCTACCCATTTCTCTCCTTTCATGAACGCTCCCGAGCAAACCCCGGCTTACGCCGCCACCTACCACCTGGGCCAGTACCAGCCCGCCGTGGAGGCCGAAATCAACAAGCTGAACGGCCAGGATTTTACCCGCCGCTTCTGGCAAAAGGATGCCACCCTGTGGACCCAGGACGCCGAGGCCCAGCAGAGCATCCGCAGCTTTATGGGCTGGCTCGATAGCCCCGAGGTGCTGAGCAAGGCCGTGGCCGACATTAAGCACTTTGTGCAGGACGTGAAAGCCGCTGGCTTTCAGCACGTCGTAGTGATGGGCATGGGGGGCAGCACCATGGCGCCCATTGTGTTTCAGCGCTCGTTTCACCTGGGCCAGGGCGACTTGCCGCTCTCCATTCTCGACACCACCGACCCCGGCACCGTGGCCGAGCTCGAAGCCTCCATTCCGCTGGAGCACACGCTGTTTATCGTGGCCAGCAAGTCGGGCACCACGGCCGAGCCGCTGGCTTTCGGCGATTATTTCTACGACAAGCTCAAGGCCCTGAAGGGCGACAAGGCGGGCGAGCACTTCGTGGCCATCACCGACCCGGGCTCCAAATTCGTGACCCAGGCCACGAAGGAAGGCTACCGCAAAATCTTCCTCAACTTCGCCGAGGTGGGCGGGCGCTTTTCGGCCCTCACGTACTTCGGCATGGTGCCGGCCGCGCTCTACGGCATCAACATCGGCGCCATGCTGCACGGCGCCGTGGAGATGATGCGCGCCTGCGGCGCGCAGGGACCCGTGGCCGATAACCCCGGCTTGCAGCTGGGCGCCGCCCTGGGCGTGCTGGCCCAGCAGGGCCGCGACAAGCTCACGCTCATCACCCCCGACAGCCTCAGCAGCCTGGGCCTGTGGCTGGAGCAGCTGCTGGCCGAAAGCACCGGCAAGGAAGGCAAGGGCATTTTGCCGGTGGCCGGCGAGCCGCTGGGCCGCCCCGACGAGTACGGCCAGGACCGCGTATTTGTGTACGTGGGCTACGACGACTTTAAGGACCAGGCCAGCCTCGACAAGCTGACGGCGCTGGAGCAGGCGGGCCACCCGGTTATCATCATTCGCCTGAGCGAACCGATGGACCTGGGCAGCGAGTTTTACCGCTGGGAAATTGGCACGGCCGTAGTGGGCATCGTACTGGGCATCAATCCCTTCGACCAGCCCAACGTGCAGGCCGCCAAAACGGCCACCGACAAGCTGATGCAGGAAGTGACCCAGAAAGGCCAGCTGCCCAGCCCCGGCCAGCCCGCCGCCAGCCAGGATGGCGTAGCCTACTACGGCGACGTAACCGGCGCCGATGCGGCCGGCGTGCTGCTCGCCTTCTTTCAGCAGGCGCAGCCCGGCAACTTCCTCACGCTGCAAGCCTACCTGCACGAAACCGAGGAGCTTAATAAGGAACTGGCCGAGTTCCGCCAGCTGGTGCAGGACAAGCTGCGTATCGCCACTACCTCGGGCTACGGCCCGCGCTTTCTGCACTCAACCGGCCAGTACCACAAGGGCGGCCCCAACGCCGGCCTGTTCGTGCAGTTCACCGCCGACCACCCGCAGGACCTGCCCCTGCCCGGCCGCACCTACACCTTCGGCACGTTTGAAAATGCCCAGGCCCAGGGCGACCTGCAAGCCCTGCGCGACAACGGCCGCCGCGCCCTGCACATTCACCTCGGCCCCCAGCCCGCCCAGGCGCTGCGCGCCGTACTCACGGCCCTGAAGGCCGCTCTGGCCCACCTCGGCTAAATTACTCGAACTAGCGGAGGCAACGTCCGCAAAGCGCACGCGTACACGCGCTTGAAAAATGGGGCTGGCCAGTGTATCTTGCTGACCAGTCCCATTTTTTATTGCTTTTCTTTCATTCCACCCGTTTTTTTCCTCTCAAGCGCATGCGTACTACTATTTTGTTTCGCCAGGCTGCGCTAGCGGCCGGCCTATTTCTGCTAGTGGGCGCGGCCCGGCAGGCGCACGCCCAGGCGCCCGGCTCGGGCGGCCCTACGCCTACCGACCCCCAGCCCACCGACGTACCGCTCGACGGCGGCGCCTCGCTCCTGCTCGCGGGCAGCCTCGCCTACGGCGTGCGCCAACTGCGCCAGCGCCGCCGCAAGTAGTAGCCCAACGGTTGCTACCACTTTCTCAAAGCCCGCTCTGCTCCCAGGGTGGGCTTTTTAAGTGCGGCGGGGTAACCGCCTGCTTATGGTAGGCGCGCTACCCAACCGGCGGGCCGGGGCTGAACTAAATTTGCCGGCTCAGGTTGCCCTAAGCGGAGCCGGCCAACGGCGGGCGCTGCTTACGCACTTTTGGTTTAACCCTTTTCCAGCGCGCTGGAAACACATATTTTTACGACTATGGCATTCGACATGATGGGCATGATGGGCAAGGTGAAGGAGCTTCAAGACAAGATGCAGCAGGCCCAGGCGCAGCTTCAGCACCTCACGGCTACCGGCGAGGCCGGCGGCGGCCTGGTAAAAGCCACCGCCAACGGCCACCGCACCCTCACCAAGCTCGATATTGACCCCTCCCTGCTCACGCCCGAAGACCGCGAGATGCTGCCCGACCTCGTGGTGGCCGCCGTCAACAAGGCGCTGGAAGCCGCCGCCGAGCTGGCCAAGCAGGAGCTACAGCGCCAGACCAGCGGCCTGATGCCCAATATTCCCGGTTTCGACCTGAGCAATTTTGGTGGATAATTCTTTCCGTGAGGAGTTGGGAATGGGGAATAAAGAATCGGCGACGGGAGTAGCCGGGCCAATTCCTTCATCCCCCTTGCTAGCTCCGCATTCCTCCTGCGCCGATGTCGCCATTGTGATTCTCAATTACAATGGCGAACATTTTTTACGGCAGTTTTTGCCCGGCGTGCTGGCGCACGCGGCCGGCGCCCGCGTGGTGGTGGCCGACAATGCTTCGACCGACGACTCGGTGCCACTGCTGCGCCATGGCTTTCCGCAGGTCGAGTTGCTGATTTTTGCCGAAAACCTGGGCTTTTGCGAGGGTTACAATCAGGCGCTGGCTCGGCTCGACAGCCCGTTTTTCGTGCTGCTCAACTCCGACGTGGCCGTGCAGCCCGGCTGGCTGCCGCCCCTGCGCGCGCTGCTGACCGCCAACCCACGCATTGCCGCCGTGCAGCCCAAGCTGCTGGCCCACGCCGACCCCACGCTGTTTGAGTACGCGGGCGGCGGCGGCGGCTACCTCGACCGGCTGGCCTACCCCTTCTGCCGGGGCCGCCTCTTCGATACCCTCGAAGCCGACCTCGGCCAGTACGACGATGCCCGGCCCGTGGCCTGGGCCAGCGGCGCCTGCTGCCTGGTGCGCGCCAGCGCCTGGCGCGAGCTGGGCGGCCTGGAGCCGGCTTTTTTCGCCCACATGGAGGAAATCGACTTTTGCTGGCGCGCCCAGAATGCGGGCTATGAAATATGGTACCACGGCGGGGCCAGCGTGCAGCACGTGGGCGGCGGCACCCTGCCCAAATCAAGCCCCCGCAAAACGTACCTCAACTTTCGCAACGGCCTGGCACTGCTGTATAAGAACGCGGCCCCCAGGGAGTTAGCCAGCGCCTTTGCGCTGCGGCTGGTGCTCGACTGGGTGGCGGGCCTGCGCTTCCTGGCGGCCGGCAGCTGGGCCGAGGCGCAGGCGGTAGGCCGGGCGCACTGGCACTTTTTTCAGCAGTTCGGCTACTGGCGGCAGCGCCGCCGCCTGGCCCAGCCGCACCTGCGGGTAAGCGAGCGGGCCGGCACTTACGCGGGCAGCGTGGTGTGGGCGTACTTCGCCAAGGGCCAAAAACGCTTTTCGGAATTAAACAAAAAGTAGAAATGACGAATTAAAAATTGACCATTGGATACTCCTGGCAAGCGTCCAAAGGTCAATTTTTAATTCGTCATTTCTACTTTTTAATTCAAGTCAAAGGTCCCACACTGTGCTGCGCTGCTGGCGCCAGGCGCGGCGGATGTTCATCCAGAACACGCCGGCGAAATAAAGCACGATGGGCGAGCCAAACGTGAAGAACGAAGCGTAGACAAACGAGAGCCGGATGCTGCGCGTGCTAAAGCCCCAGCGCTGCCCCAGCGCCGAGCACAGCCCGAAGGACTGCGATTCGATAAAGTCGGTGAGGCGGTGCATAGAGGAAGGTTTAGGCGGCGCGGTGCAACTTTGCCGGGCTAAGATACAACTCAACCGGCGGCAAACGTTCAGGCTGCTCTTACGTTAAGGCGCGGGCCGGGTTACGGCCCGGCTACCGTTGGCCGCCGTCAATTTTTCTTCGATTTGCGTTTATTTTCAATTAGTAAGCTCCACTTGGCGGGCCTGCTGCTGGCTGGCTCGCTTGCGGGCTGCGCCACCCTGCCCCAGATGCTGCAAGAGGCCGAAGCTGGCCGCCGCGTGCGCGTGGAGCCGGCCCCGCTCACGGCCGTGGGCGAGGCCGTGCCCTTCGAGGCCACGGCCCGGGTGGCCGCCAAACACCTGCGCAAAGGGGCCGTGTACGAGGTGCTGCTCACCTATAAATACGACCACGACCTGCGCCTCGACACCGTGGGCCGCATCTCGTTTGCCCAGGGCGAGTTTACCTACGACGACTCGGTGAAGGGCCGCCTGGTGAGCCGGCGCCGCTTCACCATCGCTAATACGCCGCGCCGCTCGCCGGGCCAGCTGCTGGCCCGGGGCCAGGTACGCGAGCTGAAACCCCACGGCAAAAGCCTGACGGCCAAGACCGAAACCCTGGTGGCGCGCGGCATCGCCGACCCGGCGCGCCGCGTGGTGCTCGAAGACACGCTGCTGGCCCTGCTGCCCGAGCACGCCGACAACGTGATGAGCGGCACGCGCATTCTGCCGCTGTACTTCGACCAGGGCCAGTGGTTTATCCGCTCTAGCCTGGGCACCAATATCGCGGCCCTCGAAGACCTCATTGACCAGAACCAGCACACCCAGCGCGTGCTCATCGCGGCTGGCCACTCGCCCGACTCGACCGATGCTCACCAGCCGGCGCTGGCCAGCAAGCGCGTCAAGATGCTGCTTTACTACTACAAGCAGCGCGTGAAAGGCTTTTCGTACCTCAATAAAGTCGAGGACATTACCTTCGACACGCTGGCCTACCGCAACAGCTGGGAGCTGCTGCTCAACCAAGTGCAGAACTCGGTGCTGAAGCCCGCGCAGCAGGATTCGGTGGTGAGCATCATCAACGACACGCGCGGCACCTTTGCCCAGAAGGAAAAGGCGCTGCACCGGCTCAGCTACTTCGATTACCTGGAAGACTACATTTACCCGGTACTGCGCTGGGGCACGGTGGCCGTGACCTACACCGCGCCGCCGCGCTTCGACTCGGAAGTCTACATTCTGAGCAAAAAAATCCTGGAAAAGGAGGCCGACGTGGACGCCCTCACGCCGGAGGAGCTGCGCTATTCGGCCACCCTCACGCCACTGCTGGCCGAGAAGCAGCGCATTTACGAGCTGGCCGCCGCCAGCACGGCCCGCTGGGAGGCGTTTTATAACTTGGGCACCGTGCTGGCCCTGCGTGCCGCCAAGGAGCCGAGCCTGCGCGTGCAACAGAACTACTACCACCGGGCGGCCGTCAACTTTACGCTGGCCGCCCACCGCCACCCCACGGCCGAGCTGTTTTACCGCGCCGCCTCGGCCCACCACCACGCCCAGGAGCGCCTGGAGGCCCTGCAAGACTACGACTACGCCATCAAGCTGGGCGGCTCGCGGGCCATCCTGCGCAAGGTATTTGCCGACAAGGCGGTGCTCGAAATTCAGGTGGGCCAGCCCGACCAGGCGCTCACCAGCCTGCGCTTGGCCGGCCCCGGCTACCAGAACTACATGAACCAGGCGCTGCTGCTCGTGCAGCGCGGCGCCTACGATGCCGCCGCTGCCCAGTACCACCTGGCCCTCGACCTGCGCCCACAGGCCGCCGACCCGCACTACGGCCTGGCCGTGGCCGCCGCCCGCCGCCACGACGAGCCCGCCCTGGCCGACGAGCTGCAAAAAGCCGTGCACCTCAACCACGACCTGGCCACCCAGGCCGTGGAAGACCTCGAATTTCAGGACTACGTGCAGGGCAAGGCCTTCCGGGAGGCGCTGAAAATTTAATTTAGAATGGGGAAGGACGGATTAAGAATTGTTGCCAGCGTTTTCGGGTGGCAATTCTTAATTCGTCATTCCCCATTCTAAATTCCAATTGTAGCTTTGCGTACCGGCCGTGTGCCGGCTTTTTGCTAGTCTATTGATGCGTACCATTCAATTCCGCGAGGCCCTGCGTGAGGCCATGAGCGAAGAAATGCGCCGCGACCCGTCGGTTTTTCTGATGGGCGAGGAAGTGGCCGAGTACAACGGCGCCTACAAGGTAAGCCAGGGCATGCTCGACGAGTTTGGCCCGGAGCGCGTGATTGATACGCCGATTGCCGAGCTGGGCTTTGCCGGCATCGGCGTGGGCGCGGCCGCCAATGGGCTCAAGCCGATTATCGAGTTTATGACCTTCAACTTCTCGTTGGTGGCTATCGACCAGGTGATAAACTCGGCGGCTAAAATCTACTCGATGTCGGGCGGGCAGTACTCCTGCCCCATCGTGTTTCGCGGGCCCACCGGCAACGCCGGTATGCTCAGCAGCCAGCACTCGCAGAACTTCGAGAACTGGTACGCCAACTGCCCCGGCCTCAAGGTAGTAGTACCCTCGAACCCCTACGACGCCAAGGGCCTGATGAAGGCCGCCATCCGCGACCCCGACCCGGTGATTTTCATGGAGTCGGAGCTGATGTACGGCGACAAAGGCGAGGTGCCCGAGGAAGAGTACATCCTCGAAATCGGCAAGGCCAACGTGGTGACCCAGGGCACCGACGTGACGCTGGTGAGCTTCGGCAAAATGATGAAGCTGCTCTACACCGCCGCCGAGGAGCTGGCCAAGGAAGGCATCTCGGCCGAGGTAATCGACCTGCGCTCGGTGCGCCCCATCGACTACGACACGCTCATCAACTCGGTGAAGAAAACCAACCGCCTGGTAGTTATCGAAGAAGCCTGGCCGCTGGCCAGCATCTCGGGCGAGCTGGCCTACATGGTGCAGCGCCGCGCCTTCGACTACCTCGACGCCCCGGTGGTACGCATCACCTGCGCCGACGTGCCGCTGCCCTATGCCCCCACCCTCATCGAAGCGAGCCTGCCCAACGTGGCCCGCATCCTGAAGGCCGTGAAGGAAGTGACCTACGCCAAAGCGTAAGCCCCGGCTAGTTCTCGCTAAAACGCAAAAGGCCCCGTAACACGTTGTTACGGGGTCTTTTGCGCTTTACAAATAACCGTCCTGCTAACGGAGGAAGCAGCTCGCTCGCCCCATTGGATAACTGCGAGCGAGCTACTTCTCTGCGTTCAGCAGGACGAATGACCTCCTCTTAAACTATTCGGTAGCAAGCGCCTCGCCGCTGTCGTCGGCCGATTGCACGGCGGCTTTTTTGGGGGCACTGGCCTTGGCGGCGGCCGAGCGCTGGGCTTTGCCGGCGGCGGCGCTCACCTTGTCGGCGGCTTTCTTCCCAGTGCCGGCGGCCGGGGCTGGGGCGCTGGCAGCGGGCTTTTTGGCGGCGGCTTTAGCCTTGGGGGCGGGTGCGGCGGGCTTGCCTTCGCCCTTGAGGCCCACGCGGCTCTTGAGGTCTTCGGTGAGGCCCTTGAACTGCTTTTCGAGGTCGGCGCGCTTGGTTTCGCTGCTTTTCAGCAAGTCGTCCACAATTTTCTTGCCCTCTTGCTCGGAGATTTTACTTTCCTTCACCAGCTTTTCGATGGCAACTTGCACGGCTTTGTTGCCCTGCGAGAGGAAGCCCACGCCGGTATTGATGAATTTCTTAAACAGGTCGTCCATGAGTGAAAACAGGGTGAGGTGAAACTGGTGAGGAGGAAGGACTTAGCCCGGCAAACTTACGCATGGCCGGTATCCGGCGGGCGCTGGCGCTTACGTAGCCGGGCCAGCTTATTATCGCGGTAGCCCTTGATGGCCAGCGGAATCCAGCCCAGCACCGGCACGAAGTAGGCCAGCACCAGGGGGTTGCGCCAGAGCATGCGCCAGAACGTGCCGGGCCGGTCGAGGTGCAGGTCGAAGCCGCGCTCGCCATTCTTCACAAAGCGGCGCTCAAACTCGGTGAACACGGCCGGCCAGGCGAAGGGCAGAAAGAACGGGAAGAAGCGCCGGTTTTCCTGCATGCGCTGCCACAGCTCACGCCAGCGGTAGGGGTGCTGGCCGTGGGCGGCCACGGCGGCGTCCATCTCCACCTGCATGCGCTGCCGGATTTGCTCGCTGAGGGCCAGCAGCTCGTCGCGGCTCAGCTCGTCGTGCTTTTTGGTAGTCAGCTCGGTGGGCCGGATGCGGGTGCCCATCACGTAGGTGAGCTGCGCGGGCAGGGCCAGGTAAAAGGCCCAGGGCTGCACAATGACGAGCAGTAGCAGCAGCGTGAGGGGCAAAAACGGGATGCCGATGCGCTTGGTCAGCCGGTTTATCCACTCAAAGCTGTAGGCGTAGGGGTTGAGGTACTCGGCGTTGATGGTGTAGAACGGGATGATGTCAGTGCCGTGCAGCACGCTCATGCGCAGCATACTGGTGGCCAGGCGCTGGAGCTGGTACTTGCGGTTGAAGCCCTTGCCAATGCCCGGCACGCCCTCAGGGTAGAGCATGAGGTTGTGCTCCTGGTAGTACATCATGGTTTCGAAATTGAGCGTGGTGGCATCTACGCTGCCGCACTTTTTCCAGAAATCCGTGATGAGGTAGGGGTTCATCAGCTTGGTGGCCGAGAGCATGGGCGCCGAGAGCGGCCGGGGCAGGTCGCGCAGGTGGCCGCGCGTGCGCAACAGGTAGCGCCACAGGTGCGAGAGCGAGATAATGGCATCCCAGGGGAAGGCCATGCCCGAGTGGTTGGAGGCGAAGATGAGCGGCCGGTGGGGGTTATTGCGCTGCGGCCAGGGCTCGAAGCCCACCAGCCGCGACCGAAACCACACGCGGTCGAGCAAACCCAGGATGTTATCGTCGAGCGCCTGCGTAAACTCCTCCCGGAAGTAGTCGCGGTAAATGTGCTGATTAGCCTGAATAAACGGCGGAGGCAGTGTATCGGGGGCAGCAGCGGCAGCGGCAGACATAGGGCGGGAGTGAGCGGCCCCGAAAGGTACTGCCGGTGCGGTAATGGGTAATGGGTAGTAACTGACTACCTACTTCCTTATATGGCTATTGCCCATTGCCCATTGCCCATTGCCCATTGCCCATTGCCCATTGCCCATTGCCCATTGCCCATTGCCCATTGCCCATTGCCCATT
>Ga0160428_1001773_pt1 | contig 14981 bp, 9 predicted proteins | sample SolpanmetagenomM_FD_108198 | JGI IMG/M metagenome (GOLD analysis project Ga0160428, IMG submission 108198) | Solar panel surface microbial communities from Lawrence Berkeley National Laboratory, California, USA - M | ecosystem: Engineered > Built environment > Solar panel > Unclassified ... | reverse complement strand
GCCGGGCTCCATCGAAGAGCACATTGCCCAGGCCCACGCCACCGAGGCCGCCGCTGGCTGGCAGGATAAGGTGGTGGCCTGGTACGAGCGCGAGTTTCCGCTGCCCGAGGTGGCCAACGGCCGCGGCGGCAATGGCAACTCGCTCATCCAGCTCACGTTCGGGGCCTGCGGCTACGAAACGCGGGTGTGGCTCAACGGCAAGCAGCTGCGCACCATCGAGGGCGAGGACGTGCACTTTGGCGAGTACACCTCCTTCACCTACGAGCTGCCCGAGGCCGACCTGCACCTCATGAACCGCCTCACCGTGCGCATCGCCGACACGATGGACGCCGAAACCACCCGCGGCAAGCAGGAATCGCACGTGTACAAGCGCGGCGGTATCTGGTACCAGACGCACTCGGGCGCCGTGCGCTCGGTGTGGCTGGAGGCCGTGGAGCGCAACCGCCTGCGCTCGCGGGTGGGCGTAGTGAGCACCATTGAGGACCAATTGGTGCGCTTCAACCTGACGCTGCGCATCCACGACGCGGGCGACTATACCGTGCGCCTGCAAGTATTCGAGCCCGACCCCACGCCCAATGAAGTGCCCCTGGCCAGCTCCGACTTCCCCATGCGGCTAGCCGCCGGCCAGCAGGAGCAGCGCTTTTCGATGGAGGTGCCCGGCGCCGAGGTGTGGTGCCCCGAAAACCCGCACCGCTACCGCCTCGTGGCCCAGCTCATCGACCACACCGGCTACTCGGCCCAGATTGAGGCCCGCTTCGGCTTCCGCAAAATCGAGGCCCGCGGCCGTAAGGTGTACCTCAACAACGAGCCGATTTACCTCGACGGCATCCTCTACCAGCCCGGCACGGCCACCTACGCCGAGATGCGCCGCCATATGCACGCCATGAAGGAGCTGGGCTGCAACCTCGTGCGGGTGCACATCGCCGGCATCGACCCGCGCATCTACAACTTGGCCGACGAGCTGGGGCTGCTGCTCTGGGTGGAGGTGCCCAGCCCCCACAGCAGCACGCCCCGCAGCCGCGAAAACCACCGCGCCGAGCTGCTGCGCATGCTCAGCCTGATGGAAACCCACCCCAGCATCGTCATCTGGAGCCTCTACAACGAGGACTGGGGCGCCCAGGACATAGCCACCAACCCGGCCACCCAGCGCTACATCGTGCAGATGTACAACTTCATGCAGCTGGCCCACCCGCAGTTTCTGGTAATTGACAACGACGGCTGGCACCACATCAGCTACCAGGGCTCGCTGAAGTCGGACCTGCTCACGGCCCACCTCTACACCCCCGACCTGGGCCGCTGGCGCGAGTTGCTCGACCGCCTCATCCACGGCGAGCTCGAAGGCACTGCCGCCTTCCCGCTCGTGGTCGGCGACCCCTACTTCTACCGCGGCCAGCGCCCGCTGCTGGTGAGCGAGTGGGGCGGCTTCGGCTTCAGCGACTACGGCGGCCCCGCCGATGCCGAGGCCCGCACCAACAGCATCCGTGACTTCAAGCGTGAGCTGCGTGCCCGCCCCATCGCGGGCGACGTCTATACCCAGGCCACCAACATCGAGGACGAGCGCAACGGCCTCATCGGCTTCCACTCGGGCGAGCTGGAGGTGCCAGCCGGGCTGCTGCACTCGGACCCAGGGCAGCCGGGGTAATGTGTAATTAAGTTTTAAAATAAAAAAGCCTTCGTGTTTACGAAGGCTTTTTTATTTCCTATTAATCTATTTTTCTTTACTAAGGGAGATTTCACCTTCGCCAAAGCAAGCTACTATATAACTTATATAAGGGTCGCTACCCTCTTCGCTTAAGCTCCACTGCCAATCCACAATAGCAGTATCCGATGGCAGAACCAATTTACCATTATCCTCAAAGTTGATTGTCAAGTTACAAGCTTCGTCTAAAGCTACACTTGTAACCTCCTTGCGCATCAAGGCAGCCACAATTACGCATTTGCTAATATTTTCTTGGTCGATAGCTTTCTGAAACGGCGAATAATTAGTGAGCAGCCATTCATTTAACTGGCTTTCATCTGATGAAATTAGATTGTGCGCAGAAATCCAGCAGTCACCAAAATACAATTCCCAAGTATCACCTATGCTGAACCTGGAAATAAAATTCCCTTTCAGCCGACTTTTCAATACATCTGTTGGTTTCATATGCTGCAATGCAAGCTTGAGTAAATCAACGTCGTACCTTCGGCCCATCGCACGGTTACTTCACCTCACCACACGGCTACCCCTGAAAAGGTGAAGCCCGGCTGTGGGGACAGTCGGGCTTCGAGAAGCAGGTGATTCAGCACCTAACTTCTTTCCTACAATGAAAAAAGAACGGGCGAAGCCGGAATTTAATTTCAAAGTCAGACTCCGAATGCCACCGGAGCTAGCCCATCTGATGAGCAGTAACAAAGCTAACAATAGTGCAGTGGGTTTTACCAATGCTACGTCAGCGCTTTGCAGAAGCACCATAGCCAAAACGAAGTCTTCGCCCCCGAAACCCATCCCCCGCCCGGCGGGTTATCTTTGCAGCTACGCCCCTAGCGGCGCATTTGCTTATGCCTGAGATAACGATAGAAGCCGTCCGCCACGCCCTGAGCTTCGTGGAAGAGCCTGACCTGGGCCAGGATTTGATTACCCTTAACATGGTGGAAGACATCAAGGTAGACAGCCGCACGGTGTCGTTTACTGTCGTGCTCACCACGCCCGCCTGCCCGCTCAAGCAGCTCATCCACGACGCTTGCGAGCGCGCCGTGCACACGATGGTGGACAAAGACGCCAACGTGGTGATTCAGATGACGTCGCGCGTGACCACCATGCGCAATAACGTGACCGTGCTGCCCGGCGTAAAAAACATCATCGCCATTGCCTCGGGTAAGGGCGGCGTGGGCAAAAGCACCGTCACGGCCAACCTGGCCGTGGCCCTGGCCGCCACCGGCGCCAAGGTCGGCCTCATCGACGCCGACATTTCGGGCCCGAGTATGCCCACCATGTTTGGGGTGGAAGATGCCCGGCCGCACGTATTTCAGGGGCCAAACGGCAAAAACCTGATTCAGCCCATCGTGCAGTACGGCGTGAAGCTGATGAGCATCGGCTTTCTGGCGCCCAGCGAGCACGCCATCGTGTGGCGCGGACCGATGGCCTCGTCGGCACTCAAGCAGTTTATTACGGAGGTGGAGTGGGGCGAACTGGATTACCTGCTACTCGACCTGCCGCCCGGCACGTCCGACATTCACCTTACGATGGTGCAGACCGTGCCCGTGACCGGCGCCATCATCGTGACCACGCCGCAGCCCGTGGCCCTCATGGATGCGCAGAAAGGCCTCCAGATGTTCCGGCAGCCGCAAATCAACGTGCCGGTGCTGGGCATCATCGAAAACATGGCCTGGTTTACGCCCGCCGAATTGCCTGACAATAAATATTATATCTTCGGCGAGGGCGGCGGCCAGCGCCTGGCCGCCAAGCACGAGGTGCCGCTGCTGGGCCAGCTACCCCTGATACAAGCGGTGCGCGAAGCCGGCGACAACGGCCGCCCGGCCGTTATCCAGGATGTAAATTCGCCGGCCGCTACCACCTTCCGCGACCTGGCCGAAAGCCTGGCCCGCCAGGTAAGTATCCGCAACAACGTGGCCCCGAAAACCACTATCGTGGAAATGAAAAATTAAAAATGATAAATTAAAAATTGACGCCCGCACCGCGCTTTTTTAATTCATGATTTTTAATTTATAATTTTTAATTCCCCCCTATGGATTCTGTTTTGTCCCGCGTCGAGCAAGCCCTTGATTCCCTGCGGCCCTACCTGGCCACCGATGGCGGCAACGTGCGCGTGGCCGAAATCACCCCCGAAGGTGTGCTGAAGCTGGAGTGGGAGGGTGCCTGCGGCGCCTGCCCCATGTCGCCGATGACCCGCGCTGGCCTCGAAGACTCCGTGCGCAAGGCCGTGCCCGAAATCACGGCCGTAGAAGCTCGCTAGCTTCGTCCATCCAGACCATTTTATCGTTTGTCATGCTGAGCTTGCCGAAGCATCTCGTGCGCGCCACACTGGGTTAGTAATCCAACGGTGCGCGCGAGATGCTTCGGCAAGCTCAGCATGACAAACGATTTTTTATTACCCCAAAAGCATCGCCCCGCCTTTCGCCTATGCCCGCTTCGCCCGCCAACGACCCCAGCCTGCACTCCTGGATTGACATCCGGCCCACCGACGATTTTCCGATTCAAAACCTGCCCTTTGGGGTGATGGACGTGCCGGAATGGGGGCCGCGCCTGGCAGTAGCCATCGGCGGCTACGCTCTCGATTTGTACGAATGCGCGCAGCTAGGGTACTTTGACAGCATTGCGACCGACGTGCCGGCGCTGGGCGCGGCGCTACCGAAGGTGTTTCGGCGGCGTTCGCTGAATGCGTTTTTGCGGCTGGGGCCGGCGGCGTGGCGGGCCGTGCGCGAGCGCGTTAGCGAGCTGCTGCGCCACGATAATCCTGCCCTGCGCGACAACGAGCTGGCCATCCGCACCTGCCTGCTGCGCCAGCGCGACGTGACGATGCTGCGCCCGGTGAAGCCTACCAATTACGTTGATTTTTACTCCAGCCTGGAGCACGCCACCAACGTGGGCGTCATGTTTCGGCCCGATAACCCGCTGCTGCCCAACTGGCGGCACCTGCCCATCGCCTACCACGGCCGCGCCAACTCCATCGTGGTGAGCGGCACCGACGTGCGCCGGCCCAATGGCCAGTACCGCCCCGCTGGCCAGGAAACGCCGGTTTTCGGCCCCACCCAGCAGCTTGATTTTGAGCTGGAAACGGCCTTCATCGTGGGCCAGGGCACGGAGCAGGGCAGCACGGTACCCATTGGCGAGGCCGAAAGCCATATTTTTGGCCTCGTGCTGTTTAATGACTGGAGCGCCCGCGATATTCAGAGCTGGGAATACCAGCCGCTGGGGCCGTTTTTGGGCAAGAATTTCGCCAGCAGCGTATCGCCCTGGGTGGTCACGCTCGATGCGCTGGAGCCCTTCCGCACGGCCGGCCCCGCGCAGGAGCCGCAGCCCCTACCTTACCTACAAGGTACTGGCGAGCAGCATTTTGATATCGAGCTGGAAGTACTCATTCAGCCGGCGGGGGCCACGGCGGCTCCGCTGGTCATCAGCCGCACCAATATGAAGCACCTCTATTGGAGCATGGCCCAGCAGCTGACGCACCACGCCAGCAACGGCTGCCCGCTTGAGACGGGCGATATCTACGCCTCAGGCACCATCAGCGGCCCCACGCCCGGCGCGCTCGGCTCACTGCTGGAAATGACGCAGCGCGGCACCCAGCCGCTAGCCCTGCCGGGCGGCGTGGACCTGGGCTTCCTGCGCGACGGCGACACGGTGATTCTGAAGGGCTTTGCTGAGAAGAACGGTATCCGTATCGGGCTGGGCGAAGTGAGCGGCACCTTGCTACCGGCGGCTGGCTAGCCAGCAAAATACCCGTCTAAAGACAAAAAAAGCCCGCGCTCCTATTTAGAAGCGCGGGCTTTGCCACAGTCGGCCTTCCGCTAAGGCCTAAACAGGTAAGTACGGCTCAGTTTCCCTTATCAGCTAAATAGCCGTCGGTAGCTTGTATAATGGCTTTTTGCGCCGCCCGCAGTCGGCTAGGCCGCGCTACGCGCGCATAGTAGCCCTGTAGTTCCTGATTGACGCGCCGGAGACTTTTCTTCACCTCATCGCGCTGCTGCTTTTGGTCTTGGGGGGTGGCCGGAGCAGCCCCGCCCCTAGCCCCTACCTCCGTGAAGTTTTTGATAGCCTGGGCCAGTGGTTCACCCTCGAGGCGCTTATCAGCCAGCGCAGCTTCGCGAATAAGCTGGGCAGCAGCAGTTTGTTCGAATTTGCCGCTGGCTAGCATTTCCTGAAGCGGGCTAGCCGAGAACGGGGCCGGGGGCGACGGCAGTTCGGGCGCACTGAAGCCCAGCAGCTCAGTGGTTAGCCCGGCTAGGGTCTTGCCGTAGGCGGCTACCTTTTCTTGCACCTGCGCCGCGTCTTGCTGGCGCCACCAGGCATTGCTTAGCAGTTCATTATTAATTGCTTGCAGGTTTTGCTGCGCGGTGGGCGCCAAGGCCAGCGATTGGAGCGCACTCCGCATCTGGCCGGGCAGAAATACCTCCTGATAGTTTTTCACGGCCAGGCGGGTAAGCTGCCGGGCGTCTTCTTTCTGTTGCGTTTCGGCCTCCTGCCCATTGGTAGCCGGGTGCTCTTGCCGCCGGCGCTGCTGCTCTTGGGCTAGCTGCGCCAGCTGCTCGCTGGCCCGCTGCTCGGCCTGCTGCTGCTGCACCTGCAACTGCGCTAGTTGCTTGGGGCTTGGGAGCCGGTGCAGCATCACTTGCTGCCGGGCCCAGTACTGCTGCTGGTTGCGGTCGTACTGCTGCTGCATCTGCTGCCGCTGCTGCTCCTGCATCCGCTGAAAATTCTGGTGCGTTTGCTGTTGCTGTTGCTGCTGTACCCGGTAGTTGCTAGTAGGGCCCGTCAGCATCTTATTGACGGGTGAGGGGCTATAGCTAGGGGTGTAGCTGGGCCGGGAGGGCATATACATGGGGCGGTACTGCGCCACGGCGACGGCGGGCAGCGCAAGCAGTAGCAGCAGGGGTAGCGAGTGTTTCATGGGCGTTGCTTCAGAATATTCAGCTGGTTTTCACCTTCAAAAATAGTCTATATAAGGGGTTATCCCACGCTAGCCACGTTGTCCTTGCTATTCGCATTCGCAGAATTTTGTATTACCAAGGCTAAGTAGCTGACAGGGCAGCCCGGCCAGCTACTCAGCCTTGGTGCTTACTTCTTCCCTGCCACAATCTCGTCCACAATCAGCGGGTCGAGCAGCGTGGTGGTGTCGCCGAGGTTACTGGTTTCGCCCTCGGCCACCTTGCGCAGGATGCGGCGCATGATTTTGCCCGAGCGGGTCTTGGGCAAGCCGCTCACCAGCTGAATTTTATCGGGCTTGGCGATGCGGCCGATGGCGGCCACCACGGCTTCGATGATGCTGGCTTCGGCCTTCTGGCTTTCGAGGTCGGTGGTGGGCAGGCCGTTTTTGCAGATGACGTAGGCGTAGATGCCCTGGCCTTTTACGTCGTGCGGGTAGCCCACCACGGCGCTTTCCACCACGTACTCGCTCTCGTTGATGGCGTTCTCGATTTCGGCGGTGCCGAAGCGGTGGCCGCTCACGTTTATCACGTCATCGACGCGGCCGATGATGCGGTAGAGGCCGTTTTCGTCGCGCCGGGCGCCGTCGCCGGTGAAGTAGTAGCCGGGGTAGGGCTGAAAATACGTCTGGCGGGCGCGCTCGTGGTCGCCCCAGGTAGTGCGAATGACGCCCGGCCAGCTGGCCTTAATGGCCAGGTAGCCTTCTTGGTCGTTGCCCTCAATTTCGGTACCGTCCTGATTGAGCAGCACGGGCTGCACGCCGGGCAGCGGCAGGCCGGCGCGCGCGGGCACGCTGGGCGTGATGCCGGCCATCGCCGAAATCATGATGCCCCCGGTTTCGGTCTGCCACCACGTGTCCACGATGGGGCAGCGGCCCTTGCCCACGTGCTGGTGGTACCAGTGCCAGGCTTCCTCGTTAATGGGCTCGCCCACCGAGCCCAGCACGCGCAGGCTGCTGAGCGAGTAGGCCAGCACGTGGTCGAGGGGCGCGGCCATGAGCGAGCGGATGGCCGTGGGCGCCGTGTAGAACGCCGTGACGTGGTGCTTGTCGATAACTTCCCAAAAACGGCCCGGCGACGGAAACGTGGGCACACCCTCAAACAGCAGCGTGGTGCTGCCGGCCAGCAGCGGCCCGTACAAGGCGTAGGTGTGGCCCGTAACCCAGCCGATGTCGGCGGTGCACCAGTACACATCGTTTTCCTCGATTTGGAACACGTTGCGGTAGGTGTAGTCGGCCCACACCATGTAGCCGGCCTGGGTGTGCACCACGCCCTTGGGCTTGCCGGTGCTGCCCGAGGTGTAGAGGATGAACAGCGGGTCTTCGGCGGCCATTTCCTCGGCGGGACATTCTTTGGACACGTCCTTTACCTCCTCGTGGTACCACACGTCGCGGCCCTCGGTCCACTGCACCGGCCAGCCGGTGTGCTCCACCACGATGACGCGCTGCACGCTGGGGCACTGGGCCAGCGCCTCATCGACCACGCTCTTCACGGGTATTTGCTTGGCACCCCGGTTGAGGCCATCGGCCGTGATGACGCAGGTGGCCTGCGCATCGTTGATGCGGTCGGCAATGGCCGAGGCCGAAAAGCCGGCAAACACCACCGAGTGCACGGCCCCGATGCGGGCGCAGGCCAGCGTGGCCACGGCCAGCGCGGGTATCATGGGCACGTAGAGAGCCACGCGGTCGCCCTTCTTCACGCCGTTCTTTTTCAGCACGTTGCCAAACTGGCACACCTGCTCGTGCAGTTCGCGGTAAGTGAGGCGCAGGTGGCGGGTTTTGGGGTCGTTGGGCTCGAAGATGATGGCCAGCTTGTTGGCGCGGCTGGCCAGGTGGCGGTCGAGGCAGTTTTCGGTGAGGTTAAGCGTGGCGCCGGCGTACCAGGTGCTGGTGCCGGCCGGCGAAAACTCGCCCCCGCGCACGGTATCCCATTTCTTGCGCCAGGTGAAGGGCTCGGCGGCGGCGGCCCAAAAGGCATCGGGGTCTTCGACCGACTGCTGATAATCGGCGTGGTATTCTTCGAGGGTACGGGTGCGGATGGCAGACATGTTGGGGGAGTTATGAGTTTTGAGTTAGAAGGTATGCATTGTTTTGCCTGTCGGCACGCTTGCCTTGACAGCCTATTTTCATTGTTCAGGTAGTAGAAGCGAACCCCTGCCCCACCTCGCGCCGGGCAAAGTCGGCGCGGATTTCGTCCAGAATCAGCGGGTCGTCGATGGTGGCGGGCAGGGCAAAATCCTCCCCATCGGCGAGCTGGCGCAGGGTTTTACGCAGGATTTTGCCCGAGCGGGTTTTGGGCAGGCGCTGCACCACCAGCACCGCCCGGAAGCAGGCCAGCGCCCCAATGCGCTGGCGCACGGCGGCAATCAGCTCTTTTTCAAGCTGCTCCTCGCTTATTGGCTGGCCGTCTTTGAGCACCACCAGGCCCACCGGCACCTGGCCGCGCAGGGCATCGGCGAGGCCCAGCACGGCGCACTCGGCCACGGCGGGGTGGGCGGCCAGCACCTCCTCGATTTCGCCGGTGCTGAGGCGGTGGCCGGCCACGTTGAGCACATCATCGACGCGGCCCATGAGGTACACGTAGCCCTCGGCATCGCGGTAGCCGCCGTCGCCGCTGAGGTAGTAGCCCGGAAACGCATCGAAATAAGCACGGTAGCGGGCTTCGTCCTGCCACAGGGCCGGGAAGCAGCCGGGCGGCAGCGGCAGGCGCACGGCCACCAGGCCGGTAGTGCCGGCGGGCACCGGCTGGCCGGCTTCGTCGAGCACCTGCACGTCGTAGCCGGGCACCGGGAAGCCCGCCGAGCCGGCGCGGGGCGGCGGCATTTCCTCCAGGCCCACGAGGCTGGCCACCATCGGCCAGCCCGATTCGGTTTGCCACCAGTGGTCGATGACGGGCACGCCCAGCACCTGCCCGGCCCAGGCAAAAGTGGCCGGGTCGCAGCGCTCGCCGGCCAAAAAAAGCTGGCGCAGGCTGCGCAGGTCGTACTTTTTGGCAAGTTGCCCGTCGGGGTCTTCCTTCTTGATGGCCCGGATGGCGGTGGGCGCCGTGAACAGCACGTTGACCTTGTACTGCGCCACCACGCGCCAGAACGCGCCGGCATCGGGCGTGCGCACGGGCTTGCCTTCGTACAATACGGAGGTGCAGCCGTGCAGCAGCGGCCCGTACACGAGGTAGCTGCTGCCCACCGCCCAGCCGATGTCGGAGCCGGTGAAAATGACGTCGCCGGGGGCCAGCCCGTACACGGCCTCCAGGCTGAAGCGCAGGGCCACGGCGTGGCTGCCGTGGTCGCGCACCACGCCCTTGGGCCGCCCGGTGGTGCCGCTGGTGTAGAGAATGTAGAGCGGGTGGCTGGCCGGCACCGGCACCGCTGCCACGGGCCCGGCTTTGATAACCTCTTGAAAGTCAACATCACGCCCCGGCTGCATGGTCGCCGGGCAAAAGTCGCGCTGCACCACCACCACGTGCGCCGGCTGGTGGCGGGCCTCGGCCAAGGCCGCCTCTACCAAGGGTTTATAGGGAATGATGCGGTCAAACTCCATGCCGCCCGAGGCGCAGATAAGCACGCGCGGCCGGGCATCGTCGATGCGCACGGCCAGCTCGTGGGGCGCAAAGCCGCCAAACACTACCGAGTGAATGGCGCCCAGCCGGGCGCAGGCCAGCATAGCCACCACCGCCTCGGGCATGTTGGGCATGTAGAGGATGACGCGGTCGCCGAGGGCCACGCCCAGCGCCCGCAACCCGCCCGCCAGGCGCGCCGTGCGGTCGAGCAGCTCGGCGTAGGTGTAGGCGCGGGTGGTATTTGTGACGGGCGAGTCGTAGAGCAGGGCGGCCTGGGCCCCCCGGCCTTCGGCCACGTGGCGGTCGAGGCAGAGGTAGCAGGTATTGAGCCGGCCGCCCCCAAACCAGTGCGTGGCCCCGGTTTCGTCCGGGCGCGGGGCCTCGGTGGGCGGCGTGTGCCAGGGCAGCCGGGCGGCCTGGGCAGCCCAGAAGCCGGCCGGGTCGGCCAGGCTGGCGGCGTGGGTAGCGGCGTAGGAACAAGCGCGTTTCGGACTCATGGTGGGTGGGAAGAGGGTTGCGAAAGAGTAGCTAACGGCTGTCATTGTGCGCGCCACTGCGTTGCGCTCGCCATGACATTAGTGCACAGCCTGCTCCCCACCCAGCAGCGCGCGCACCTGCTGCATAAGCTGGCGGGTGCTGAAGGGCTTGGGTACGTAGAGGTCGGCGCCGGCCTCGTAGCCTTTCTGGATGTCGGTGGGCTGGCTTTTGGCCGAGAGGAAGATGACCTTGGTGGCGGCGCGGTCGGGGCGCTGCCGCAGCTGGCGGCACACCTGGTAGCCATCTACATCGGGCATCATCACGTCGAGCAGCACGAGGTCGTAGGGCGTGGCCGCGATGGCCGCCAGGGCCTCGGTACCATTGCGGGCAATGCCGACCTGGTAGCCATTCTTGCGCATCAGAAATTCGAGCGACATGACGATATTCGGCTCATCATCAACCAATAAAATAGCCGGCGTGCTCATAGCGAAAAGGAAGGAGAAAAGGGAGCCGCCGCCCGCGCGGGTACCGCCAGCGGCAGCTCGATAAAGAAGCGGGCACCCTGCTCGGGCGCGCTTTCGACCCAGATGCGACCCTGGTGCAGCTCGACTATTTTTTTGGTAATGGCCAGGCCCAGGCCCGAGCCCTCAGGCTTGCGCATGGTCTGGTTCTGGGCCTGGAAGAACTTGTCGAATATCTGGTGCTGCTCAGCCAGGGCAATGCCTTTGCCGTTGTCTTCTACGCACAGCAGCAGGGCGTCGGCGGCGGGCCAGGCCAGCACCGCAATGCGGCCTGGCCGGCCGGGCACGGTGGCCTTGATGGCGTTGGAGAGCAGGTTGATGAGCACCTGCATGAGGCGGTCGCGGTCGGCGGGCAGGGGCGGCAGGCTGGCCGGCACGTCCACGCGCAGTTCGGTGCCGCGGGCGCGGGCCAGTTGGGCCACAGCCTCGGCGGCCTCGTGCACCACATCGGCCAGGGCCAGGGGCGAGCGGTCGAGGCTGGCCTGGCCGCTCTCGAATTTTTCGAGGTCCAGAATGAGCGAGATGAGGCGCGTGAGGCGCTCGGCCTCGCGGCTGATGGTGTGCTGAAAGCGCTCGCGCTCCTCGGCTTCCAGCTCGGGGTTGTCGGCCAGTATCTCGGCCAGCGCCCGGATGCTGGTGAGCGGCGTGCGCAGCTCGTGGGTCACGGTGTAGAGAAACTCGTCCTTCTGCATGTCCAGAATTTGCAACTGGTCGTAGGCCTGGCGCAGCTCGTCGGTGAGGCGCTGGAGCTGGCGGCGCTGCTTTTGCAGCTGGCGGTTGGCTTCCAGCAGCTGCTGGCTTTCCTTGAGAATGCCCACCACGTTGTCGTAGCTGATTTCTTCGGCGCCCGCCACCGAGGCCAGCAGCAGCCGGGCCGAGGCCGGCCCCAGGGTGCCGGCCAGCAGCTTTTCGGCGTAGGTGAGCAGGCGGGGGTCGGCCGTGGCAAAGGAGGGCGGGGGTGAATCGACGCTTTTTTCTTCCCCAACGCTTTCCGGGTACCTGCTACCTGCTACTTGCGCATTGTTCATTGATAACGCATCGGGGAAGCGCTCGGCGAAGGCACGCAGGGCCTGGTTGGTGCGCTTTTTACCCAGAAAGCCGAGGAGCAGCGCGCGCACGTCGGGCAGCGGGGTGCGGCCCTGCCAGCCAGCGATTTCCTCGGCCAGGCTGCGGCGGCGGAAGACATCGACGAACACGTCGGCCTGGCGCAATTCGAGCGCCGAGGGCGGCCAAGCCAGCGACAAACCCACGTAGCCTCCGATGTTGAAAAACCAGCTCCAGAATAAGCCGTGCGAGAGGTAGTCCAGCCCATCGAGGCCGAAGAGCGCGCCCGGCCGCAGCCAGCCCAGCCCCCCCACCCCATCACTGAGCACGCTCACCGGCAGGCGGCCCGGCCCCACCAGCGTGGGCACCACCAGCGTAAAAAACCACACCGCAAACCCCGCCAGGATGCCCAGCGTGGCCCCGCGCCGGGTGCCCCCCTTCCAGTACAGCCCGCCCAGCACGGCGGGCAGAAACTGCGCCACCGCCGCAAACGACACCAGCCCGGTATTCACCAGCGGCAGCTGCCGGCCCACCCCGGCGTAGTAGCCGTAGGCCAGGGCCAGCACCAGCAGCACGGCCAGCCGCCGGCTCGTAAGGGCAATGCGGCCCAGGTAAGCAAACCAGCGCCGCTGCCCCTCGGGCCGGGCAGCCGGCACGCGCACCAGCAAAGGCATGAGCAGGTGGTTGCCCATCATCACGCTCAGGGCAATGGTTTCGACGATAATCATGCTGCTGGCCGCCGAGAGCCCGCCCAGGTAGGTGAGCAGCGCCAGCCACGAGTGGCCCGAAGCCAGGGGCAGCGCCAGCACGAAGGTATCGGCGTCGTAGCCCCGGCCGCCGAGCTTCAGCATGCCGCCGAAGGCGATGGGCAGCACGAAGATGTTGATAACGAGCAGGTAGAGCGGAAACAGCCACATAGCCTTACGCAGGTGGTTTTCGTCCGCGTTCTCGACCACGGCCACCTGAAACTGGCGCGGCAGCAGCAGCACCGCCGACATGCTGAGCACGAGCAGCGTGAGCCACTCGGCCCCGCTGGTGCCCGCGCCCTTGAAGGTGAACAGCTGCCGCAGCGCCGGCTCGGCCGCCGCCTGGTCAAACAAGTCGGCGAAGCCGCCAAACAGCCCGAACGTGACGAAGGCGCCCAGCAGCAGAAAGGCCAGCAGCTTCACGAGGCTTTCGAGGGCCACGGCCAGCACTACGCCCTCGTGCCGCTCGGTGGCCTCCACCGAGCGCACCCCAAACAGGATGGTGAACACCGCCAGCGCCCCGGCCGTGAACAGCGCCGGCCCGGTGGCACTATTGACGTCCGGGTGGCCGCCGCCCGTGAGCACCACGAACGAGCTGGCAATCGCCTTGATTTGCAGCGCGATATAAGGCACCACGCCCAGTACGCACACGCCCGTAACGAGCGCGCCGAGGCTGGCGCTCTTGCCGTAGCGGGCCGAAATGAAGTCGGCAATGGACGTGAGGCGCTGCTGCCGGCACACCCGAATTATTTTGCGCAGCACTAGCCACCAAGCCGGCGCCAGCAGCCCCGGCCCCAGGTAAATGCCCACGAAGCTGAGCCCCTGGTGCGCCGCCCGCCCCACCGAGCCGTAGTAGGCCCAGGCCGTGCAGTACACGGCCATGCTCAGGGCGTACACGTAGGGGTTGGCCACCAGGCTCTTGCGCGCCGCCGACCGCCGCTCGGCGGCGTAGGCTACGCCGAAAAGCAGGGCCAGGTAGCCGAACGAGAACGCGATGACGAGCAGCTTATTCATGTAAGCGATGGGCGCTATCTTCTTATTGTCTTACTCCTCTTTTTTGCGCACCAGCCAAGCGGTGAGGGCAATGAGCAGCAGCCACGCCAGCAGTACGTAGAGGTAAAGCACGGGCACGCCGGCCACGCGGCCGTTGTGGTCGAAGGCGGCCAGCAGCGGGTAGTTGAGCAGCACAGTAAAGAGCACGGCCACGAACAGCAGCCGCTGGCCGCGCGGCGTAGCAGCCTCCGTAGCGTTGGATTTAGGGCGCATAGCGGGGCAATGTTAGCACGGCGCGGGAATGTAAAAACCCGCCCGGCGGGCTGCCTGACGGGTTTTTAGGTGGCAATCAGGCAGTTATTAGCTATCCATGAGCTTCACATCGCGGGTATCTTTCATGAGAGCCATGCCCACGAAGAAGCAGATGAAGGCGATGACGACCGGGTAAATGAGGCCGATAACGCTCTTGTGCTCATTGGCGAAGGTGCCGGCCGGCTGGGCCGCCGCCCACACGCCGATGGACGTAGCCACCAGCGGCACGAAGCCGCCAAAGATGCCGTTGCCAATGTGGTAGGGCACCGACAGCGAGGTGTAGCGTACGCTGGTCGGAAACAGCTCGACGAGGTAGGCGGCGATGGGGCCGTACACCATCGTCACGAACAGCACGAGGCAGAAGGTGAGCGCAATCATGGCCGGCAGGTTGGGGTTGAGGGCCTTCATCACGGCGGGCACTGCCTTGCCAGCGGCATCCACGGTGGCGGGCGTCACTTCGGTAATGGGGCCGGCGAAGGCTTGCAGGCCGTGAAAGAGCGGCATGGTGAAGAGCGCCCCGCAAATCATGCCGGTCATGATGATGCGCTTACGGCCGATGCGGTCGGAAAGCGAGCCGAAGTACACGAACAGCGGCGTGGCCAGCAGCATCGACACCACCATGATGATGCTCGAATGCACGGTGTCGAGCTTGAGCGTGGCATTCATGAAGGTGAAGGCCTGAAACTGG
>Ga0160428_1001771_pt1 | contig 14985 bp, 11 predicted proteins | sample SolpanmetagenomM_FD_108198 | JGI IMG/M metagenome (GOLD analysis project Ga0160428, IMG submission 108198) | Solar panel surface microbial communities from Lawrence Berkeley National Laboratory, California, USA - M | ecosystem: Engineered > Built environment > Solar panel > Unclassified ... | reverse complement strand
GTACTTGAGCGCGAAGAAGGGCGCCATCGAGTTGGCCTCGAAGCACTTGCGCAGGTCGTCGGGCCCCGTCTCGGATATCGACGCCGGGCCCAGCAGGCCCGAGCTCGTCACCCATACGTCCAGTCTGTGTTTGGCGCCGTTTTTGGTGGTTAGAAACCGTGTTTTTTTGCTTCCCTCGCCTTGTGTGTTGTGTTTTTTGGTTTACCTTCCCCATAGGTTGAGCACGTCGTCGATCAGACCCAACGTCTCGTCCTCGCGGGCGACTTGCAAGGGGTACTCGAGGACCTTTGTCTTGGGCCAAGTCTTGTTGATCTCGTCGGCCAGGGTCTGGCTTGGTTTGCGCGAGCAAGCTGTAGGGGCCGTCAATGGTCGGTTTCTTGGTGGTGACGAGACAAAGAAAAATGCACGTACCGTAGATACATGCCGCACCGTGGGCTGTTCGCGGGAGAGAGAAAAAGAGTTAGCAAATGGTGGGCAAAAACGCCAAGGACTCGGAGAAGGCTCACGTACTGGCGAGTTCGGCGACGATGGCTTTGCCTACGGGCTGGTCTGCGCCAGTGACGACACAGACGAAGCCGTACTGGACGCAAAGGTCAGAGTTGTTCAGATGCCAGGTTCAAAGCACGAGCACAGGTAGCTCATACCAGCTTGCCGTCTGGGCGGTAGGGCGAGAAATCGGTTTCATCCATGTCTTCTACTATGGAGGAATCCATCGTACGTTTTGCAGGAACGGCGATAATAATAAAGAGCTTCTGCCACACTCCATTATCGCTCACTGATAGCGAAGCAGCTTGTCCGCGGGGTTGAAGGAATGTCGGTACGTCATTGGCCGATGCTGAGTCATCCAAGTCTTCTCAGGGGGTCCCGGATATGTTGGACTTCATGTACCACGAGCTGGACACAGCATTGGACGCTCGTGATTCCATCCATATCCCTTGACTGCACAACCAAGCCTACTCGACGTTGATCTCCAGCTCACTCGCATCCTTGCCGTTCACTGTGCCCTTCCCAACAGGCGCCCTTTTCCCCTTCAACGCCGCCTCCATCACCCTCGTCAGCTTCTCAATCCCTTCGTCGGAGATCTGATAGTGCACCACCAACCTTCCCCTCATCAACCGCAGCCCAAACTCCGCCGCTATCCGACTCCACTCTGCCGTGTCGATGCCCGCCTCTTCCAGATCCAGCCATACCATGTTCGTCTCGGTCGCAAACTGCAGCTTCCCGCCGAGCTCCTCCCAGTTCCGCGCAATTTGCTTGGCCTTCTCATGACTGGCCGCCAGCCGACCGCCCAGAAAGGTCTCCTCGACGGCGACGCGCGCGGGTGCCGCGACGACGCCCGCCTGCCGTAACCCACCACCAATGCTCTTGCGCACCCACCGCGCGCGCTTGATGAATGCCGGCTCGCCGACCAGCATACTCCCGATGGGCGCGCCCAGCCCCTTGCTGAAGCACAACGAGATGCTGTCGAAGCACGCGCAGTAGTCCTTGAGACTCCCCGCGCCCGCCACCACAGCCTCCCAGATGCGCGCGCCGTCAAGGTGCATGTGGAGAGGAGGCTCTTGGGCACGCGCCCACTCGGCGATGGCACGCGCGTCGGAAAGCGGGAGGATGGTGCCCGCGAGGGTGTTCTCCAGCGAGATGAGGCGTGTCGGGCACGCATGTACGTCGTCGGAGATGACGGCATGTTTCTTCACGTCGGCGAGTGTGAGGTGGTGGTTGTCGGCGGGGACGACGCCTTTGACGAGTGCCCCGCATAGAGACGCCGCGCCGCCGGCTTCCCATTCTAGGATGTGGCTGCGGTGGTCCGTGAGGATCATGTGCGGCGGAGCGCCGAGGGCGGTGCGCAGCGCGATCTGGTTGCCCATTGTACCGGAGAGAACGAGAAGGGCTGCGGGCTTGCCGGTAAGGTCGGCGATGAAGCTCTCGAGAGAGTTGGTGGTGGGGTCTTCCACGAAGACATCATCGAGGAGGGTTGTGGCAGCAATGGCGTTAAGCATCGAGTTCGTAGGCGTCGTGACTACATCGGAGCGGAAGTCGCAGGCTGCTGGGCCTGGTGAGGACCATGCGTTTGTTGCCGGGGCAGTGGAGGTAGAGAGATTCTCTGCTGTCGCTTGAACAGCGGATTGGGAGAGGGAGGGAGAGGCAGTGGTGCCGTTCGTGATCATCATGATGGGAGAGCGGTGTAATAGTCGTCTAGGTTGAGCGTTTAGCAGTGTATGCTCTGTGTTCCTTATACGCGATAGACGGCGGACAAGAGCAGACGGTTTCATGATATCAGTGATTAATGCATGCGGGGTGGTTTGACCAAGATGGCAGGTGCTGAGGTGGGATAATCAAGGGGTTGCATCGTTATCTACTAAGGGCAGTCTTGCGCAGTTCGTTTCATCACTCCTTTTATATCAGAGACTAGGAGCATACTATCAGCTATGTCTCTCCATATGAACCCATTGACTTTCGCTGGAATAAACTCCTCAACCCATTTTGGATCCACTTCTTAACTCCTGATCATCCATAACTCAAGAAAGATCATCATGCGTTCTCCGAAAATTCCACCTCAATCAGATCACCGTTGTTGGGGCCAGCTACAGCACGACTGGCCTTCTTCATCAGACCGCTCCACATCATCTCCCTGCTTGCATCGCGGAGACTGAACATGAACTGGTTCTCACCAGGGATCTGCACCTTGCACTGGTTGGCAGTTGCAACACGAGCCTTGGCGGGGTCTGATGAATCGAGTATGGTCTGTCCGTAGAACTCCGCAAAAGTCGTGCTGCCAGAAACCATCATGAGACGGGACGGAGACAGCTTGAGGCCTTCCACAAATACGCAGAAGATCATGCCATCGGAACCGCGGTGAGGCTTCGCCGAGGCGGGCGTGTGAAAAGGGTCTTGATGGTGGATGAGGTTGGGTTCGAAAGATCCGCCAGATACTAGTGGCGTCAAGGGCAGCGTCATTCGGTGACCGTATGGCAGGAACGTTGAGCCCTTGCCGTCGCCAGTCAAGTTGTTCCCAATACCGTAGTGCGGTATGCCGGGGGTATTGTTCATCAAGATCCCAGGTTTGCTATTGTCCAAGTGCTGAAAGCTCTCACTGTGCAGCAAGCCAGGGTTACCAATTTGAGAACTGTTGTATCCTCTCATAGGAAGTTGGTTGATAGTTTCGCTGGCACGATCGTCGAGTAGAGTCACCGGAGCGTAAGTGTCATGACGAAGCGTATCAATCGAAGGCAAGGACAAGTTCTTGGGTGTTGCGGAGGATCGAAATCCATCACCACCAGTCACAAAGCTAGATCCGAGTCCAAGGCTCATGGGTTTGGTGTCTTCGATGATAGCCGGCTTCTCGGCATTGGGTGAAAGAGAGACTGCGCGATCGACATGCATGTCAAGTTCTTTGCTCTGAGAACGTGCATCTTCGAGTTGTGCTCGAATGTCTTTCAAGTCTGGCTCCTCTGCAATGGCAGTCTCTTCATCCGACTCGCTCTCCTCGCCCGAATCACCAGTGTTTGTCTCAACGATGCTAGGTAAAGCCTGCTTCTTCACGATGGGGGCTGAGGTTTCGTCCTCCGAGCTGCTGGAATCTTCTTCGTCTTCTTCACTGATGACGACTAGCTTAGGTTTTTTGCTGGCCGGTTCGTCTTCGGTAACTGCCAGCTTGCGCTTGGAGCCTGCCTTGAAGTACTTGGTACATTCAATTTTGACTAGCATGAAGGTGAGGAAGGTAATGCTTCGCGTGTCAGTTGTAATCAGTCCACTTGACACGTTCCGTGAAACTTACAGATCCTTGTCAACTGGCCAAGTGAGATCATCTGTTGTTGAAGCCGACTTTCTGTTGGGAGCCCATGTCTTTTTGCCGCGATCCGAATCCTCAAGGAACTTCCGAATAAGGTCTTTCCAGATCTGCGATTTCCAGGGGCGTGGACTTCTCCTGCAGAAGGACTCGTTACGTTCAATGAACTTGATAATTTCTTGTCCGAGTTCCTTCATTTCGTCCTTGTTGAGATTCATTTTCTCTCCAACGGACTTGAGACTTTTGTAATTGCTTTCATCGTAATCTGGGCCAGTAGTGGACATGACGGCGGTCTGCTTCGAGTGAGTGTCTGGGGATGAGGTTGTTTGCTTCGAGTCAGAGGTCTTGAGAGCCGGAGAGGCTGCAATAGGCTGATTTAGACGTCGAGGGAAGTCACTGTCTTGGAGCTTGTGCGGTGGAAGATTTTCGGTGTTACTGAAGAAGATATAATGATCCGCTGAACTAAGTCCACGCTGTGCGGGTGAGTTCTGGAAGGTGAAAAAGTCGGAAGAGATTCCAGGTAGCTCCGGTAGGTGAAAAGCGTCGCTGGCTTCAGACGAGAGAGGAGGGTTTGCTGAGTGTTTGCTAGTATCAGTGGTCAGAGAGGACATTGGTTGAGGGAAGCTAAAGGGATTGGGGGATGCGTGACGAAGAGACAACGACGACTAACATGGAATACGAGCCTCTTTAAAGACAAGCACGAGAGTGGCGACTCGTCGAGGAAAATGAGAGATCTTAGTTGAAAGATCCTGACTGAGGCAGCATCAAGAAGTGATGGTGTGGGAGGATGAAAGAGATGGGAAGAGGGTGCGGATTGCTCGCGCTTTGTGCAGTTTTTGTGACGTCGACGTATAGATGGATCTTGGAATATTTTCTCTCTCACACCGCTGCTTGTGGCTAGGATATTACTTCTTTAGTGGATCTTGCTCTCTTTCAATGTTTGATGAGGAGCCTCTCCTGCGACTTGTTTGCTTCTGCAAACTGAGACTTATCATCCATCAAAGATCGAGTGATTGAGCTCAACTCCAAATCCTTTCGCCATGTTCTTCATCTGCAGCTCAATATCGTCTTCCATGCCGCCCCCAAGTCCTAGAATCTGCCTAGCCTTGCTGAAGTAAAAGTACATGTCGCTGCCAAGCAAGACGCACTTGAAAATAAGGTGCCGTCCAAGGTTGACAGCCTTTTCGCTGTAGGACAGATCTGGTGAATCAACCAACGCGCGAGACGCCCAGTTGCCTGTGATCTTGATGCGGTTGACCGGAGATCCTAGGAATTGGTTGTTGCCCTGCACTATCCTGAGGTTCCTGCCGATGAAGATGAGTTCCTGTGGCAGTTTCTCTCCATCGCCTAGAACGCCTTTGATTCCCTTGCGCATCTTCATTTGCATCTCATAGGCCCTCTCTGACTCTGTTTGTCCCTTGAGGCCTCCTTTGATGGAGTTTGCTGTTGACTTGTCTCCACCAGTGTAAGGTCTCATCAGAGTAGCAGACGCAAACAAATCAGGTGAGTTGATCCCCCAGCTCTTAGCAACCTCTGCGATGGTCTTGTTGTCGAATGTCATCAAGCTCTTCCAGAACAAAGCATACTCATGTCGGAACTTCGGGTTCATGTGAATGTAAAGACCGTGATCGATGAGCACGAGCTCTGGATCACCATTGGGCATCCTTCGAATGAAAATGTTTCCAGGGTGAGGATCGCAATGCACCCATCCCCAGAGGAACATTTGTGCTGAGAATAGGTCAATCATCGTTGTCATCACAGACTTCAACGAGACGCCAAGACCTCCTTTGCCATCTCTACCTCGCCACTCGTTTCGCTCGGGCTTCAGTCTTTCTTCATTGGTATGAGTAAGGTTTGTTCCTGCCATGGTTCGTTGACCTGGAGAATCGAGCGGAGTGCCACGGCATCCAGGAGATCCTGTTCGCCAACCACCTTTCCAGTGGCCAGTGATACCCTCTTTGTCCCACAATCTGGTGCCTTCAATCCACTCCGCAGTCATTACACGACTTGAACTCAACTCTCGGTAGACCTTGGGGATATACACCTTTCCACGAAGTCGCGATTCACCTTGTACAAGCTCACGCATTCGTTCTGCGTTGTCGGCTTCGTTAACAAAATCCGTTTCGAGCATCATTCGCTCGGTGATGTATGGGACTAGAGAAGCCAGAGGGATATCGAAAACGTATGAGTAGATGTTGGCAACCACCTTGAATGTCCACAAATCCCAGCCGACCTGTTGCGCGATTTCGTTCTTCTGGATTTTGATTGCAACCTCACGGCCATCTGCCAAGCGTGCCCAATGGACCTGCGCAACACTGGCGCTTGCTCTTGCCGTCCGTTCCATGACGCCCTTCCCGGCTTCACCAGTAAAGCTAACACCGAACACCTCTTCCGGACTTTTCCCAAAATCTTCCCGAATGACCTGTTCAACCTCAGCCCATGTGTTTTGAGGCGCGTCGTCGAACATCCGTGCGAACATCTTTTGAAACTGAGGCGGTAAGATGGCAGATTGCATGGCGATGGCCTGCCCTATTTTGAGATACAATCCACCATTGGTGCGCAAGAGTTCAGATAGGCGTTCGGCATTGCGGGCGTGCACGTCTTCGACAGAGTTTGCAAATGGAGGATGTGCGCGGAAGTTGATCTTGTAATCAATTACGACCATGAGACCTGGACATTGTCTTAGTTATGGTATGAAAAGATGAGTGAGGCGACACATACCAAGACTAAATGTGCGGAAAGATCTAGTGATGGCAGAGGCGTTGAATTGCTTATCAAGAAGGAGGAGTCCTCCTGCGCCAGCACCCGTCCACAAAAGGCGTCTTAGCCATTTTCTGGTCCGTGGGTAGTATTTGACCGGACGAGCCTTTGGGAGGTCCTTTGGGTTTGGAGGAAGAAGAGGAGAGAATTGTTGCCATCTCTTTTGCGCCTGGCATCGGGCGAGCGCAGCGGCGGGAATATTCCTACCAAGGGGTCTTGGAGTGCATGTCCTGCAGAGCACCGAGGAAACGGCGTTCATGCCTTTTTGTCTTGCACCGCGCTGACCTTATTATGGAGCGTAGATGGAACGACAGTGTTGGTGTTGATCGTGCTTCGCAGGCGAGACAGAGAAGAGAGAACAAAAGGGATGATGACGGCGATGATGATGGTGAAGACCTCCGAAATGGCACCGACAAGCATGTGACATTGAGCAACGACCGAATGTTTAGCACCTTGCAACTGTAATGCTATATATGGCTTACGACAGCATAGACGTGTGTTGATCAATGGTACCAGAAGATGAGAGAGTGCGAACATGTCTACTCTGTGGAAGTGCCATATCTCTTCCTCCATGATGACCCTGTCACAGACACCATCACCCAGCTCAGTCTTGCCAACGTTCCCCGCAGGCTGATTGCACTGACGATCGGTAAATATCACACACTTGTGTTCTGTAAGCTAATACCCAAGAGCCGCCTTCGATTCTCCAGTTCTATAGAGTTACAGTATACGAACCAACGGAAACACAGAACCTTGCTGGCTAGGTCCCGAACACGGAGGGTCATTTCGCTGCCTTGCCTCCGCAGTATCATGTTCATCGCGACACAGTGGATAAGTCGGTACAGTTCTAATGATGAGCTATAAAGACGCCTATTGGAGAACCGAGCGACGCTCGTGGTATGGCTTGGCTAAAGCTGCGTGATGTCGGGCGACCCTTCAGTATGAGCTTGTGCCAGTATTACTTGAATATCCCGCGCGTACTGAAGCAGCTCTTAAGTGGTTCTACAATCTAGAAACTGCCTCTGAGAAAGCGTTGATGGCCTGACCAACCGGGAGATGTGGCCATTACGTATGGTTGGGTATTGATGATTAAAAGGGTGGAGCTTTCAACCTTGAAGACCTTCTGGACGATGAAGACTACTCTCCAACGACAGTAACAGTAACAGCGACGTGCCTGCCATGGTGACGACTTGCAGTGAAGTGACTTGCCGTTTGAAGTCGAAGCAGCAGCAGCAGCAGCACGACGCCGTACGAGCGGGGCCAAGCCAAGGACATGGAGCAACAATCTCCCCGCACATCAGACATCCACCTTGGCATACTGAAAGCCTGTTGACGTTCAAGTGAATCGCGAGTGAGGTCAGGAACTGCTCAAGAGTAGCTTTTCCCTCGTCGACTTGCCCATCTCTTCCCACTGCGCATTCTCCGCTTGTCTTGCACATACACAGCTGCGCCATGACTAGCCTCAACGTCCTCATCAGCGGGGCAGGCATCGCAGGTCCAGTCCTCGCCTTTTTCCTCACACGCACCCCTGGTATCCAGTGCACAATTGTTGAACGAGCTCCCGAGCTGCGATCAACTGGTCAGCAAGTCGACATCCGCGGTAAAGCAGTTGATGTAATCCGTCGTATGGGCCTAGAGGAGCGCATCCGCTCATCAACCACCAAAGAGAAGGGAATCCACTTTGTCAATGGCCAGGGCATTATACGCGCCACCTTCCCCGTCGGCCAACCAGGCGGCGGTAGTCTTATCTCAGATATCGAGATCCTGCGCGGTGACCTAGCCAAAATCTTTTATGACGCGACTCATGATACGACTCGCTACATCTTCGGCGACTACATCACGGGCGTCAGCGAGGACGCGTCAGGCGCTACAGTCGACTTTGCACACGGTGCCACGGCAAAGTACGATATCATCGTCGCCGCGGACGGAATGCGCTCTGCCACACGCAAGCTCGTCTTCGGCGCCGACCAACCTGGGACTTACCGCTCGCTGAACCAGTACACGGCCTTCTTCAGCATTCCCGCCCTGGATCCTGCCGAGAACTGGGCGTGCTGGTACAGTACAGTGGGCGGTCGCTGCATTCTCCTGCGCCCGGATGGTAAAGGCACGTCCAAGACTCGGGCGTATCTGAGCATCATGGGTCAGGCGCCAAAAGGCTATGAGAAAATCGGCATTCAAGGGCAAAAGGAGCTCATGGAACGGCTTTTCGCAGACGCTGGCTGGGAAGCCAAGAGAGTGATTGAGGGTATGCGGACGAGCGAGGACTTTTATATGCAGGAGATTGCACAAGTCAAGCTGCCACGATGGAGCAAAGGACGTGTGGCTGTACTTGGTGATGCAGGATACTGTCCGTCGCCTATCAGTGGCAAGGGCACGACTCTGGCAATCATTGCTGCGTACGTTTTGGCTGGCGAGATCACGCAGCATAGGGACGACTTGGCGGCAGCCTTTGATGGATACGAAAAGGAGATGCGACCGCTCGTGGAGAGTTCACAGAGCCTGCCTCCAGGGGCCCCGGCCATTGCGAATCCCACCAGTTGGTGGGGCATAGCCATCTTGTATGCTCTACTGAGCTTCATTTCATGGACGGGGGTTGCAGATTGGCTGGGCGCGTTGGGCGGGCCAAGTGTTGTGCAGAAGTTCAAGCTACCGGATTATGGAATGTAAAATAATGAGGGAATGCCTTATGAGTTAATGTCGATGGTTCTCGACCTGTTATGCTGACTTATGCAGCAAACATGACAAAAAGTCAACATCGTACTTGCAGTCTCTAGAACTCCCACGTAAAGAAAGAAGCCTTGGAAAAAAACTGAACGGAAAAAGAAAGACAATACGACAACTCGAGCATGGCAAAAGAGAAAGTATTTTTTTGCGCACTCTAGTGATCCTCGTTCAGGACTGGCAGGGCGGCGAAAGCTGGGGATTATTCTGATATCTGTTGGTTTCGAACCTCTAACCTCTCGCTACTCTCGATCTCCCCGGCCCCAACTTAATGGTGTCTCCAGTATTCTGTTGAGCCAAGCAGGCTTTTTTTCCGGCGTGAAAGAGGAGAGGAATAAAACGGATATATAGGCATAATATTTGCCGGCCTTCCTATACGTGCAAACAATGCAAACTTGATTTGCTAAGTTATGGCCCGCTATATAATTGCGAACTTGGCGCACAGAAGAACGCGGTACTGTCTGTTTTACCGTAGAGAGATACCTCATTAAGTGAATGACTTACGCTCGAAAGACACGTGGAGGCAACTGAAACTGCAAACGGGATGACTGTTCTGCAGAGGTCATGCGCTTCTATGTCCTTCTGCTATTCGCGCCACCTAATTGTGCGATTGACTTGATCTCCGCTACTTTGTGTTGGCTATAGATGTGTTGTCTATCGGGCCGGACTTCTGGTTGACCAGCAGCCAAAAAACGAACGAACCCATCTCCCCTGACATCGAGCTCACCTTACCGCTGAAGTTTGTCGAGTTCAGGAACAAATTCTCCAACATTTTTAACATGAGAAGATGCGCGTTAAACCCATGTATGTAGCGGAGGCGAAGCTACATCCCATCTGATGTCATCACGACAAGCGTGTTCGCTTTGGTACAGAGTAGAGTAAACACATCTCGGTGACAAACGGCAGAGGCGTGCTCTTGTACACTTTTACAAGCAAACGCTAGGGGACAGAAGACTGCAGCAAGCAGGCCTCTGATGATCACAGAGTGAGGTGAGGTTGGTGGAAAAGGGGCTGGCTGCTGCTAAGTATATAAAAAGGCGGGGATAGCCGACGTCCCATGTTTGTGCGTCTGTCCCTTATGTAAAAGTAGCAAAGGACCGTGGGTTGGGACGCTTTTAAAGAATTAAAGCAACCGACTCCGCCTCTTGGGCCCATGTTTGCCCAGGGCAGGATATGATGGTAGGATGGAGGCGGGTGGGTTGTGACGTTGTTGTCGTTTTTCCTGTCGTTGTTCAGCGAGCGATATCCGTATCTGTCATATCATCATATATCTGTCACTGTTGTACTGTAGTGATAGCTTGTTGGCGTGTGATTTGATTTGATATGATTTGATATGATTTGTGTACATGTATGGTGGGCGGGCGGTACAATAGTGCTTCAAACGACCAAGTATGGCACTTCACCAAACGCCAACACCCGTGTCGTCTGTACTGTACAATAGCACCTCTGCCTGGCTGTACCACGACAAGTGAAACGTCCCTCGCTCGTTCTTTGCGCTGAGACCAAGACGCGCGCATCCTAGTCTAGTCTAGTCTAGTCTAGCGTTGAAGCCTTCTTCTTCCCTCCCTCTGCTCTAATAATCCTTTGTCGTTTCTGCTGATGCGCGTCCATCGTTCACGAGAGACATCACTATGATCGAAACGACCAACAATCGCCCTTGTTCCTGCCGTTTGACTGTACTCGTAGTCGGTAGCAGCAGCAGCAGCAGCAGCGGTACGTGCCTCTCCCCCTGCGTCTTGCTTGCCGCGCTGCCCAGCCTCCCCTTTGACTTTGACCACCTCCGATGCTCCACCTTTCCAGCATCACACAAACTCGCCATGTTTCTTTCCCCCTTCCGACTGGCCCTCGCTCATGGAACCTTTAGTCCTCAATTCCTCCTTCCTTCGCTTCCCTGGTTCGCCCTTCCTCCCAAGCCGCCGCGGCGCACGTTTTCGACCCGCCGTTGTCACTACCGCCGCTGCTGCTGCTGCTGCTGCGGCACATCTTGTCCCTCGACCCGACCTTGACGTTTGATCTGTCGACGCACAAACGCAACAACAGTCACGTTTACAATCCACAGCCCTGTCGCAACTACCGTTCACTGCAGTCCTCCTGCCCGCTCGAAGCATTCAGACGTCCCATAGCGACTATCGACTCCCGCGCATCTCCGCCTTAAACAGTTCCTCACTCGTTACAATCTCTTCTGCCAGCTCGTCCCGTAACTTACGACGCATACCTCGCTCCGAACAGCTTAATCCAAATCGTTCTCGCTCTACCTTCTCGGCGTCCAGAGACACGCCTGTAAGCCATCACGGATCGTTACCAGAACAAACATCTACTGCGGCGCATGTCCAATCCGGCAAAGAACTTGGTCATACTTCACATCCAGCGCCCCGCGTCTCTCGTGGAACGGCAGCTGCCATCAGGTTCGCGCTCGAAATTGCTCTCCGAGGACCTCACCAGTTCACGCCTGATCTCGAGGAAGAGAACGCTTCGATGGCAGACTTGTACGGTGGGACTGGGCGCGCAGCAAATGAGGCAATCGCTGCACGCATAGCGCAGACATCTTCGGGTGGAATGAGGACACCGACTGAGATTCTTCGACAACGGGAAGCAAGAGATGCAGCACGTGAAGCTCGAAGGCTTGCTGAAGCCGAGGCAGCTGGAGACAACAATTCAAGAAGGAGAGTTGAGGAGGATCGACGGAGGAGTGGAGAGCAAAGGGGTACTACACAGGGGTCACAAGCGACAGTGTCTGGCTACAGGCATGTCAGTGCTGAGGGGAAACATCCAGTCGAGTCTGCTCTTATCAATCCATTGGCAGGTCCCGCGGTAGCAAGTGGTGACTCCTACACCAGGCATGGATCTAATAACTCTGCGGTCGGATTTCAGGGTACTTCCAGAGCCGATGCAAGTCGTGTTCGATCGACGACAATCACCCATGAACAGCCGCGCACATACCCAGAGAACATCATGGCTTCTCCAAGGACCACTCGAGCAGAATCACAGTCTCAACCAAAACAGGATCCTGCACCTTATACTTCGACGGCTCAAGAATCTAAACAGCCCCGAATGAAGAGGTCGTCATCGTTTCCTCAAGCCTGGGAGAGATGGGAGACGTTGTCAAGTCATTGGGAGGGTTTGACCTCGTACTGGATTCGTCGCATGGAGTCCAACGATGAGCAGATCCGACAAGAGCCAATGGCACAGCAAATGTCGCGTCAAATCGTAGATTTAACGTCTGCAGGCGCCAACCTTTTCCATGCTGTTGTGGAGCTCCAACGTCTTCGAGCGTCGTCTGAGAAAAAGTTCCAAAGGTGGTTTGCAGAAACCCGTGAGAAGTTACGAGTGGCAGAGGAGACTAGAAACGGGCTCGAAAGGCAGTTACGCGATGAGCGTGAGCGTGGGGGTAATGAACGTTACTTTTCAAAAGGAGAGAGAGAACAATCCAAGGACACGGCGACTCGTGAGGAAGTAGCAGCGCAAGCTGAAGTAATCGCTCGCTCGGAAGAGGAAAAGCAGATTCTCAACCGCTTGATTGCAGAGATGAAACGCGAGCTGCAAATCACAAGAGAGGAGGCAAGAAGAGCTTGGGAGGAACTGGGAAGGAGAGAACAAGAAGAAAGAAATCGCATCACGTTGCTGAACGAGGGCCATCCAATCTCCGTTGGCGGCGTCCAAGTTGTCCCTACATTGGGCATGGCAAGCCGAGGAAACAGTTTGCGGCGTCCGGAGCAACACGAACAAGGTCTTCCACCTCAGACACCAGCCGCATCTCAAGCTCGCGGTGGTGCTCCTTATGATTATGAACAGCAACATGAACCTTCTCCCACCGACACGGATCCATTTAGCAGCGGCGCAGCACAACCGCCTCAAAGCCCTGTTCGCAACCCAGCTTACATGCCCACGGGTTTCACATCGTACGCTTCTGGTACTATGCCCCCTTTCACATACTCATCTGGAGCAGGCTTGCAAGCTGGATCTCGATCTAATCCACAAATACGCGAACAACAACAACAACAGCAGAGTTCTCAGTCGACAACCCAACACTCCCAGCAACCCGGCTCACCACATTCGTCGGTCCAGCAACAGCGGTCGACACCATTTTACCACCACAACTCAAGCTTCTTACATCATGATCAACCAACATCTCAACAATCCCCAGAATCCAACCCAGGTGACGCGTCATCTCGCGTTCCTCACCACGATGAAACCGAGCAATCCTCACGCTCCCAAGGTGGCACGTTAAGTAACATCACTTCCGCCGTAGCTGCAGGTCTGCACACACTCACCGACGCCGTCGGCCTCACGCATCCTGACCCCTCCGCCTCAACTCATGCCGAATCATCCCATGCACAATCCAAGAGTCGCGCTGAAGATGACGACGACTCCAACGACGACGAGGAAGCCGAGCGTGAACGTGCCCGCGCAGCTCTCTACAAGACTACCGCTGCACCTCCTCAGCCTTCTGCAGCGAGACCGCACGAGCTAGCCGCTGACTATGAAGGCGCCGGCTACGACGACGGTAGCAGCGAGCATCATGACCAGGGCTTGCAGGCCACCGCCGGAGCAGTGGTGCTTGAAGGCGGCGATCACAGACACCACCACCCGACGAGGCTCAGCGATGTTGTCGAGGAGGACGAGAGAAGCCGCACAACGAGAAGGAGTAGCGGAAGCGAGGGATATTAAAGTGAGAGATTCCAAGGGGTTTGGGGGGGTTTACATGGTGCTTTCGAACGTAGCGATGGTGTTTTCTCCCTCTGGAGCATGGGCATTCTTGAGTGATGGGCGGGGGTCTGCACGATGGGGTCTTATAGACAACATGGTATTAATCACATGTTAGTATTAGAAAAAGGCATTTCATAACGTTCTGCCAATCGAGAAGGCGCATATCAAGCAGTTCCCTTCGTTCTCCTTCCTGACGCGCGCTGATGACGGGTTTTTTTTCGAGGGCGGGCTGCGATACTCGAGGCGGGAGGTGCGTTGAAGGGGTGGAGGGAATATGCTGTTATCAGGTAAGTTGAAGTGTGTCTGCTTTCTTCTTTGCCTTCTGAGATGGATCGACCGTCCTACGCAGACACTCGCCGTGTAGAGTTGAGTGGGTGGTGATTGAAGACGGAGATGGGATGAAGTTTTGAAGGGGAGGTATTCTTGAGCTTATGATGCGCTGCAAATGGGATGACAAGAAAAGGATCGTGCTTTCTTCTGGGCATGCGACTACTGGAGTTGATGATTTAGTCACATCTCCCTTCCCTCCTGAAGATAAGACGGTACTACGTGCAGATTGGCCTTGCGTGTTGAGCTCGAGCATGCAACGCTGAAAAGGGAGTATGTTGGTCAAGTATCGTGCAAGTAGCAACGAACACTCCAGTCAGTCAGTCAGTCAGTCAGTTACACATACACAAGCGGACCCTTCTTCAGGTTGTTATGGCGAAGCGTCCAATGGCAAAGCAAGGACGATCTCTCATGCATTGCGGATATGCAGGTCCACAGATCTGGGCACATGATACATCCTGCTCGCCAATCTTGCGGTTTGCTTTTGGAACGCTGTCGTTTGAATTGATGTTGGCTTGCTGGCTTGGTTTGCGTGATTGGTTGCCGTGGACACCGTGTGCGTGTGCTTGTCTCTAGGCGTGTGCTGGGCGTGTTAAGCTTCCACGTATGTGTGACTTTGGGCGTCGATGTGAGGCGTTTGCGCTTCCGGGGCGACCTTGTTCCTTTTGGGAAGGCAGGCAAGG
>Ga0160428_1001770_pt1 | contig 14993 bp, 8 predicted proteins | sample SolpanmetagenomM_FD_108198 | JGI IMG/M metagenome (GOLD analysis project Ga0160428, IMG submission 108198) | Solar panel surface microbial communities from Lawrence Berkeley National Laboratory, California, USA - M | ecosystem: Engineered > Built environment > Solar panel > Unclassified ... | reverse complement strand
GCCGAGCACGCGGGCATCGCGCGGGCCACCGTCTACCGCCACTGGCCGCGCACCGACCAGCTGCTCGCCGAGGCGATGTCCACGGTGTCGATGCCGTTCTTCGGCACGCCCGACACGCCCACCCGCGACTGGCTGGTCCGGGAGCTGACCGCCCTCGCCCGACAGCTCGACCACCACGACGTGCGTGCGGTCGCCACCACGCTGGCCAACGCCGCGCTGTGGGAGGAGGACATGGACGCCCGTCGAGAGGGGTTCGCGCGCCTGCTCAGCCACCGGTTGGCCGACGCCCTCGAGAAGGCCCAGGCGCACGGGGAGGTGGTGCTGCACACCGCCCCACGCCACGCCGCCGCGCTGGCGATCGGACCGATCCACTACCGGGCCGTCATCGAACGAGGCACCACCGACGACGACGTCATCCGCCAGGCCGTCGACAACCTCGGCCGGTGGAGGTGACGGGTCGCGGACGCCGGCGGCCGACCGTCGCGCCGGGACCGTCGACCCGCCCGCCGTCCGGCGAACCGTCGCCCCGTCGCGGAGGTGGGCCCGGGATCAGCCCCGCTGAGCGAGCTCGTCCAGCGCCCGCGTGAAGCTGTCGTTCCACAGGCTCAGGTGCGGCCAGACCGCCGCCACCCGCTCGGTCGCCTCCCGCGCCGAGACGCCCTCCTCGCGCATCAGCCACGCCCGCAGCACGAATCCGGTGCGCGAGGCGCCGGCGTGGCAGTGCACGAGCACCCGCCGGCCGTCGGCGCGCAGGGCGGCGATGTCGCCCAGGACGTCGTCGAGGACGGTGACCAGCTCGGGGTTGTTGTCGTCGTCGGTGAGGTAGGCGAAGCGCTGCACGTCGTGGCCGAAGCGCCCGCCGGTGCGGCACAGCGAGACGACAGCGAAGTCGCGGTCGCTGCGGCGCGCGCCGTCCAGGTCGGCTGCCCACACGCCGGGCGTGACCTCGGTAGCGCCCAAGCCCCGCGTGGGCGGGGGTTCGTGCAGGCGGGCGGTCCGGTCGCCGTCGAGCTGCGCGGCTAGCAGCTGCAGGTCGCGCAGCTCCCACACCTTCGGCCCGAAGCCGGGGACCCGCCCGTGCACGACGGACGTCCAGCGGATCGGGAGGCCGGTGATGCCCGCGCGGGCCCCGGCGAGCGCGCCGGTGACGCAGGCGACGGTGTCGGTGTCCCCGCCGAGGTCGACGACGAGGCGCAGCGCCTCCTCGAAGGTCGTCGAGTGCCGCATCGCCCACAGCGCCGACCCGAGCGTCGGCCACACGGCGCCGTTGGCCTCGGTCGCCTCCTGCGGTAACCACTGCGGCGCGCACACCTGCGCCCACTTCGCGCGGTGCGGCTCCGCGACGAGCGGCAGCGCCGCGGCCACCGCCTCGTCGGCGTCCCCGCCATCCAGCAGCGCGCGCAGCACCTCGTGGAAGAGCGCACACCCCTCGCCGGCCGCGGGATCGCCGTGGGTGAGGGCGCTGATGCGACGAGCGGCGCCCATGGTCGCGTCCCGCCCGGCGCTCGCGAAGAAGATCGCCGCCGGGGTCGTGCGCATGAGCGACCCGTTGCCGGCCGCCCGGTTCCCGGCGCGGACGTGCTCATCCGCGGCGGTGTCCCAGGGCAGCCTCGACTGCAGCACCGCGCGGGTCTGGATGCCGATGTCCGGCGGGTCCGCCTGCGCCCACCGCCGGAAGCGGTCGAAGACGTCGGCCTCGTCGAGACCGTCGCGCTCCACGAGCGACCGCCCGAGGAGCAGCGCCATCTGCGTGTCGTCGGTGAGCTCGCCCGGCTCCCAGTCCAGCGTGCCGCCGCCGCACATCTCGGTGGCGACGCCGCGGGTGCTGGTGGGGAAGCGGGCGCTGAACGCGTTCGGCGGCCCGAACTCGAACGGGGCGCCCAAGGCGTCGCCGACGGCGGAGCCCACGAGGGCGCCCATCACGCGGTGCAGTCGGTCCACGAGCTCTCCCGGGTCGGCGGCGCCGACCATCCTGCCCACCGGGCCGCGGACCTTTCCAGTCGTGCACCGTCCCGTCCGCGAGCCGGTTGACCGGCAGGTACGCCGGGACGTGAGTGTGCGCCGCCGCGAGATCCTCGTCGTACTCAACCCCGATGCCCCGCCCCTACGGTGATACCCGACGGTCAAGAAGTACGCGTGCCTTAACACCTGGTTCGGAAGCGGGTCTGGTCGGCGTGATCCTAGCTGTTGAAATTGCGCGAGTTCGAGGTGAATGCGAGATTTGGGTAGACGCGATCTATCGCACGCATCTTCAGTGCCTGGCCTTCTATACAGAGACGGCGATGCTTCGGGTGACCGCCTAAGCTTGTCGCATGCCTGAGGGATCGTGGGCCTCGTCGCCCGGAGTGGCGGCGAGCATGCGGAGCAACAAGGGCCGGGATACGACACCTGAGCTCGCACTTCGGCGCGCGGTACACGCCCGCGGGCTGCGCTACTTCGTCTCCCGGCGACCATTGAAGGAGTTGCGTCGAACGGCAGACCTCGTTTTCCCCCGAGCCAAAGTCGCAGTCTTTCTCGACGGATGCTTCTGGCACGGTTGCCCAATACATCACACCTCAGCCAAGCGCAATGCCGCCTTCTGGGCGGAAAAGGTCGCCACGAATCGACGTCGAGACGGTGAAACGACAGCGCGACTAAACGACGCCGGCTGGCTCGTCTTGCGCATATGGGAGCACGAGAACCCTACTGAGGCGGCGGTGCGCGTTGAGGGAGCGGTACGGGGACGGCTACAGCTGCGCTCAGTGCCAGTTGAAGAATGGAGGTGAATTAGGCGGCACGGGGACGAAGGTGATCCGGCCGCCTCTGCGCGCATCAAGTTCACCGGTACGACGGCCTGCCGGTCAATGGTACGTGTTCGGGGTGCTGAACGGATCGGTACGGCCTCGCGAGATCGCGGGAGCAGCCGCCGCGCCTCCGCGGTGGCGTGCTCCGCACCATGACCGCTCATGTACTCGTCGATCAAGGACCGCGGTGACGAATGGCCGGAGTCGCGACGCCGAAGACAGGGTGTGACTAAGCTCCTCCTGCGGGTAGTCGAGAGACCACCGGGAGTGCGGAACGTTCGGGGTCCTCCGCCAGAGGGCGCTGTGCACTGAGGGTGTCGTGCGGTTCGCCTGGCTGCAATCATTGCCCGCAGTGTTGAATGGCCGAACGTGGGACTTTAGCTTTCGAAAGGTAAAGCGTGAGCGCGGACTTCTTCCCCGTCTTCGCAGGATGGGCTCGAAAGCACGGCCTCGACGAGGCGGCCACCCGGTTCGCGGCCGTCCTGGGCGCTGAACAGATCGACGCCTTCGTCGCCGAGTACCACCAGCGCATCAAAGCCATTGAAATTCATGACCCGCCTGTTTTGCACGGGCCGCGGGACCCGTGGTATCCCGGCCCCAACGACGACAATGACCAATACTGGCCCGAACTCAAGAGGTACTTCCGCGACGAACTTCGTTGGAGCAAAGAACGGCTCGAACCCGTTGATCGCTCCTCCAGCAAGGTCGTCGCCTACACGCCTAAGCCGCAAGGTCCGCGGTGGGCGTCGAAGGGTCTCGTCGTCGGCTATGTGCAGAGCGGCAAGACGACGAACTTCACCGCGGTCATCGCCAAGGCCGCCGACGTCGGCTACAAGTTCGTGATCGTGCTGTCCGGCATCCACAACGGGTTGCGAAGGCAGACGCAGGAACGACTCAACGAGCAGCTGCGCGACCTCGTCCCCACCGCATGGCTGACCCTCACCGACGCCGACAACGACTTCCGCCCGCAATCCACACCATCGACGGCTCTCCTGCACAACCAGGAGTCGAAAGTCGTCCTCTGCGTGGTCAAGAAGAACAAGTCCGTGCTGACCAAGCTCGATGCCTGGTTGGAAGACGCCGCGCGCCAGAGGGTTCTCGACGACGTCCCCGTCCTGGTCATCGACGATGAGGCCGACCAGGCGACCGTGGCCACCGGCACCATCAACCCGTTGATCCGGCAGATCCTCGGCAAGCTGCCGCGCTGCACCTACATCGGCTACACGGCGACACCGTTCGCCAACGTCCTCATAAAACCCGGTGAAGAAGACCTCTACCCGGACGACTTCATCCTCAACCTGCCCCGACCGGACGGGTACTTCGGTTCGGAGAAGATCTTCGGGCGCGACGCCGTCGAAGGCGAGGAGGCTGACGGAGTCGACCTCGACGGCTATGACATGGTCCGCTTCATCGATGACTCGGAGCTCCCGAGCCTCAGCCCATCCGGCAAGGCCGCGGCCGCGACGTTCGAACCGGACATCACCGAGTCGCTGCTGGACGCGACCTACTGGTTCTGGTTGGCCACCGCCGCCCGCAGAGTTCGAGGCGACGACGGGCACTCCACGATGCTCGTGCACACCTCTATGAAGATCGACGTCCACGAAGCGTTCAAGGAGCCGCTCGTCGACCTGCGCGACGACGTCCTCCGCAAGCTGGACCAAGAGGACGTCGACCTTCTGACGGCTCTCGAGAAGCTGTGGATCACGGAGACGTCCAAGGTACCCGCATCCTTGTTTCCTGGGCGGCAGCAGCAGTCCTTCACCGATGTGCTCGAGCGTCTCCCGGACGTCGTCGCCTCGACGAAGGTCGTGCTGGACAACTGCCGCAGCGACGACAGGCTCGAGTACGGCGGCCCGCCGCAGGTGGCCATCGCGGTCGGTGGAAACACACTCAGCCGCGGCCTCACCCTTGAGGGCCTGGTCGTCAGCTACTTCGTTCGAGCAGCCCAGGCGTACGACACGCTGCTTCAGATGGCCCGCTGGTTCGGATTCCGTCCCGGTTACGAGGACCTTCCACGCATCTGGATGACACGGCAGCTGGAGAGTTGGTTCCGCCACCTGGCCACCGTGGAGCATGAGATTCGGCTCGACATCGAGCGCTACGAACAGCAAGGGCTCACGCCCCGGGAGTTCGGGGTGCGGATCCGCACGCACCCGGTACTGCGGATCACGGCCAAGATGGGCGCGGCAATTCCCGCTTACACCTCCTTCGGGGGGCGACGCATCCAGACCCGCTACTTCATCGCAGACGACGCCGGCTGGCTGGAGAGCAACCTCGAGGCGGCCGACCACTTGGTCCGGGACACCCGTGCTGTAGGCAGGATCGGGGAGCCCCTAGCTCACGGTGGAGTTCTCTTCCGTGATGTGGATGCGGACGTCGTGGAACGTTTCTTGAAGCAGTACGCAAGCCACTCCGACTCACCCGATCTGGACCGCGACCTGATGCTCAAGTACATCGCCAACGAGCGGAGGGCGGGCAGCCTCCACCAATGGAGCGTCGCCGTCATGGCTGCGGACGACGACAAGCACGGTACGGTTCGCCTCGGCGGCCTCCAGTTCGGCCGGATCACCCGCGCCGCGCTCTCTCTCAGCCCGACGGACCGCGCCGACATCAAGACCTTGATGTCGAAGGACCACCGTGTCGTCGATCTCGACATCGAGCCTGGCAAGGCACGTGCCATGAACGAGTCCGCTCTCATGGACGCTCGCAACAACGATGCCCTCGCCAGCAAGCGGGCCCTGCTGCTGCTCTACCCGATCGATCCTGACTCCACGCCGGACCCGCAGAACGCTCAGAGTCGTCGACCGCTCAACGCGGCGACGGACGTGATCGGCATGGCGCTCGTCTTCCCGGGCAACGCCGAGTCGAAGGTCCGCACGACGCACGTCACGGTCGACTTGTCCTCCGCGGACGTCGAGGCCCCGGACGAGGCGGAGCTGAACGAGTTGACCGGACAGGAGGCACGGTGACCCGGGGCGTCGACTGGGCGGTCGAGCTCGACCACACGTGGCCATTGCTGGAGACGAAGGGAAGCACGAGCATCGCATCCGCCCCGCTGCCGATCGAAGCCGGCGCAGGCAGCGTCCGGGTTGGAGTCGACGGCGGCCAGGGACGCCACCTCCTCGTCCCCGTGGGGGACGAGGACGTTCGTGCCGACGACGTGGAAGGGGCGCTCACCGTTCTGCTCAGGACCTACACCTTTCACGACACGCCCCTGCGATACGTGGACGTCGCATGCACCCGTCCCGACCTGGCGCACGCCTTCGACAACGTCCTGGTCGACGTCCTGGGCCAGATCGAGCACACGCCGACGCCGGCAGGCACGACGGTGGAAGCACTGAGCCGATGGCGCGCGCTGCTGGCGACGCGGCGAGGCATCAAGCTCTCTCTCACCGAACAGATGTCCCTCTTCGCCGAACTGACGGTCCTCGACCTCGTGACGCGAGGCGAGCGGCTGTCCGCCCAGTGGTGGCGCGGCCCTCGCAGAGAGCCTCACGACATCGTCACCCCGCGGCGTGCCTTGGAGGTCAAGGCCGTCGGGGCGACCTCTTCTACGGTGACCATCCACGGCATAGACCAGCTCGAGCCGCCGGGCCTACCACTGGCGTTGGTCGTCGTCGAGGTGGCCGAGGACCCGAACGGGCGCAGTCTGCCCGAGCTCATCGACGCCGTTCTCTCCCGCGTCGAGGACCTGGGGGAGGCGCTGTGGCTGCTCACCGCCGCCGGCTTCGAACGGGTCGACAGTGATCGCTACGACGAGCGCTTCACGGTGGTCGACGTCGGTCACGTCCAGGTGTCCGACGCACTCCCTCGCGTCGTTGAGTCGTCATTCGGGCCGGCGGGCCTCCCCATGGGGGTGTCCAGGGTGGCCTACCACATAGGACTGGACATACTGGATCCTCTGCTCACCCGTGGAGAGCACGCGCTGCGCACCTGGGCGGCCACCTCATGAACTCTGCGTCGTGGTGGTCTCAGCCGGTCGCTGCGGAGGGCTCGACCGCCTCGGAGGGCATCCGACGGCAGCTCGGCAAGCCACACCTGGACCCGCTGGAAGTACTGGTGCGCGAGACGGCTCAGAACACCTGCGACGCAGGCCTTCCCGGTCGGCCGATCGAGTACGGGATTCGTCTGCGCCAGCTCTCGGGCAACCAGCTGAACGCCTGGCGGGACTTCCTCCTCCCTCAGCCGGAATCCTCTCAGCTCGGCCTAGCGGAGGCCATGGAACGCGGGGGGTCGATCATGACCATCGCAGACCGCGGCACCACCGGTCTTGGTGGACCGCTGCGGGCCGACCAGCCCCCGCTCGAGGGTGAGCGGCCGGACTTCGTGAACTTCATCCGCAACGTCGGTGAGCGAAAGAACCTGAGCCTGGGTGGCGGTTCCTACGGCTTCGGCAAGGGAATTCTCTACAATGTCAGCCGATGCCACGTCATCGTCGCGGACAGCGTCTGCATCTTCCGGGGCGTCCGGCAACGCCGCCTGATCGCCGCAGCGCTCGGTGACGGCTACACGCACGATGGTCGCCGATACACGGGCCGCCACTGGCTGGGTGTTCGCGAAGCCGATGGACACACACGGCCCCTGCTCGACGCCGCCGCCGAGGAGATGGCGCAGCGACTCGGTCTTCCACCCTTCATCGAGGGCACCACGGGCACGACCGTCGCGATCGTGGACCCCGTTCTCGGGGCAAGCAGAGGAGGCGACGTCCCGCGGACCGCAGATGATGCTTCCACGTTCCTCGCGTCGACTATGTTGTGGAACCTTTGGCCGCGCATGCTCCACGACCACCCCGGGCGCCTGCTCTGCACGGTGCGTCGAGACGGCTTCGCCACAGATGTGCCGGATCCCGAGAAGACCATCGAACTGGTGCCCTTCGTCGAGGCGTACCGCAACCTCTCCAAGCCCGGCGCCTACCGCATCCCGGCCCGCAAGTCCCCGCCCACGGAGATCGGTCGCTTCTCGATCGTCGACGCCATGGCTCCTCTCAAGAGCAACCCCGTGGTCGCCGCAGCGTCGCCCTTCACCGGAGCCGCTCACCACTGCGCCAGGATGCGCCAAGCCGACCTCGTCGTCGACTACGTCGCCGGTGAGTCGACCAACGACGAGATCCTTCAGTACGGGGCGGTGTTCCGTGCCTCGCCTGATGCGGACGGCTGCTTCGCCGAGGCTGAGCCGCCCACCCACGACGACTGGGTGACCAACGGCCTCAGCGGCACTCCTCTGGGCGTCGTCCGACTCGCGAACTCCTTCATCCGCGACGAGCTCCGCGACCGCGCGTCCAGGGCACGGCCTCCTAAGCCCGTGGGTGACGTGCCGCTCGCTGCACTCGCCTCCGAGCTCGCGGGTCTGCTCGCGGCCGACGGAGGCGCAGCCGAAGCCGCCACGAGGGGGTCCGGGGCAGGCCCAAAGGGTGGGGGACGGCATGACGTCCCCCGCTTCGTCGAAGGCCCCGCGCTCTCGGTGGAGGACGCACGCGTCGTGATCCGAGCTGTCGTGCGCTTCCCCGAGTGGAAGGTCAGCCGAACCATCGTCGCCCGGCCACGGGTCGTCGTCGACGGCGGGACCGAGAGCCCGGACGACGAGCTGCCCGCGCCGGAAGTGATCGGCTGGCGCGCTGCGGACACCGACGAGCAGCGAGCAGGCGACACCATCGACATCGGTCGCGCTGCCGGGCGGCTGTGGGAGCTGCGCGTCATGCCTCCGGTCGACGCCGTGGTCCGCATCGACCTCGACGTCCTGGGGGCAGACACGTGAAGGACGTTCGCCCCTACTTCGTGCCGACACAGGACAGCGTCGAGGCTTCTGAGTGGCACCGTCTCGTCGACGATGAGTGGACGCCGCTCGAGCCCTGGGTCCCCGAGTGGGACTACCGCACGCGACTGCAGTTGCGTTCGACGGTGGATCTCAGACTCCACGAGGTGCGAAGGACGACCGGGCTCGATGACGGAACCACACTGCTCTGGTCCTTCGGCTGGCGCACCGACGACAGCAAGCTGGTCAGCGACCCCGTGCGGATGGAGCCGGTCGACGGCCCCAACACCCTCCTGCTCGACATCTCCTCCGACCGTGCCGGCGCAGTGATCATCCTGACGCGCCGGCTGGTGCTCGGCCGCGACCGCATGCACGCCGCACCCGGCGAACCGCGTTGGGCCGGCAGCGTTCTCTGGAGCGACGAGACGAAGGTTCGACTCACCGGGCACGGCTCGGCCTTCCCCACCGAGGTCATCGACTTCACGTCGATGGGCCGCGACTCGCGTGCCAGCTGGTTCCTCGAGTTGCCCTCCTCGCCCGACGTCGCGGCCATGGGGTCTTTCTTGCTGCTGATCAACGCGGCCGATACGGCGCTCGTCGCCGCGGTCGCCGCGGGTCGACGCCCCACGGACCTGCAACAGCTCCTTCGCGACACCATGTTCGAGGGAGTGGTCGAGGAAATCGTGCGTTGGGCGCTGCCACGATGGGCGGAGCTCGCAGACTGCGACGAGGACTCCGCCGGAGCCAGCGCGCGTGTCCTCACCACTCGAGTGCTGCCCGATGCCCAACGCTGGACTACCCCGGACGTTGACTCGATGGAACTGAAGGCCACCGTCATCGCGGGCGCTCGTGGCATCGGATTCGGAAGGCGACTTTGAGCAACCAACTGTGGCCGCGGCTCTCGCGGGTGCCTGCGCGTGTCCTGTATGAGGAGCGGCGTCGAGTCGATGTCCAACGACTGGCCGAGCTCTGCTCCCCGGACCATCCGCGGCGCACCTACGCCGCCACCGGGGGCGTCAGGGTGAGCGACCAACAGGTCCTCGACCTCGTTAGGGACCTTCGTCAGGTCGCCGCCGACTTCGGATACCCACAATCAGCGGACGACCGGAACCGCATCGACTTCGACCGCGCCGCCGCCGAGGTGCTGCACCGGCGCATGAAGCTGAACACCGTCGAGGCCGCCAACAACGAGGTGTGGAACTTCCTTGCACTCGTGGCTGCGCCCGATCTCGTGCGCTGGCGGTGGCTCGAAAGCGACAATGCGGAGCGATGGATCTCGTCCGACAGGACGCGTCACATGTTCGCGAGACTGTGGTGGCAGGCGTTGACCTTCGCAGAGGTCGCCCCGGACGGGAATGTCGATTTCACCCTGCTGCGCTCCCTCAATGAGCGGGACTTGAACGCGCTAACGGAACGCCGTTCGATCGGCGGCGTACCGAGGCTTGCCCGCGCCCTGGCGCGCATGGTGCTCACGGACGGTGAACGCGACACCGGCGCCTCAGTCCTGCTCCGTCAGATGGGCCCCTTCTTGCGGCGACGCATCGTCTTCATCGACTTCGCATCGCTCACCGACGACCAGATCGACGACCAACTGCGCGCGATCCGGGCCGCGATGCCGCGAGGGACGCGCCGCGAAACCCCGTCTCCATCCACAGAGTCCGACGACCCATCAGGACAAGGCCAGCATCCTGTTGACCTCAGCATTCTGCGAGGTAGCAGCACCCGTCGCTTTGACCCAGCCTCACAGGTCACGAGTTCCTCCACTGTCGAGTTCAAGAGGGACGCCCGCTCTGCTTTTGCTAACGGAAGACCCACCGTGGTCGACGTGTGCTCCGGAGCTGGCGGACTGATCCTGGGGTTGGAGTCGGCCGGCTTCAACCCGTTGCTCCTCCTCGACAATCGCTCGATCGCCTGCGAGACCCTGCGCACCAACCGGCCGCGCTGGAACGTTCAACAGCTCGACCTGCTTGAGTTCGCTCCTGGCGAACATCCGCAGCTGCGCGGCGTGGACCTTCTGTCTGCGGGCCTTCCGCGGGTGCAGGCGTCGGCTACGATCAACCGGTCCCGCGGAAGCGACCTGGAGCTCGAACTCCTGAAGTCCACGATCGACCTGTTCGGCACACTGCAGCCGCAGGCCTTCCTTCTTGACAACCTGCCCGGGCTCGCCACCCAAGATCAGTACGCACCCATCCGCGACTACGTCGCCACGCGCCTGTCCGAGCTCGGCTACGACCACCAGTGGCTCGTCGTGAACGCCGCTGAGTACGGAGTGCCGCAGAATCGACCCCACGGCATTCTCGTTGCCCTCAAAGCCGGGGTCATGAGGGCATTCCGTCGCCCCGAGGCGCTCTCACAGCCACTTCACACGGTGGGGCAAACTCTCCGCGATTCAATGACGACCGGAGGGTGGTCGCAAGCAGACCAGTGGGCGGCGCTAGCGAATCGGCCGGCTCCGACGATCGTCGGTGGGTCCTGGGACAGGGGAGGGGCAGACCTCGGGCCGACCGGCTCGAAGCGCGCTTGGGCACAACTGGGCGTGGACGGCGCCACGGTCGCCGACGACCCACCCGGCCCCGACTTCGTCTTTGCTCCCGAGCTGGGGCGCGAAGGCCTGGTGCAGTTGACCGTCGAGCAGGTGGCTCGACTGCAGGGCTTCCCCCCTGACTGGGTCATCGCCGGCCGCAAGACCGCTCGCTATCGGCAGGTCGGCGAAGCGATGCCTCCACCTCTGGCTGAGGCGCTGGGCAGGGCGATCGCTGCGGTACTGACGCCGGCATGAGGTACAAGTGCGTCAGAGGTGACGTCTAAGATCTGGACACATGACTACCGTTCAGTCGACAGCCTCCATGACTGATCAGGCTGAGATGGTCGACCTGTTCGCGGGCCCCGGAGGTCTAGATGTTGCTGCGAAGTGGCTCGGTTTGTCGGCGGTCGGCATCGAGTGGGATGCGAACGCTTGTGCCACGCGAGGCGAGGCCCGTCTTGACACAGAGTCTGGCGATGTCGCTTCTTGCGATCCGAGTGGCCAGCGCTTCGAGGCGGCGACCATCCTCACTGGTGGTCCTCCATGTCAGACGTTCACCGTCGCCGGCGGCGGCGAAGGTCGCCGATCGATCGAAGAAGTCATCGATTTGGTCAAAGAGATGGCGAGCGGGAGGGTCAAAGAGGAGCAGGTCGTTGAAAAGATGGACGCCCTCGATCAGCGCACGCGCTTGGTGCTCCAACCATTGAGATGGGCGCTTGAGGCGATGGAGTCGCATGCCGCCGGAGAGCGTTCTCGTCCTTTCGAGACCATCGTGTTGGAGCAGGTACCTACCGTCTTGCCAGTGTGGAAAAGGGTCGGCGAAGCGTTGAGGGCGATCGGCTACAAGACGAGCGAAGGAATTCTCTGCGCCGAGGAGTTCGGGGTACCCCAGACAAGGAAACGCGCCATCCTCATCGCCAGCCTCAAGAATCAGCCGGAGCTGCCCTCGAGCACTCACGAGAAGTTCTTGCTGCGCGGCCGTATGGACGCCGCAAATTCTAGGCGCCAGCCGTGTGTGTCGATGGCCGAAGCGCTCAGTGGAGCCGATGCGCTGAAGTGGTCACTCCCCTTCACTGTCGTCTCGAACTACGGGACGGGTGGAAATCCCAAAGATCGTGGTCGGCGGCAGCACTATCAGCCAGCCGCTACGATCACCGGCAAGGTTCGTAGGAATCGCATCGAGTTCCCGGGCGTGGAGGGTTTCAAGCGATTCGAACTCGCCGAGGCTGGCATACTGCAGACTTTCCCCTTCGACTATCCCTGGCAGGGCAGAGATGTCGCGCAGCAGATCGGTAATGCCATCCCCCCTCGGCTGGGAGTGCACGTCCTGGCCGAGGCGCTAGGATGGTCGGTCGACGTCGCCTGGCTTGACGAAGTGGTCAAGAGTTCTTGGCAAAAGCAGGATTGGCCTCTATTTGAATCGTGGCCTGGTAATTTCCGCTCGCCCATGAGTGGCGCGCTCTCCTAGTCCAAGCGATATCGTGGCGTGATCGACGCCTGAATCGTCTGGCTCTAGATGAGGGCGACGATTCAGTGGGTGCAAGAGTTCGGAGAGGCCACAGGTGTAGCCGCGAGCGCCTTCCAGGCGCCCGTTGTCCACGTCGGTCGGGCCGTTGCTGAACTTTGGGGAGGGTGAGGGATCGCGTGGTTGCTGGCAAACCACTCAGAAGTCCGCAACCCCCCAGTCGTCTTCGAGGCGGCAGACGTCCTCAGCGACGCCCACGACCATGTCGAAGAAGCCCTCGTGCGCGCCATCGCTCGGGTCTTCGACGGTGCCAGCCGCGAAGAGGATGACGAAGGTGACCACGCGCCCCCCGGGCTTGCGGCGGACCACTCGCCCCAAGCGCTGGATCATCTGCCGCTGGCTGCGGCTGGCCGTCGTGACGATGCCGAGGTCCACGGTGGGCAGGTCGATCCCCTCGTCGAGGAGCTTGGGGGCGGCGAGCGCGAGGAGGCGCTGGCTCTCCAGGGCGTCGAGGTTGCCCTGGCGCTCCCGCCGGTCCATGTCGGCGTGCAGCGCGGCGGCAGCAACGCCTCGCTCTCGCAGACGGTGCGCGACCGCTTCGGCGCTGTCCTTGGTCTGGGTGAAGACGACGGTGCCCTCGGAGGCGTCGATGAGCGGCGCCATCTCGCCGACCGCGTCGACCTTGCCCACCAGCTCCGCGAGGAGCCGGCGGCGGGCGCGCATGGCGCTCTCGGCGGTCTGGGCGGCGCGACCCACGACGCCCCCGACGCCGGCGAGCTGCCGCAGCCGCTGGTTCAGCGAGATGCCCGACGTCCCGCCGAGGGCACCCATGCTCCACAGCTTGCGCAAGGAGTCGCTGACCCGGGAGCTGAGCGTGTCGTACTCCGCCCGCTCCTCGTCGGTCATCCCCACGGGGGCAAGCACCAACCGGAATGGTGAGACGACCCGGTCGTGCAGGGCGCGCTCGAAGCCGTACTCGCGGACCGTGGCGGCGAAGAACGGGCGGATCATCGAGTTCACCGCGTCGTCGCTGCGTTCCAGCGTCGCGGTCAGCCCCAGGCGGCGGGTGTACCCGTCGCGCAGAGTCGTGGACCAGGTGCCGGCGCCGTAGCGGTGTACCTCGTCGCCGACGATCAGGTCGCCACTGCTTCCTCGCAGCAGGGAGCGGCGGGCCGCGCTATTGACGACCGCGACGACCACGTCGGCGTAGGCGGCGTCGCCCTTCTCCTCGCCGCCGACCGCGGCGACCGTCAGGTGGGGGAGGTGGGTCGCGAAGCGGTGCAGCCACTGGCGCTGCAGCTCCACCGACGGGACGAGGACGGTGGTGGCCATCCCGTCCGCCGCGGCGCGGGCGGCGGCCGCCAGGCCCAGGTGGGTCTTCCCTGAGCCCGTGACGGCCTCGACGATGCCCCGGCAGCCGTTGGCGTACCAGGCGCGCAACGCCTCGTCCTGCCACGGGTGTAGCGACAGGCCCCACGACGTCGGCACCGGAACGGCCGACAGGCGTTCGATCGGAGGCGGGGGCGCCGTGGCCTGCTGCTCCAGCGAGGCGAGCAGCTCCTCCATCGCCGTTGAGGGCGCCGGGCCGCCCGCGGCTCGGGCGTCCTGCCGGCGTGGGCGGCGACCCGCCGCGGGTGTGGCCTCGCCGCCGCCTGCCGACCAGCGGGGGCGGGTGGCGTCGTCCCTGACGAAGGAGGCGCCCTCGCCCGCGTAGAGCACCTTGTTGATCTGCGTCTTGTCCGCCACCCACCGGGTACCGGCCAGGCCGAGAGCGATCTCTCGCACGGTGGACGCCGGCGCCCGGGTCACCTCGGCGAGCACGGCTTCCGCGAGCGACGTCGGCTCGGACACCGTGCCGGCTCCGTCACCAGCCTGCGGTGACAGCGGGTCGGTGTTTACCACGTCATCGTCAGGCGCGTCAGTCACCGTGGTCCCCCTTCCGATCAGCGGCGCCCCGTGGATCTGGCGTTGATCCTAGGTGCGGTCCCGTGGACGCTCCCGAGGTCCGCGGACGGGGTCAGGTGCTCGGCCCAGGGCGGTAGTGCCGCAACCACGCCTCGGTCTGGGCGACGTGGGCGCCGGCGGCGGTGGCCGCGGCCGCGGGGTCCCGCCCGACGATGGCGTCGGCGATGGTGCGGTGCGCCGCGTTGGACGTGCGCATGATCGTGGGACCGTCCGGCATGCCGAACATCTGGTACGAGCGGGACCGCGTCCGCAGGACGTCCAGGAACGCCACGAGGGTGGGGCTTCCGCCGGCCTGGGCGATGCGGGTGTGGAAGTGCGCGTCGAGGGTGGCGGCCTCCTCGACGTCGTCGGTCGCCTCCATGGCCGCGCACAGCTCGAGCAGGCCGGTGCGGAGCTCGTCGTCGACGCGGGCGGCGGCCTGGCTCGCGGCGTGCGCCTCCAGCACCCGGCGCACCTCGTACATCTCCAGCAGCCCGGACAGCGGGAGCAGGTCCACCGTCAGCCG
>Ga0160428_1001768_pt1 | contig 14997 bp, 13 predicted proteins | sample SolpanmetagenomM_FD_108198 | JGI IMG/M metagenome (GOLD analysis project Ga0160428, IMG submission 108198) | Solar panel surface microbial communities from Lawrence Berkeley National Laboratory, California, USA - M | ecosystem: Engineered > Built environment > Solar panel > Unclassified ... | reverse complement strand
TTGCGGCTCGCTGTTCCCGCCATCGCCGGACTGCTGATTGGCTTAGAGCGGGAGTGGGGGGGGCGGGATGCAGGTCTTCGGACGCACGCCTTAATCGCGTTCAGTTCGGCAGCAATTACCGTTTCCGCCCTGATCGTCGCACAGAATCAGCCGCCCGACCGCGACAGTTTTCCGTTGCGCGCGGTGCAGGGCATCGCACAGGCGGTCTGGCTGCTCGCCGGGGGGCTGATATTCGCGCGCGGCAGCAACGTACCCAACATGACGACCGCGGCCAGCCTGTGGGTCCGCGCCGCGATCGGAAGCGCCGCCGGCGCCGGCCAGTTCGGACTGACGCTTCTGCTGGGCACCGCGACGCTGATGGTCCTGGCGATCGTCGGCCTGACGGAGCGCAGCATCCCCCAGCGCTTCGGGAATAGCACACGGCCATCGCCGGCCGATACCTGGCATCAGGACAGAGCTTGCCCCGTGCCGACAAGCGAAGGACGTGATCGATGAACTCGCCGCCGGACGCTTCCCCTGCCGCTCCCGCCTTCGCGCGACGTCGCCATATCCTTGCGACGGGCGTCGGCGGACTGCTCGGCGTGATCGGCCTCATACTAGCGGGCGGCGGTATATGGCTCGTCGCGGTCGGAGGATCGCCCTATTATTTGATCACCGGCGTCGGAATGGTCGCGTCGGGATGGTTGCTGATCCGCGGTCGCGTCGCGGGCGCGTGGCTGTATGTCGCGATCGTCGCGCTGACGATCGTCTGGGCATTCTGGGAGGTCGGCGGCAACGGCTGGGCATTGGTGCCACGCGTGATCGCGCCGCTGGTGCTGCTGGTGGCTGTGTTGCTGGTCGTGCCATCGATTACGGACGGCCAGCACCGCTGGCGCAGGGCGCTAGTGTCGATCGCTGCTGTCGTCGGGCTGACCGCGCTGAGCGGGGTAGTGTTGGGTCAGATGAACCGCCCGCGGGTCATGGCCGCGCTCCCCGTGGCGGGCGGCGCAATGGCCGATCCGGCGCAGATGCAGGCGGGGGCGGACTGGCCGGCTTATGGCGGTTCGTACGCCGCACGTCGCTTCACGCCATTGACGCAGATCACGCCGGCGAACGTCGGCAGGCTGGAACGCGCCTGGACGGTCCATACCGGCGATCTGCCGTCGGCCCGGGCGAAGAATACCTACGGTGCGGAGAACACGCCGCTCAAGATCGGCGACACGCTCTACGTCTGCACGCCCAAAAGCATCGTCATCGCGCTCGACCCCGCCAGCGGGCGGCAGCGCTGGCGCTTCGACCCGCAGGTGCCCGACAGCGCCATTCCCTATACCGCCGCCTGCCGTGGGGTGAGCTATTTCTCGGTGCCCGGCGCCGCCGCCGGAGCCGCGTGCGCGACGCGGATCATCTGGGGTACGCTCGATGCGCGGATCTTCGCGATCGATGCGCGCACCGGCCGACCGTGCGAGGGGTTCGGCACGCATGGTCGCGTCGATGCCAAGATCGGCATGGGCGACACGCCGCCGGGCTTCGTGTCGATCAATTCGCCGCCGACGATCGTGCGCGGCGTGGTCGTTACCGGGCATCAGGTGCTCGACGGGCAGGACCGCTGGGCGCCGTCGGGTGTGATCCAGGGCTTCGATGCGGTGACGGGCCGGCTGCGCTGGGCTTGGGACATGATGCATCCCGACTGGTCGGGCTATCCTCCGGCCGGGCAGACCTGGGCACGCGGCACACCGAACATGTGGACCATCGCCAGCGGCGACGAGCAACTCGGTCTGGTCTACCTGCCGATGGGCAATGCGGCGGCGGATTATTACAGCGCGCTGCGCCGCCCACCCGAAAACGCCTTCGCGACGTCGCTCGTCGCACTCGACGTGACTACGGGAAAGCCGCGTTGGCGCTTCCAGGCGGTGCGCAAGGACGTCTGGGATTATGACTTCGGCGCACAGGCGACCTTGGTCGACTATCGCGGCACGCCCGCCTTGGTCCTGCCGAGCAAGCAGGGCGACATCTACATCCTCGACCGCCGGACTGGCCGCCCCTTGACCCCGGTCGGCACAATTCGTGCGCCCGGCGGCGGCGTCGAACCGCGGGAGCGATCGCGGTTCCAGATCGTATCGAACTGGCATACCCTGCGGAAGCCGGTGCTGACCGAACGCGACATGTGGGGCATGTCGCCGATCGACCAGATGATCTGCCGGATCCAGTTCCGGAAAGCCCGCTATGAAGGCTTTTTCACGCCGCCCAATACCGATCGGCGCTCGATCACCTATCCGGGGTATAACGGCGGAACGGACTGGGGCGGGGTCGCGGTCGATCCGCAGCGTGGCGTGATCGTCGGCAATTACAACGACATGCCCAATTATACGCGGCTGGTGCCGCGCGCGCGGGCGAACGAACTCGGCTGGGCGCCACGTAACCAAGCGCGCGGCAGGATCGGCGGCGCGGAAGGCGCTGGCGATCCGCAGGCCAACACGCCCTACGCCGTGGACGTGAATGCCGGGTGGCGCATGAAGTTCACCGGCATGTTGTGCAAACAGCCTCCCTATGGCGGAATCCGCGCGATCGATATCGCGACCGGCAGGACGATCTGGGATCGCCCGTTCGGTACCGCCCGCACCAACGGCCCGTTCGGCATACCCTCGATGCTGCCGCTGACGATCGGCACGCCCAACAATGGCGGTGCGGTGGTGACGGCGAGCGGCCTGATCTTCATCGCCGCCGCGACCGACAATCTGATCCGCGCGATCGATCTCGCGACCGGCGAAACACTTTGGACGAAGAAGCTGCCCGGTGGCGGGCAGGCGACGCCGATGGTCTACGAGCAGGGCGGGCGCGAATATCTCGTCATCTATGCCGGCGGACACCATTTCATGGAGACGCCCGTCAGCGATCAGGTGGTCGCCTATGCGCTTCCTGCGCAATAGTGATCGAGGCTGGCAAGGCCTGAACATCATGCGCCCTCTGCCATGATGCATGGACCGAACGGATTACGGTGCAGCGATGCCCGTTGAAGTATCGTTCCGATCGATCGGCCAGGTAGCAATGGTAGCCCCGGTTACCGGAAGTTCGATCCTCACTTCCGCGATCGTTGCGGCGATCGCGCAAATCGGGCGTTGTTCGATACCGCCAGGCTGGACACAGCGCACGGCGGGCCCCGACTCCGCAGGTGCCAGCCGACCGATGATACGTAGGCGGATACCTTGCGATCCATCGAATTTGGCTATGCGCTGCACCGTCTCGAAGGCGCGACCTGCGCGACCGAGTGTCCCGTCCACCCCAAAGGAGGCGATCGCGAGCGTCTGACCGGCCAGCGTCACCGGTGCGGTTCCGCTGGGAATGGCCTCGCCGATCCGAACCGGGCAGCGCTCGCTGCTCGACCAAGGGCGGTTGATCCAGAAACCCGTCGCGCTTGCTGACCTATCACCTTGCCGAACCTGCCAGTCCGTTCCGCTCCAGGCGACGGGCGTCACGGAAACCCGCAGCGTTTCCGTCGCGGTATCATACTGCCATCCCATTGCTGTCGCCGCAGGATCGTTCGGCCCGGAACATCCGAACGGCATGACCAGATCGAATTGACGGTCTGCTGCGGATGCCAGTTCGGCCGGCACAGGCTGGCCGGCAGCGAAAGCGTCTGCTGCAACGCTCGCCAGCGCCAAAAGCTCGGCTCGACCGAGAGTCGTCGCTACTGCCTTGATGGGCGGTGAGGACGGCGTGGGCGACGGCGACGGGGAAGTCACAATGGTGACCGGCGCGGGCGGCGGTGCGCTTCCGCGACCCAGAAGGAACCCTGCGGAACCCACTGCGATCACCGCGGCCAGACCACCACCGATGGCGAGACGGCTGGAGCGGGGGCTAGGTTCGCGCATCGCCACACAATAGCGAAGAATCGCTGCTGCTCCACTCCCAATGCGCCTACCGGTATGTTGACACTACGCCCGTCGCGTCCGACGCAGGGTCTGAAATGCCTATCGACCAGATCCTGACGCTCGCCGTCCTTGTCGCGGTCGTCGCCGCGCTCGTCTGGGACAAGGTGCGCGCCGACGTGGTCGCGCTCGCCGGTGCGGCAGTGCTGCTGATGGCGGGCGTGGTGCGACCGGTCGCGATGCAGGGCGCCTTTGCCAGCCCGGCGATCGTTGCGCTCGCCTCGCTTTTCGTCATCGCCTATGCGCTCGAGCTCTCCGGACTTCTCGACCGTGCGATCGAGCATGCCGTCGCCATGTGCCGGCGACTGGGCACTGCGGGCATCTGGCTGTTGCTATCGATGATCGGCTGCGTGTCCTGCTTCCTGAACTCGACACCGATCGTCGTCCTCGGTGCGCCGGTGGTGCGTGACGTAGCGACGGCACTCGGCCAGAGCCCGAAACGCTACCTTATCCCCCTGTCCTACGTGACCATCCTGACCGGCTGCTGCACTTTGATCGGCACCTCTACCAACCTGCTTGTCGATGACATGGCGAGCGTCGCCGGCCAGCCGCGCTTCGGCATCTTCGAAGTGACGCCGGTCGGCTTGCCGATGGCGATCGTCGGCGGGCTCTACCTCTTCCTTTTCAGCAATCGACTGCTCGGCGGCAGGCATGCGAACGAGGCGCCGGAAGGCGGATCTGCATCGGTCGATGCGACACGGATCGCCAGCGCATCGGTCGGCGATGCGAGCGTCTTCACCGAGCATCGCCCGCTCCAGCCGGGTAAGGCGATTGCCGCGCTGACGGTCTTCGCAGGGGCCATCGCGCTCGCCACGGCGGGGGTCGCGCCGATCGCAGCCACCGCTTTTGCAGGAGCAGTGCTCCTCATCCTGTTGCGCGTCATCAGCGCGGACGAGGCGTATCACGGCCTCAAACCCGAAATCCTGGTGCTGATCGCCGGAATGGTGGTGATCGGGATCGCCATGGAGGAGAGCGGACTGGCTGCGGGCATTTCCAGTACATTGATTTCGAGCGTGCATGGTCTCGATCCGCTGATCGCGCTGGTGGCGCTGTATCTGGTTACGATGGTCCTGACCGAATTGCTGTCGAACGCGACGGTCGCCGTGCTGGTCACCCCGATCGCGGTGGCGCTCGCGGACAGCCTGACGGTCAGCCCGCGTCCGTTCCTCGTGGCGGTGATGATGGCGGCAAGCGCAGCGTTCGCGACGCCGTTCGGCTATCAAACCAATGTCATCGTCTACCAGATGGCCGGGTACCGCTACATGGATTTCGTTCGCCTGGGCCTACCGCTCAACCTGTTGACATGCGCCGTCGCGGTCGCGGCGATCAGCGTCTTTTTTCCTTTCTAGGGCGATGTCGCGGCTGCGACGGGATTGTCGATCATTCCTCTCGCTCGATGATGGAGACACCCGACTGGGCCATCGCCTCTGCGTTCAATCGCGCGCCCAGTAGCAGGACCCAGGCCGACACCATCAGCCAGAGCATCAGCACAACCACGGCCGCAAGCGATCCATAGGTGTCACTGAAGGAAGCGAAGCGGGAGACGTAGATACGAAATAGCACCGTGGCACACAGCCACATCGCGATGCCTGCGATCGTTCCGGGCAGGGCGCGACGCCACGGGATTGCTTCGCATGCCGGTGCATAGCGATAGGTGACGATCAGACCGAACCCTGCCCCCAGGGTCAGCGAGCCAAACAGCGCGATCGTCGAGGCGAGACGGGCCCCTGGCAATCCATCGGGGACATAGCTTTGCAGGAAGGCCAACACCGATAGCGAGACAAGCGCCGTCAGCAGCAGAGCGGCGCAACCGAGGACGAGCAGCGTCGAGACGAGCTGTCGTCGGATGCCGCTTCGTTCGCACCGGACGCGATAGGCAAGGTTGATACCGTGAAGCAGTGATCGTCCTGCGCGGCGCGCGCTGAACAGCGTAATCCCGGTCGAGACGATTGTCGTGGCGACATTGTCGCGCAGCATGGCAAGCTTCGTCGCTAGGCCGTGGGCGACCAGACGCTGGGCATCGGCCGGCAGTATCGCAACCAGCCTTGCGATGTTCCGGGACACGGTGTCGGGCGAGGCGATCATGCCGTAAGCGCTCGCGATCAGGCCGATCAGCGGCACCAGCGCGAGGAAGGCGGCGAAAGCGATCGAACTTGCCGCTATGCCGAAATCGTCCCTCACCGCGCCACGGACGGTGGCGATCGTGAGGTGGAGCCAGATCCCGATGCTGCGAAAGGCGCTGCCGGCGGGGCCGGTAACTTTGGAAGTGCCGCCCCATCGCAGCCAGGAATATGCTCTGGCCACTCTAATATGCGGCCTGCGAGGGTTCGTGACGCCGCGCGCGTGCCAGCACACGTTCGATGGTGCCGCCCTGCACGATGACCGAGAACAATACGACGATATAGGTGGCAGCCAGCGCGATCGACCGCGCCGGACCGTCAGGCAAACCGAGCGCCAACGCCACCGAGATGCCACCACGAAGGCCGCCCCAGATCAGTGTCAGCGGCGCCAGACGTCCCAGCGACAGGATTGGCCGCAACACCGAGAGCGGCGCGATTACTGCAAGTCCGCGGGCGAGCAGGACCAGCGGCACCGCCGCGACGCCGAGGGCGATCAGGCGCGGGTCCCAGGGAATCGTCACTACCTCCAGCCCGATCAGCAGGAACAGCACGGCGTTCAGGATATCGTCGATCAATGCCCAGAACTTGAGCAGGTAATCGCGGGTAGTGTCGCTCATCGCATCGGCGACGCCTTTGTTGCCGATCAGCAGGCCAGCGACCGCCATCGCCACCGGACCGCTGATATGCAGCTGAGCGGCAAGCGCATAGCCCCCCATTACCACAGCCAGCGAGATCATCACCTCGACATTGTATTCGTCGATCGAGCGCATCGCGCGATATCCGATCCACCCTGCGACCAGCCCCAGGAGCAAACCCCCACCGGCCTCGTGCAGGAACAGCGCAGCGCCGTGTCCGAGCGACAGCGGCTCGGTCCCGAGTGCAGCCTCAAGCAGGATGGCAAATACGACGACACCGACACCGTCATTGAAGAGGCTCTCCCCGGCTACCGTGGCCTTCAACGTCGGTGAGACATCAGCCCGGCCAAGTATACCCATAACGGCGACGGGGTCTGTGGGGCTTATGAGCGCGCCGAAGACCAGGCACCAGATCAATGGGACGGCGAGGCCAAGCCAGCTGGCGACGACGTGAAAGCCGCCGCCGATGATCATGGTCGACAGTACAACGCCGACTGTGCTGAGCACGACGATCGGCCAGCGACCGCGTCGCATGTCGTCCCACTTCACGTGCAACGCGCCTGCGAACAGCAGGAATGACAGCATGCCGTCCATCAACGTCGTGTGAAAATCGATGCCTGCGATAAAGCCGACGACCTTTTCACCGACCTGACTGCCGGGCAATAGTCGATCGATCCCGACCACCAGCAACGAGGCCACCGCCCCCATGATCGTCAAGCCGATCGACGCGGGCAGTTTCAGGACGCGGTGGTTGAGATAGCCAAGTACCGCGGCGAGGACGATGAGAATTGCAGCGGCATCGAACGGGGTCAGCACAGGCGAAGTCATCCTTGTTTTTCCGCGAACGATCGTCAGGGGTCGACGTTGCCCGGATCAGTGCATAGTCACCCGCCGAACAGCCATTCCTCAGGCCGTTCCGGCCAACCACGCCGTGCCATCGCGCAGGTGGCGCTTGTAGTCGGGTTGATCCAGCGCGGTGCGCAATTGGGCGGATCGGGTACGAACGCGCGTCAGATTGAACCCCTTCAGCGATTCACTGGCCAGCTGTTCCAACCTGTCGGCATACAGGCGGACCGTCGTCAGCCGGTTGGGCTGGTCACAGTCGAGCGACACCTCGCCCAGCGCATTGAGGTAGCGCAGGCTCGCGACCATGTCGGCTGCACAATATTGCGCCAGCGCGCCGAACGACCGATCCATCAGCGACGCAAAGGTGGTTGGATGCGTGATGACGCGGAGGGCGCCTGCGTCGTCGACGCGAAGGTGAGACGGAAGCGATCGTCCAGCGAGATCGGACATGGCAGCGCTCAACCAGTCGAGGCAGGTAACCGCCGTGAAGGGATCGTTGACGCCGGGCGACAAGGCCCGTGCTGCGATTTCCACCAGCTCATCGACAAGGAAACGCAGGTCCTGCAATGCGGACCGCCGTGAGCCGATGGCGAAAGCATCACGCAGATCGTCCGCACAGGCGTCATCGTATCGCTCCGGCGGCCAGATCTCGACTAGAGCGCGGCCGACATGGATGAAGTCACCTGGCTGGTATTGCAGACGCAGAACGATGTCATTCTTGGATGCGATGCGCAGGACTGCCTCGTCGTCGAGGAACTGGATGTAACCTGTATCCTTAGCCGTCACGATCCGACGCTGCTCGCCGGCGCTTGCGCTGGCATCGTTGCGGAAGGTGGCGGGGAGGTTTGCTTTTGTCGCTGCATGATCGTCAGGTGCGCTGCCGACGAAGCGGGGGAAGCGATCGTCGATGCCGCGCAGCAAGCGGTCACCGACATCCTCTATCACGCTGTTGATATGGATTTTGCTGGGTACGTGGTGGATGAAGTAGATCAGCACCGCTATCGAGCAGAGCGCCAGTAGGACGCCGACCAGCAACGCCAGATTAGGGACGAAGCCGTAACCGCCCGACTCTTCGGCGGAGTGGATAGTGCGCAGCACTAACAGGCAGTACAGGAACGTGGCGATGAAAGTGCCAAGCGTCACCTGATTGCCACGATCGCGCATGAAGTTGGTCAGCAGACGCGGACCATATTGGCCCGAGGCGTAGACCACGGCGGCGATCGTCACGGAAAAAACCGTACCGGCTACGGTGATCATCGAACCGCCAACCGACGACAGAACCTGCCGCGCCCCGTCCGGTCGCGACGCGTACAGCCAGACATAGTCGTCCATCCAGGACGACCCGACCATCGTGTCGAGCGCGACCATCCCGCCCGCCAGCAGCACTGCGGCGATGGCCATGACTGTCGGGACGAACCAGTAGCTGGAGCCGAGATAATCGGTCAGGCGGCGAAAGCCGGCGGGCATGGGCAAGGCTTTCGGATGAGACCCGGATGGTTTACCCGCCGGGCGCTACGGTCAACGGACTGCTGCCGCCTTGAACAACAATTATCGGAAACGTCTTCGAGCGTCGCGGGAGAAGTTAAGAAGCCCGTTCGGTCCAACGCTGATCAAGGCGCGGTGAGGTAATCAAGCTTGCCGGCCGGGGAACGTTTGGTGGCGAATCAAACATGCCGCTCGCGATATAATTCACTGCATTGACCAAGCCCGCATGAGAAAATGGTTTGGCGATAACGCCGTGTGCACCTAAAAAATCCGCCGGGATTTTGGAAACGTTTGCGGTAACAAAAACTATGATCGCATTTGGCCAATGTGTCTGGATATAGAGGCTGACGTCAAAGCCATTTGAGTTATTTGCGAGATGAATGTCAACGAAGGCAAGCTGGGGGTTTAGGTCCTCAGGAAGGTCCTTAACCTCTTGAAGGCTTGCGGCCTCGGCCAGCACATGATGGCCGCTATCCTCGACCATCGCCTCAATGTCCATCGCGAGCAGCATCTCGTCTTCGACGATCAAGACTTCCATGACGCGGGTCATGTTCGCGTGTCCTCGCGAGGAAACGTGATAGTCACGCAGGTGCCAGGCTGGTTGTCGTGCCAAGTTGCTTCTGCACGCGCCTGTTTTGCCAAGCGGGCAATAAGAGCTGTCCCGATGCTCTTGCTGCGTTTTGTGGAAGGCATCCCCGGTCCATCGTCACATATTCTGATGATGCCATGATCTTCGCCTCCGGAGACCATAAGGCTGAGACGCCCTGACCTGCCATCATCAAACGCGTGTTTTACGGCGTTGGTCAAGATTTCATTGATGATTAAGCCCAAAGCAGAGGCGTTTGCCGCGTCCACAAACAGCGGTTGTGCCTCAACATCGACCGTTATGTCAGATCGACCACTGGAGCCCACGACATCGGACACTAGGTTTTCCGAGAAGCTCCCGATGTCAAAGCGGCCAATATCAGACGATTGATAGAGCTGACGATGAACGACCGCGAGCGCGTCCACTCGCTCGAGCATGGAGTCGAGTTTCAGTGCAACGGACGGATCGTCAATCGTACGAACCTGCAAGCGCAGCAGCGATCCGATCATCGTGAGGTTGTTTTTTACACGGTGGTCGACCTCATGAAGAAGGATATCCTTCGCGTCCAGCGCAGCCCGCAGATCTGCGGTGCGTCTGACTACCTCACGCTCGACAATTTCCTTTTGATCGTTCAGCGCGCTTTGCGCCGCAACGCGGTCCGACACGTCCATTTGCGAAGCGAAAAAGAACTGGATTTTGCCGGCCTTGTCCCGGACGGGAGACATGTACAGCGCGTTCCAGAACGTGGTCCCGTCTTTCCGGTAATTTAGAAGATCGATTCCGATGTCGCTTCCAGTAGCGATAGCTTCTCGGACTTGCGCCACTCCGGCGGGATCGGTTTCCGGGCCTTGCAAAAATCGACAGTTCCGACCGACGATCTCGGCACGAGAGTATCCCGTCAGCTCTTGGAACGCGACGTTACAAAACACGATTGGATTATCTTCCTGACCCGGGTCGGTGATGACCATCGGCATCCGGGTCGCACGAACCGCTGCTGCGAATGGGTCGCCGCGGCCATGTTCGTATTCCAGCACATCCGTGAGGTGCCAGTCGTCGCGCTGCTTCAAAGTATCCCCTCCAGCGAAGGCCGAAGGGCTTGCGCGATTTCGTAATGCCTTCCAGAAGATTTTTGTTCCGCGTCGCGTGGCGGCGTCGATGGCTCGCTTCTGGCGACGATCGCTCGAAATCAAGATCAGCGGCTCCTTGCAAAGTCAGGGAAGGATGTTCGCCACTGCCGGTTTAACCGCCTGCCGCCCGATAACCGAGTTCCTTGCGGATCAGCCTATCAATTTCGTTGATGCGGGTGCTTATCGCAAAATGTTCGGCACCGGCATGAACACCGTCAGCCTCGAGCAGGTGAAGCGCAACGCGGAGATCCACCCGCTCTTCGTCCGAGGCTGCCGAAGCCCTGCTGTTCATTTTCGTTATAACGACTCCCACAGTGGCGAAGTCATCATATCTGTAAGCGTCGACAATGATCGAGATCAGTGTCCGCCGTGTCTCAGTGCTGTCGGGGCTGTGTATCGGCCTCACTGATTGAAACGCGGTTGGCGGCGATAGTTTGCTTCGCGTCACGTCGGCGTTGCTGCTCGGTACGAGCCGCACTTTTCATGTGCAGCAGTACTATTTTCGCGAATATCAGGCCGGCGATCGTGATGATCGCGAGGGTTTCAAAGATCCAGACGCCCATATCCAACTTTCCCGATGGCCACGCGCGAAAAAGCCGCCGATCTTTCGACCGACGGCTTTCCGTTCGCGTAACTAAGCGAAGCTTAGGCGGCCTTGAGCGAAGTCCGGACCTTACGGCTGCGTGCCGCCGAACCGATCATGCCGAAGCCCAGAACCATCAGGCCCCAGGTTGCTGGCTCAGGAACAGCAGCTGCCTGCGTCGCAAATGCAAGGTTGCCCGCGAACGAGGCATTGGCCGGAACCGTCGAACCAACCTGGCCCACGGTGCCGTTGACCGTGAGGATGTTAGCGCCGCCAGCGATAAGCGCCTGGTTCAGCAGATTGCGGAACTCCTGAACGCCCGTGGACAGGATGTTGAAGTTCTGCCCGTTCAACGTCACCGAAGTGAAATCGATGTTCGTCGCGGTGTTCGTGCCAACCAAAACCGACGAGATGTCTGCGCTGGCGAGGTTGAAGCCGGTCGGCGTCGTGAAATTGAACGTGCTCGTAAACGAGCAGAACGATGCACCTCCGGCGCAGGTGACGTTGTCGTCGCCGTAAGTGCCGCTCGGCCCGGTGATGTTGATGGTCTGCGCAGCCTGCGCCGCAGGAGCGGCAGCGAATGCGATCGTCGAGGCGACGGCCGCCAAAAGAAGCTTCTTCATATTTATTTTTCCTGGACCCAGATTGATGAGCTCACGATGCGCTCTGCGCCTGCCGTTAAGCGGGCGATGATAGCGACCGAGATCCCGCGGCGTAAGCAGGCATGTTTTGTGCCAATCGCCGTTTTAACCCGTTCTTAACGCGTCACATTTTCGATGTGTAAGCCACAGCGACAGGTCGCAAAATCGTGATCAGATTGCGGGCAGACCTGCGGCGTTGGAATAATTGGTGAGGCTGAATTTCGTTCCCTGCGGTTCGTCAATTTGGCTGGAAATCCTCCTTGAGAAAGCAGGGAGTCAGTGTGGATGATCCGAAGGAAGGCCGCTTCCGATTGGATTCAGTTGCCGCATCAACCGATGTCCCGATCCCGCAGCTCTTCGTCTGTTGCATCACCCGATCGCCGCAGCGAATCCAGATCGTCCGTGGTCTTCGCTTCGATGGCGGCAACCTCGTTACGGGCACCCTCCATCGAATATACCAACTCGCGCATTTTAAGATGAAGCGCCTGTTCGCTCCTGCGCTGTCCATTCGGAACCATCTGCGTCAGGGTGATCGAGCAAACCGGCAGAATGAGGCTCAGGGTGTTCTACCCGGCAGCGCCCGCGCGCAAATACCAACCGGTGCAGAACACTGCGAAGAGGATTATCGCGCGCGGTGCCGCCGCCAAGTCGGCAGTGCGCCTTGCGATACGCCCGCCAACCTCGTTCAAACGCTTCCACATTTCAGAGACCTTCGTACGATGATCGTCCGAACCAACAGGCATCAATGGGCTATTGATGCAGGTTAAAACTTTGGAAACTTTCATATGTGAGTTTCAGCCTCGCGATCAGGGTCGCTTCCAGAAGGCGGCGCCAGGCCCATGATCGATTCTGGAGGGGCGCAACATGGAATCGAGTACCCGGAAGACTAGACGCGTCGTCATCATCGATGACTCACGCACTGCACAAGCCATCGTTGAAACTGCATTCGAGGATCAGCGCGACTTCAAAGTCGTCGGCGTCGCCAGCGACGCGGCCGAGGGGGTTCGCCTCGTTCGCCAGTTGGCACCGGACCTTGTGACGATCGATCTCTGCATGCCGTATCTCGACGGATCCGCGATGGTAGGAATGCTCAGCGACATGGGAAACGTGTGCAAGATCATAGTCTCCGAAAGCTTCTCGAACAACGTCGCGATGATCTCCAGGCTTGAAGCGCTCGGCGCATCGCTGTGCCTGCGCAAGACGGATCTCAAGCTCAACCCCGTTACCTTTTTCAACAAGGTCAACGCGGCTCTCGATCGCCACGACAACTTCTTGTTGCGCGCCAGCCGGGGCGGGCGGATACTCGACAGCTTGCAGCGCCAAAGCGCTGCCGCGACGCCACCGCTGTTTTTTGGTTTCCCCGTTCCCAGCGACGAGGAAGCGCGCGTCCGGTTGGTCAAGATGAAGCGGCTCGATGACGCTGTTCGAGAGCAGCAGTTCGACCTGATCACCGAGCATATCGCTGAAGTTACGGGCTTCCCGGTATGCCTGCTGAACTTCATCGATCGGGATACCCAGTGGATCAAGTCGGCATACGGCTACGACCGCACCCACATGCCTCGACAACACGCGTTCTGCAGCCATACCATCGCAGATGGAGAGACGCTGATCGTTGGCAATGCCGCGACCGATCACCGCTTCCGGACAAACCCGATCGTCATCGGCGAGCCGGGTGTCCGCACGTATGTCGGTCATCCAGTCGAGACGTCGGACGGCACTCGCATCGGTGCTCTGTGTGTGCTGGATACAAAAGTGCGCCCAGTTGGCGCGAGCGTGGCTAGGCACCTAACTCGCGTGTCAAAGATCATCGGCTCTATCGTGGATGATAGGCTCCCGGTCGCGGCATGATTGAATTTGCCCCTTCGGCTGTCTGCCGGAGGGGCAGATCATCAGCTTTGCAAACTTAACGGCGGGCGAGTGACCTGCCGCATTACCGCTCCAACACGCAAACCCGCCCAAAGCCAACTCTGGATAATCGAATGGCCTGCACTTGGCTTCAAGGCTGGCGCGCCTTGTCGATTGCTTCGCCGCGATCGATGGGCTGCGGCACGATCCAGCGATAGGGAAGATAGCAACTGGTCCAAGGATGCCGCGGCTCTGCCGTTGCGGACGGTCAGAACTCGATGAGCGAATTAGCTATATTTCGTAGACGATCGCGGCACATGCAGCGCGAGCCTCCTTTCCACAGTCCCGACAGCTTCGGACGACGATCGGTGCGCGGCGCTATGCAGGTTCTTGAGCGCAAGGTTGATCAACGCGGTTCTATTGGCGCAACTACGAGAACGCTTCTTGCCGAGCGGTATCGGCTTCAACGCGATCAGCGGCGACGGGCATCGATGTCGACATTTTATCGTCAGGTGCGCCGCTCGCCACTCGGTCTTCCCGCCATTGTCGCGAACCTCAGCAATCAACGCATCGAGATCCCAGATCTCGACCGACTTGCAACCGTGGCACGTGACGCGGGTCCGCGATCCCACGCGGTGCAGATCCGATAATGACTTGGGTGCGCCGACCATGGCCCATGTGAACGGACCAAGAAAGATCCAGGAAGCGGTATCTGTGCGGATAGACCAGTTAGCTGTCGCTAAACGGCCGTGCCAGCGGATCGCAGCTATCGAGTATGAGGGTCAGCGACCGGTTGTGAAGCCGGATCCCCGACCGGGCTTGCGTCGGTAGAGCATCGGATATGATGATCAGCACGCGCAGAGTGCTCCATGCGGAGGAGCGCGCCCTTAGCGAAGATCAGGCCGGCGACGGTGGCGACCGCAAGCCATAAGCCGATAATCACTGCCTGCGCCGTCGCACCTTTGGAGCGCCTGACACCGAAAAAGCCGCCAGCCTTTCGACCAGCGGCTCCAACGCTTGTGGATAAAGACCGCTTAGGCGAACTTGACGGTCGTCTTGGCCTTGCGGCTGCGAGCGGCTGCGCCGATCATGCCGAAGCCCAGGATCATCATGCCCCAGGTCGCCGTTTCCGGAACTGCTGCGACAGCAGGCGTGATCGTGAAGCTGGTAAGAGCTTGCACGCCAGCGTTGCCGGTGCTGCGAATGTACTGATAGCCACCCGAG
>Ga0160428_1001766_pt1 | contig 15018 bp, 18 predicted proteins | sample SolpanmetagenomM_FD_108198 | JGI IMG/M metagenome (GOLD analysis project Ga0160428, IMG submission 108198) | Solar panel surface microbial communities from Lawrence Berkeley National Laboratory, California, USA - M | ecosystem: Engineered > Built environment > Solar panel > Unclassified ... | reverse complement strand
TTTGACGATCCTGCGGCGCTGGAGGCCGCTGGTGTCGATAGTGCTCGTGTCCTCGTCATCCTGGCTGAACAGGAGGGGGAACGCCTTTCCGACAGCCGCACCTTCGACATCATCCATCGACTGCGCGAGCGGGGTATCACCGCCCGCATCGTTGCTGAGTGCGTGGACGATATGAACCGTGAGCGCCTGAAGCGCGCCGGTGCGTCGGCTATCGTCAGACCGCTGCGGGGCTACCCTGAGATGATTGTTCGCGCCATCGTCGCCCCCGGGACCGAATGGATCATTGAGCGCCTGTTTTCCAGCGAAGGCGACGAGTGCCTCCGCTTCGATGTGACGGTCCGTGACCTGATTTGGTCGGAGATCGTTCTAGCCATCCTCAAGGCGAATTTCGGTACGCCGGTTGGCTACGCGGATGCGCAGGGACAGCCCCACAGCAATCCCCCGCCCCATGCGGTGATCTCGGCGCAAGCGCTGTTCGTGCTCGTTGATGAGACGCAGAAGCCAACGTCGGCTTCCTTGCAGAAGCTTCTCGACACTCTGCCAACAATTCCTTGAAGGAGGGTCCTGCCTGCGTACAGCGTCCTTCCGAAGTTGAGCAGCGCGCCTCTTTGCTTGGGCATGTTGTCAGCATTGGACTGGCGCAGACCGTGGGTGGCATTGGCAACGACCGAGTACAGGATCGCGTTTCGGAGGCTCTTAGAGAGGACCTCACAGGCGATCGTCTCAAGCTCCGCCTCCCATGCGGCGCCGAGCCAATGAAAGCCCTTGGCGAGCCCAGTACGCATCGCCGTCATAGAACACGACGAGCAGGGAAACTTCCACCGACGCTCCTCGTTATTGAAGATCGGTCCAGTTAGCTGGACCCACCCTTAGCACATCGCAGGACGCCATGCCGACTGAGCCCCGGGATCAGACGCATATCGATATGTTCGATCATAACGACCGTCAGCGTTGGGCGCAGCACTTTGGGGTCACCGAAGAGCGCCTTCAGAAAGCTGTCCGTATGGTCAGCTCGCGGATCACCAGTGTGGCAGCCTATCTGGGCCACTCCGCGCCTTAAGCCTTGGTGACACTTCCACTTCGTAGATGACGCACATGCGCCCTGGGTGAATGCCCAGGGCGTTGGCATATTGGTGACTGTCGGTGCCCAGGGCACACCTGAGATCCACGGGAGCAGACAGGAGTGCCGTAAGGAAACCTCTGCCTTCTCCCGCCATGCTGCCGGTAGCTCGTGCCAAACGTCCGACCGAGTTCGGGCACCCAGGTTTTCGGGCACCCAGGTTAAGGCCGACCCCTTCGAGCCGTCGTGATACCTGACGAAAAGAGGCCACTCCGGTGAAGGAGCGGCCCGAGTCGAGGGAGGAAACGCCCAATGAAGGGCTACATCAAAGCGACGCCATCGCTTTGCTGCAATGTGTCAACAGCGATCAGCTAGAGAAGTTCATTTTGATACTGAGCTATGGTTCTAAGTAGGTTTACAATATTGATCTACGATGTGGGTTTCCCATATAAGGGCTTTCCACGAGGCGGCACAGTCTCGGGAGGAAACGCCTGAAACGATGGGGTCGGCGAGCCCATGAAGCCACCGGCTCCATCGTTGAGCGCTCGTATCCGAGGCAGCGAGTGAGGGAGCAAGGACAATGCAGTCTGAGCCGATCTACAGCGTCTTCGCGCGCAAGCGGCAACAAGCCCTGCGCTGCGCTATCGCACAGGAAAGCCCGGTGCCCAGCTTCATCCAGGACGAGACGTGGGTATTTGGAGGGACGATCAAACCGTCTGAGCCGATACCTGCCGGCTTCCAGCCGAAGGCGGCCGAGGAAGCCATGCAGATCATAGGCTACTACCTGTTCCACTCCTTGACGGCGCACTAGGCGTGGCACTTGTCCGGCGCCCAAGGGGGCTACCCCGGGGTGTTGTCGGTCTTAGCCGGTACGCTTGGTTCCCTCGGCTTCGGCCCGCCATGCATCTCGGTCACATTCGGCCTGGGCTAGGCGCGCCCGTAGCGCTTCATTCTCGGCGTGCTGTTCTCCCGCGTCGACCGCCAGTTCCACGCACTGGTCCTGCACCTCGGCGAGCTGCTGCCGGAGTTCGGCGTTCTCGGTGAGCACGGCCAGGAATTCGGCGGTACGCTGGCTCGTGTCGGTCATGCAGCTCTCAACCGGCCGATGCTGGGGCGGCGGGCCTAGCTTAGCTTGGCTGCGACTGCACCCTTACATGGTGCAGTTTTCCGGAGTAGGGATCATCACTTCGTGACAGCACGCCCCTCCTCGACGCTGGGCGAAGCCGACGACATGATCAGATCTGGAGGAACGCTCGTGTCGCCGGCACCGACCCGTTCCTGGGAGGAAAAGGGTCTAGTGCAGGGATAAACCACGTCCAAAGCCATAAGTGCAACGAAGAGCCCTTGTTCAGCCTGCCGATTCACTTCCGTGGTAGCCGTATCTGGACGATCATCCCGGAGGACGACGACGCGGCGTTCGCCCTGAAGCTCCGCTGGCTCTAAATCGCCCCTGGAACAATATTGCAACATTTGTTAATTCTTGCGGTGGTAGGATCGAAGTCATCTATCGGTTCGAAGGTGTATTCGGATGAAGGTTCAACAGGGCAGTCACGCCGAAATTCTCCGCGCGAACCTCGATGTGATCGAATCGCTGATCGATTGCATGGAACTGGTGGTTCAGGCTCTACGTGAGAAAGGCATGGCTACTGAAGCGAACCAATTTATTGAGACTATCCGGCACCAGCGACTCCAATCCATGTTGGTTCGAGGGCAGCTTGCGACTTGGTGATGCCGTGGCGTTCGCTCTGAAGCCCCGCTGGCTCTGAACGAAAAAGGCCCGCTGAAGCGGGCCAAGCTTGGGTGTTGGGATGGCCCTGGGAGGAACCCTCCCGACAACCCTATGACCATTCCTGTTCCTTTGCATAAGCGGTAAAGCTGGTGCAGATTTATTTATACTTATTGCGATTACTTGATCATATGATTGCATCGATAAATCCAAATACGATAGCATCGAAAATTATCTGGTTTTTGGATGCACGTCCGGATGAAATGCGATGATTCCGATCCCGTTCAAATCATCCTCGCCCACATCGAATATCTGGAAACCATGTCCAACTGCGTCGGGCTTTTAGCGGGCAGTCTCAGGGAGGAAGGCAAGCATCTCGAAGCCGACGCCATCATCCTCGCCACTCGCGATCAGCGGATTTAGGCTATGCTGGTACGAGGACAGCTTGCAGCCGAGCTTGGTATTGGTCGTTGCCAACCCTGAATGATCTAAGAAAAGTTGCCTTCCTATCAGGATCCAACCTATGTGAGTTTTATCACGAGAATTTGATCATATGAGTGTATCAGTGCGGTCCTAACCACCGGCATCGCGCGCTTGCGAGACCTGTGTGCTCCCGTCTCGTGCATATGGAGAGTCCTATGCATCGCTACTTCTTCGACATCAATGATGGTCGCAACGAACGCGATGAAGAAGGTGTTATGTGCGCTAATCTTGAAGACGCAGCGCTTCAAGCGAAGAAACTCCTCCCTGAGATTGCTGCCGAAGAAGTTCCAAGGAATGGTGAACGCCAAGCCATCACGGTGCTCGTGACGGATGAGGATGGCCAAGCCGTCTATATGGGGGCGCTGTCCTACACTGGATCATGGCTCATCCGATAGCGCCCGACTCCGGCTCTGCCATGTCCTGCGCGCTACGATCTGATCCACTTCCTTGGCCGTCTACCACCTCGGCAAATCCCGAAAGAAAAGCCATAATGCATGGCGAGAGGAGCCATCCGCTTGTGAGCACTGGATCACCCAACCCTTTGGCCGAGAGCATCAACCTCGCAAGGGCTCGCTTCTCGGAGCAAGTGCTTTCATTCATGGCGAAGGTCGAGCGAGGAGAAGATACGACCAAGGATGAAGGTCTCGTTCTCTCGTCCCATTCGAGTTTATTACTACTCAGGCGAGTTTTACAAGAAGCCGATGCCCATGATGTCAGAATTCCAATCGAATAAAGTTCGTACCATCGACGCTTTGATCGTGGACAATGAACGCTTTTGCAAAGAACAGGCTGCCAACATCGCCGAACTTGTGAAGCTTGGCGCGGACACTGCTATCTTAGAGGCTAAGATGTTTGCAGCGATAGATACTCTATGGCTTCTTCGCGAAGAGCGTTGGCGCCATGGAAAGTCGCAAAGGTCTGAGGCACTTCAACGGGGATCGTCTTCAGCTGAACCACTTCATAGATAGAGGGTTTCATCAGCCCAATCGACGTTCGGTCTCCTCATTGTTCCTGTAGGATCGCGACTGACTTTTATGCCTGGGGGTCAGGTGAAGGTAGTTCGGATTGAACTCCGCAAATGCCTTCAACGCATTAACATCTGGAATTGTTAGGTTTCGCTCCTTAAGCACAATCAGCCCCTTGCTGCGCAAATCCTGCAATACGCGATTGACGTGCACGTTGGAGAGCCCTGTCGTGTCACCCACGTCGGCTTGTGTGAGCGGCCACTGGTAGCTGTTGTCAGTCGCGAGACCGACAGCTTGAAGGCGGATCAGAAACTCGCAGAAGAGATGTGCGATCTGCTTGTCTGCACCTCGGCGTCCCATGCTGACCAGCCACTCGCGTAGGATCGCCTCATCGACCAACCCAGCCCAGCGAAAGGCTCGATCGAGCGTCGGATGGTCGTTAGTAAGGTCATCCATCACCATACGCGGGATACGCACCACTTCACATGCGCTGATCGTTCCGATGGAGTGATCCATGGTGCCAAGGATCGACACGTTGAGGTCGCCGATGTCGCCTGGGACGAGATAAGCAACGATTGATCGGCTTCCGTTCGGGAGGACTTTGTAGCGACAGGCGAACCCGCTCTGGATCAAGTGCACATGATCCGGGGTATCACCCTCCGAAATGATGTCCTTGCGAGGTCCGATTGAGCGGGTTTGTGCGCTCGCCCTTTGCAGTGCTGCCTTATCTTCTTCAGAGAGCCCGAAGCGCTGGTCAAGCTTATCGATAAAGGGGTTGAGCATGGGCATCTCCGAAGCGGGCACGCCTCGTCCCACGCAATTGGTTTATCTGCATCAATTATTCAAAATGTGCAAATTTGAAATCTTCTCGCAAGCAAAGAAATCCCAAATGCTACGAGTATTGTATAAAAGTGCACAAACCGTAGGAAGAAGTGCACGAAAACCTCTGGACCTTAAGGCCAAGCATTCTGATCAACGGCGGCAAAACCACGTTGAGCCCTACACATAGTATATAGCAATGCTGAAGTAATCACCTATATTCGTGGTATCGCTGAACCTACCACCGGCACTCAGCGCCTGTGAGACATCTGTGCTCCCGCCTAACTTTCGGGAGGGCTCATGGCTCTTTATTTTTTCGATATTCACGATGGTACGTTCACGCTCGATGAGGACGGCACCGAGTGCGCTGACATGGATTGCGTCCGGCGTGAATCCAAACAGGTCCTTCCTGCCATAGCCATGGACGTTCTCCCCGAAAATGGGGATCACCACGTCCTGACAGTGCGCGTGCGTAACGAGCAGAACGATACCGTCTACACCGCGACTTTGATGTTCAACGGTCTCTCAATGGAAGATCGTTGATCAAGTCAGTCGTATTCTTAGGCATATCTCAGTTCAGGTATGCCTACGGATACGGATGGAAGACAGGCGCGCTCGATGCGGAGTTCCAAGAGGGTTGCTTGGAGGTCGAAGAGTTCCTTCTCTTCGCGCGCTGTGTCACAACAGATTTCAATCAGGTCCAATACGAGAAGTACGAGCACAGAGATTTCCTTCTCTGTCTCTGCGATCTGGTGATCGATCTGCAAACCCTGACTCGTGAAGTTCATGTCGGGCTCCGGGGCCACGCTCACCGAAATGTGATTTGTATAGATTTCGAACACATTCTCACCACCATATGATTGAATCCATGCATCGATGTGCTTTTCGATGCTGCGTGATGTGTAGATAGAGATCCGCCTGTTTTGATCTGCAACGCATATCAATTGTTTCAATTCCAGTATTCAAACCGCGTTTCACCGCATCGAAGCTGAAATATCCTTCGCGTTTCTTCAGTAGTGTTACAGTGTTGCACCAGCTTTAGATACATTTTCCGGGCACCGGAGCCCTGCGCTCAATGCCGTGCACGCTGCACCCTCGCCAGCCGTTCCGACTACTCGACCAGGGCAATTCTGACGATCCAGCAGGTTGTCGGCCTCGGTCGTTGCGGGAAAGGTGAACTCGAACAGCTCGCGACGATGCAAGCGACCGTTCGTCCTAACTGTTATCCGACATGATGTCTGGTTTAAAAAGACCCTTTATCCGACAATAGAAAACCAGTCATTTTTTTCCGACACTTCAGCCTTCGAGGGTGGGTGTCAGGTTGTTGAATTAGAATGCATGTCGATGATACGATCGGAAAACCTACATAGGCGGACTATGCACAAGACGCATCCGGACGCTCTGGCTACGGTGGGGCGGCCTAAAGCTCAATCCCCTCATCAATCTGAGCACAGTTTGAGAGGGAGGCGGCGTCATCGGCGCTTCTGTCTACGAGGAAGGGAGGGGTCCATTTCTGAAACGGACAGCAGCTCGGATGGCTGCAGCATGATCGACGCTCAATGGAAAGCGTCGCGGTAAGCTGACGATGATGCCGAAGACCGATGCACCTGGAGGTTCGAAGGTATTCGGCTGCGTGTGATAGGCGACACACGGGGAGCTGTCGTTGAATATCAACTTACATCAGAAACAATTTGCTGCATTCCTATATGGTCCGCCTACTGCTGGCTGATCTGACGCAGGCGCTGGTGGCTGGAAGAGGCACGCGCTTCCGCCTGTCAGGCGAGGTAAAGCGCCATGATCACCGGCTCTCAAGCTCATGCCACGAAGATGCCCATCCATCGGTGGGCGCACCATGGTGTACCTAATCTGCTGGTTCGAAAGCTCGAAAGCATAGTGCCCCTCTCAAGCTCCGACATCGCGGCGCTGGAAAGGGTCATGAGTCAGCCGCGCCTGTTTGGGCCACACGTGGATCTGATCCAGGAAGGTGAGGCGGCTGAAACCGGCTTGGTCGTCCTGGAGGGATTTTCCTGCTATTACAAACAGCGTCAGACAGGTACACGACAGATCTTGGGCTACCTGCTGCCTGGCGACGTTTGCGATGGTGATGCGGCAGATCTGGGCTCTCGGGCACACTCCGTCGGCACGCTCTCACCCTGCATCGTCGCCCAGATGCCGCGCCGTGCCCTGGCAGACCTTATGCAGCAACACCCCAGCATCGCGTACGCTTGGCGCCGGATGAAGCGCATCGAGGTGGATACGGCATGGGCATGGATCGTGAACCTGGGTGTTCGCTCGGCCCTGGAGCGGATGGCGCACCTCTTCTGCGAGCTGATGATCCGCATGGAGGTAGTCGGACTAGCGCAGGGAAACTCCTGTCCTTTGCCACTAACCCAGATCGAGCTGGGTCAGACACTCGGGCTCTCCAACGTGCACGTGAACCGAACCCTACAAGAGATGCGCCGCCAGGGTCTTATCGAACTCAAAGGCAAGAGCCTGCGGATCTTTGATTTGCCACGCCTCAGCCGCATCGCTGAGTTCGACCCGGGCTATCTTCAGGTCAGCACTAGCATGAGCGAGCACAAAGCCCTTTCTGGGCATGAGTAACCAACCTAGAAATTTAGCCCGAAGCGAGCCCGACCGCCCCCATGGACCGCTCCGGGTTTCTTGGAGGCTCCAACTTCTGAGAGGATGGAGCCATGACGAGGCGAACAACCCCGTTTTGCCCTGAGATGCGCGAGCGCGCAGTATGGATGGTGCGCGACCACGAGAGCGAGCACGGCTCGCAATGGTCGGCGATCCAGTCGATTGCGGCCAAGATCGGTTGCTCTGGCGAGACGCTGAGGAACTGGATGCGCCAGTCCGAGCGTGATCAAGGCGTGCGTCCCGGCCGGACCATGCACGAGCGCGAACGGATCAAGGCGCTGGAACGGGAGAACCGTGAGCTCCGCCAAGCCGACGAGACGAGAAACATCGGCAGCGAGGGAGGCACGAACCAGAACGTGCCTTCCGCGTGGGAAGCCACACGTTCAACGTCGCCCGTATCATGCCACAGCCACATCATCCCGAGCACCGAGACCAAGGGCAGAGAGGCAGTGAGGCCGCCAAAGCTGTGAGTCCTGCTCGATGAGGCTTGGTATAAGCCCATTGAGCTCTCGCTGATCCTCTCCACTAGCCAAGTTCAAAACCAGCCGCTCAGGTTACTCACCTCGGAGATCCCATTCAGAGAAGCCTCTCAGGAGGCGGAGGTGAAGGTCCTTCAACTTGGAGGCACAGCTCGCGCCTTTCCTTGCGAGAGACGCTCTCCTCGATGCGGCGGAACTCGGTAAGGGCTGACCGATGATCTGGTCCATGCTGTAGGAGCGGCAAGTCACGAGGCGCGCACTCCTTCCCACATTGCCGCAAGCCATCTTTCCTGCGACAGACCGGCGCCCACCGCGTTGAAGAGCGCGTCACCTTGAAGCGTGGGCATTCGGAACCAGTCTGACATGCGGTATGGCAATACGAAGAAGATCCTTGTCACTGGTGGCGCCGGCTTCCTCGGATCTCACCTCTGCGAGCGCCTCCTCGCACAGGGCCACGAAGTCCTGTGCGTCGACAACCTGTTCACGGGTTCTCGCCGCAACATCGTGGACCTGTTGGATAACGGTCGCTTCGAGTTCATGCGCCACGATGTGACGTTCCCGCTCTACGTTGAGGTGGACGAAATCTACAATCTTGCCTGTCCTGCCTCGCCGGTCCACTACCAGTACGATCCGGTGCAAACGACAAAAACAAGTGTTATCGGCGCGATCAACATGCTTGGCCTTGCCAAGCGCCTAAAGGTGAAGATCTTCCAAGCCTCCACCAGCGAAGTATACGGTGATCCTGAGATCCATCCTCAGCCGGAGGAGTACTGGGGTAGGGTGAACCCCATCGGTTTTCGCTCTTGCTATGATGAAGGAAAACGCTGTGCCGAGACCCTGTTTTTCGATTACTATCGCCAGCATAAGCTGCAGATTAAGGTGGCACGGATCTTCAACACCTACGGCCCACGGATGCATCCGAATGACGGGCGTGTCGTTTCGAACCTCGTGATCCAAGCTCTCAGAAACGAAGACATTACGATCTACGGAGATGGTTCGCAGACGCGTGCCTTCTGCTACGTCGACGATCTCATCGAAGGGTTCCTTCGCTTGATGGAAACGGGTACGGAGGTGACCGGTCCGATTAACATCGGCAATCCGGGTGAGTTCTCAATCCAGCAGTTAGCCAGCCTCATCATCGATATAACGGGCTCCAGATCGAAGATCGTCTCGCGTCCGCTCCCGCCGGATGACCCACGTCAGCGCCGTCCAGACATCGACAAGGCCAAAGAACTTCTCGCCTGGGAGCCGACCGTTCCCCTACGGGAAGGCCTCTCGCGCACCATCGCGTATTTCGACAACTTCCTTGGCGAGAAGCGTGAGCCGTAAAAGGCCAAAGAACTTCTCGCCTGGGAGCCGACCGTTCCCCTACGGGAAGGCCTCTCGCGCACCATCGCGTATTTCGACAACTTCCTTGGCGAGAAGCGTGAGCCGTAACTCGCAAGATGAGCGACTGAAGGTTGCACCGGCCCGGTTCCGACGTCTGGCCCAGCTTCCGGCGCCAAGGTGGCCCAACCACGGTTGAATCCGCCGCATGAGCAAAGGACCGCTCGGTTCTGGAGGTTGGAAACCTCCCACTTTGTACTCCTGTATGCTCCTCCTAGTGTCCCCGAGGCGCTTTCCGCCAGGCGCTGCGCGAGCCGACAGGCTGCTGGATCACCGCCCCGAGCACACCGGGGTCACGAGCGCAAGACCGCTCAAGCATGTCCTTCGACACAGCGGTGGATGACGACTAGGAATAAAGCTGACAACTCAAAGTTATCAACTAAGATGGGCGACTGAACCATATGTGTTAGGATTAATTTCTGATACTTTAGAACATTAACCTAAGGTTCAGTTGGGATTACCTTATGTTAATGATTGGCTTCTTAGTGTAGGGCATTGCGGCTTCGTGAAAGAAACCATTCTGATTACCGGCGGCGCCGGTTTCATCGGGCGCCATCTCGCGCACGTGCTTCTGGAGCGGGGCTATCGCGTCCGGGTCCTCGACAGCCTCATCGAGCAGGTCCACGGCCCGGCGGCCGTGGTGCAGGGATTGCCCGACGCGGTCGAGATGATCGTCGGCGACGTTCGGGATGCCGGGACCGTCGCGGGCGCCCTCGAGGGCGTTGACCGGGTCGTGCACCTCGCGGCCGAGGTCGGGGTCGGCCAGAGCATGTACGCGGTCGAGCGCTACGTCTCGGTCAATGATTGCGGGACCGCCGTCCTGTTCGAGGGGCTGATCGCCAATCCTGTCAAGCGCGTAGTCGTCGCCTCCTCGATGAGCGTCTATGGGGAAGGCCTCTATCGCGCGGAGGACGGTACGCTAGTGGAGAACGCCGTACGGCGGCCGCGCAAGGCCGGTGAGCCCTGGGATCCCCTCGACGCACAAGGGCACCCGATGCGGCCCGTGCCGACGCCGGAGACCAAGCTGCCTTCGCTCGCCTCGGTCTATGCTCTGACGAAGTACATGCAGGAGCGGCTCACTCTGACGCTGGCGCCCGCCTACGGCATGGAAGGCGTGGCCCTGCGCCTCTGGAACGCCTACGGGCCGGGTCAGGCCCTCTCGAACCCCTATACGGGCGTGCTCGCGATCTTCGCCGCGCGCATTCATAACGGCCAGCCGCCGATGATCTTCGAGGATGGCGAGCAGCGGCGCGACTTCGTTCATGTCGCGGATGTCGCTCGCGCCTTCGTGCTGGCGCTGGAGCACCCGGCGGCCGTGGGGCAGGTCTACAATGTCGGCAGCGGCGTGGATCGCTCGGTGCGCGAGGTCGCGCGGCTCCTCGCCGAGGCCATGGGCCGCCCGGACCTCGCGCCGGAGGTGACCGGCCAGGCGCGCTCCGGCGACATCCGCCACTGCATCGCTGATATCGGCCGCATCGAGCGCGAACTCGGATACCGGCCGCAGCGTGATTTCACTGAGGGCCTAGCCGAGCTCGCCACCTGGGTCTCCCAGCAGCAGGCGATCGACCGGGTCGCCGAGGCGCGGCGCGAACTCGAAGCTCGAGGTCTGGTAGCGTGACGAACCGTCCCGTCCTCATCACCGGCGGCGCGGGCTTCGTCGGCGCCAACCTCGCCGACAGCCTTGCGCGCGACGGACATGCGGTCCTCATCTACGATGCCCTCGTCCGTCCGGGCGTCGCGCGCAACCTCGAATGGCTGCAGGCGCGCCATCCGGGCCTGATCCAAGCAGTCGTCGCTGATATCCGCGACCGCGATGCGCTTGGCCGCGCAGTGTCGGAAGCCGAGGCCGTGTTCCACTTCGCCGCCCAGGTCGCAGTGACCACGAGCCTCACCGACCCGCGCACCGATGCCGAGGTCAACCTCCTCGGCACGCTGAACCTGCTGGAGGCGATCCGCGCGCAGGGGCGGCGGATCCCGCTGCTCTTCGCCTCCACCAACAAGGTCTACGGCGATCTACCCGACATTGCGCTTGCCCGCGAGGGCGAGGCCTACCTGCCCGCCGATCCAAACCTGCGGGCGCGAGGCATCGGCGAGGACCGGCCACTTGATTTCCATACGCCCTACGGCTGCTCCAAGGGCGCGGCGGACCAGTACGTCCTTGATTACAGCCGCAGCTTTGGATTGCCGACGGCGGTCTTCCGGATGAGCTGCATCTACGGTCCGCGCCAGATGGGCACCGAGGACCAGGGCTGGGTCGCCCACTTCCTCATCCGGGCCCTGGAGGGGCAGCCGATCACGCTCTACGGCGACGGCGCACAGGTCCGCGACATCCTGCATGTCCGTGACGCCGTGGCCGCCTACCGCGAGGGCTGGGCCCGAATCGAGGCCATCCGGGGCCGCGCCTTCAACCTCGGCGGCGGGCCGTGCAATGCGGTCAGCCTGCTGCAGGTCCTCGACCATATTGCCGCCCTGACGGGGCGTCCGGTAGAGCGAACCACGAGCATCTGGCGTCCGGGCGACCAACGCTATTACGTCTCCGACACGCGAGCAGTGGGCCGAGCCCTCGGCCTCGGCGCGGCGATAGGATGGCGCGAGGGTGTCGCTGACCTGGCAGCGTGGCTCGCCGGAGAGCGCGGCCTGGAGGCGGGCGTCACGCCCCTCGTGGGTGCCGCCGAATGAAAATCGCGCTCGTCAACCCCCCCTGGAACTACCGCAACAGCATCTATTTCGGCTGCCGATCCCCGCATCTGCCCCTGGAACTCGGCTACAGCGCTTCCCTGCTCGAGGCGCGCGGGCACAAGACGCTGATCGTGGACGCGCATCTCGACGGGCTCGACGAGGCCGAGGCCGCCGACGCGGTGGCCGCCTTCGCACCTGGCATGACGGTGGTGGCGACGGCGCCGACCTACCTGTTCTGGCGCTGCGCCCCGCCGGAACTGCGCATTCCGCGCGGGTTTCTCGACGCCCTCGCGGGGCGCGGCGGCCGCACCGTTGCGGTCGGGCCGCACGGCTCGGCGACGCCGGGCCCGACCCTCGACAAGCTGGCATGCGATGTTGTCGTGCGCGGCGAGTGCGAAGAGATCGTCGCCCGCCTTGCCGAGACCGAGGACCTCGCGAGCGTGCCCGCCATCGCCTTTCACCGGGATGGCGCAAAGGTGGTGACGGGCGGCCCCCACGCTAGCCGCTTCACCGATCTGCCCGCCCTTCGCTGGCCAGAACGCTGGATCACCCGTCACACGCATCACCACCATCGCTTCGACACCGTACCGGACGGACCTGGCGCCGAGGTGGAGGCCTCGCGCGGCTGCCCCTATACCTGCAGCTTCTGCGCGAAAATCGATTTCCGTGACGCCTATCGGCGGCGCGACCTCGCCATCGTGCTCGACGAAATCGACGGGCTGATCGCCCAGGGCGCGACCTACCTGTACTTCATCGACGAGATCTTCCTGCCGCAGAAGCCGCTGCTGGAGGCCCTCGTCACGCGGGACGTCCGCTTCGGCATCCAGACCCGCATCGACCTGTGGAAGCCCGAGATGCTCGATCTTCTCGGGGCGGCGGGGTGCGTCTCCATCGAGGCGGGCATCGAGAGCCTGACCGAGGCGGGCCGCGCCGCCCTCGACAAGAAGTGCCGGGCTTCCACCGACGACCTTACCGAGCGCCTGATTCACGCCCGGCGCAGCGTGCCCTTCGTCCAGGCTAATCTCATCGCAGTGGCGGGCGACGACCCGGCCATGGTGACGGAGTGGCGCGAGCGCCTGCGCCGCGAGGGCGTCTGGGCGAACGATCCGGTGCCGCTCTATCCCTATCCGAGTTCCCCCGATTACCGTCGCCTCTGGGGCGAGCCGGACGACCAGGCCTGGGAGCGCGCGCACGCGCATTACCTCGGGCAGTTCCAGCGCTTCAGCGACATCCAGGAGGAGCGTCCGCTGCCGCTCCGGGAGCTGGAGGCCGGATGCGGATGCCGGTGAGGAAGCATCCGCACGTCCTGATGACGGCCGACGCTCTTGGTGGAGTGTGGCAGTACAGCCTCGACCTTGGCGAGGGCCTAGTCCGGCGCGGGCTCAGCGTGACCATCGCGATCCTGGGTCCGGCCCCGTCTCCCGAACGCATCGCGGCCGCCAAGGCGGCCAACGGCTGCCGCATCCTGGTCACGGGGCTGTCCCTCGACTGGATGGCCAGGGATCCGGGCGAGGTCCGCGCGGCCGCGGCCGCCCTGGCGGGTCTTGCCGCAGACCTACACGCCGACATCGTCCACCTGCACGCGCCGGCCCTCGCCAGCCGGGACTATCCGGTGCCCGTGGTGGCGGTGTGCCATTCCTGCGTCGGGACTTGGTGGGAGGCGGTGGAGAGTGGCCCCTTGCCGGCCGACCTCGCCTGGCGCCGGGACCTTGCGGCCGAAGGTTGCGCCACCGTCGACGCGCTCTTGGCGCCCACAAAGGCCTTCGCAGCGGCGACTCAGGCGGTCTACGGGCTGGCGGAGAGCCCGCTGGTGGTCCGCAACGGGCGCCAGGCCCCGGCACCGCCGAGCGGGATGCTTCCGCCGGCAGCCTACGTCTTTACCGCCGGCCGCCTCTGGGACCGGGCCAAGAATGCGGCGACCCTCGATCGCGTGGCCGAACGCCTCGACTGGCCGCTGCGCGCCGCGGGTCCGATGGAGAGCCCTGGCGGCGAGCGCGTGCGGGCCTCGCACCTTGAGCGCCTCGGTCGCCTCGACGACAGGGACGTCGCCGCGCATTTGGCCCAGCGCCCGGTCTTCCTGTCGCTCGCCCGCTACGAGCCCTTCGGACTCGCGGTGCTCGAAGCAGCGAGCGCCGGCTGTGCCCTCGTCCTCTCCGACCTCGCGAGCTTTCGCGAATTGTGGGACGGTGTCGCGCTCTTCGTTGATCCCGAAGATGCCGACGGCGCCGTGGCGGCGATCCAGATCCTCGCCGACGATCCGGCCGAGCGCGCCCGCCGGGGTTCGGCCGCCCGTGCCCGTGCCACCTGCTACAGCGTCGATGCGATGGCCCGGGGCGTCCTCGGGGTCTTTCAAGCGTGCTGGGCCGGCACCTCCATGCGCTCGCTCGGGGAGGTCGCCGCGTGAGGATCGCGTACTTCACTCACTCCCTGGCCTCGTGCTGGAACCACGGCAACGCGCATTTCCTGCGTGGCGTCCTCCGCGAGCTCATCGCCCTCGGCCACACCGTCGAGGCCTACGAGCCGGAGGGGGCCTGGAGCCTGGAGAATCTGCTTCGAGACCATGGACCTGCGGGCCTGGATCGCTTTCGCGAGGCCTATCCGGACCTGACGTCGGAGCCCTACGGCGCGATCGATGCCGTGATCGAGCGAACCGCGGACGCGGACGTCGTCATCGTGCACGAATGGAACGACCCCGCCCTCGCCGCGGCCCTCGGTGCGAGACGGAAGGCCGGCGCGCGCTACACGTTGCTGTTTCATGACACGCATCACCGGGCCGTC
>Ga0160428_1001765_pt1 | contig 15028 bp, 16 predicted proteins | sample SolpanmetagenomM_FD_108198 | JGI IMG/M metagenome (GOLD analysis project Ga0160428, IMG submission 108198) | Solar panel surface microbial communities from Lawrence Berkeley National Laboratory, California, USA - M | ecosystem: Engineered > Built environment > Solar panel > Unclassified ... | reverse complement strand
GAAACAACAAGGCGGATCGAAATGAAGAGACAATACTTCTCTCTCATCCTTCTCTCTCTTCTTCCTTCCTCTCCGCTCAATCTGCAACAACCCACCCGCCCTCTCCTTTATGGATAGTTGACGTGTGAACTATCCATAACAAGCACAGTTGGAATGTGTGCTTGTTTGGATAAATCCATTCACTTCCTAAGTCTTGATAAGACAAAGGAAACAATGTAAAATTAGGTTAAAAAGAAGAAGAATACTTCATGAATAATATATGTATTACAAATAATAAAGTGGTTTCCCCATCACATCTTCCCATCACCCTAACTGATTCAATAGGATAATTCCCTCGCGCGTAATATTGATCTCTATCACAACAAACTCCGCCGACGCCACCATCCAAAACTAAACGGTTGCATATAATGGGTAACATTTTGCTTATTCTGGATACAACCACAATATATAACAAAACTCAAGGTTTGCCTAAAGAAACATGAAGTCGGCTGCGGTATGGCTCTTGCCTCTACTAGGACAGGTGTATAGTCAGCTTGAGCATATACCAACGCACCAAGTCGCTTCGAACGACATTACAGGGGGGAATCTGCACATACTAGATCGCGGTGTTATCCCATCTCCTTCTGGTACTTCTGCTACAAACTCAACTTCGACGTCGACCAGTGTCACAAGCCAAACAATTACCTCAACTGCGATTAATATTTTATCACTGGTTTCTGATATTGTGCCACCGGTGGTCGTCAATACATCTTCCTCTGCCATTGTTCCGACTCCTACACCTGGAACTTGTGACTCGACATACTTTGATTATTCGCCCACGCTCATTTCGGGAGTTTTAAATTCCACTTTTCAAGTATCGATCGCTCCTACAAACAAAGACTCAAAACTCAAGAAATATGCTCAGGCGTATTACAACGGGATATGGGAATTTGGCTGTTTCGGTCAAAATGCAAGTGTATTTCCTATGGATAACAAAACATTGGTTTATTTCAATTCCTCTTCTGCTGCAAAGACCACTACATTTGCGGCATCCTCGAATCCTTTTACCTGTTACTTGAATATCTATGTTCAATGTGGGAAGCCGGTCCCGTCAAAATACAATTACGGAGCACTTGGTATTACTATTCAAATACCAAGCACCACGTTATCGCAACCTGTGACTTCTAGCTCGGCTTTGATCTCATCATTAGCAAGCTTAACGTCATCAGTATTAAAAAATGACAGTACGACCCAGGAGGACAAGATGCAAACAATATCAAATCTTGCCAGCAACTATCAGATCATTTCTACTGCTAATTCGACGGCGAATATGAGTTCAGTATCTGATGACCTTTTGTCAGCGATGCAATTGATAGTCAATACAACAACTCCATCGGATCTTGTAGCACTTGCACCAAAATTAATATCTTCGGTGAAGTCTCTTTGCGGCAAAGGTAGCTCAAGCTATAAGGCTGAACGTAATCAAGGTGCAGTAGTATTGGCAGGAGTGCTTACAACCATTGTGCAAACTAACTCTACACCTTCTTTTACGGCTGCGAACGGGCAAGACGTCATTGAAATTATAGCACAAATGATCAAAGATACTGCAACAAGCAGGAATAACTCAATCTTGGCAACCGTCGAGCTCCTATCAAAGATAGCAGCTTCACAAGCAAGTTTGTTAACTGGAAGCGTCAGTTATGCAGACGACTCTGGCCTTATTTCGGTTCTTGCAACTAACAGTACCAAAGGCTCATTAGCTTCAGTAATCAATGGAAATAACGGAATCACCGTGGGCAAGGCATTCAATACATTGCTAGCAGGACTCAGTACGAACACGGTTACATCTCGTGCTATTTCACTGGCAACCAATCCATTCAATGCAACGACTCCGGACGCGGGAAATAGGTAGGCTTGAGGCAGACTGCGAACGATTGTATAATTAACACCCGCTTCCAGCACTCGCTCTAACATATTCCAATTCTCTCTTTATGATGATTCTGGTAATGAGATTCTCGTAAAGGATCTCGCTGAGCCGTTCACTTTAACGTTTGCCCTTGATTCGAGTATGACCACTCCAGCTTCCAGTAGAGCAGTTATAGTCCCTACTTGCCAATATTGGAACACTACATTGAGCGCATGGGCCACCAATGGCTGTGCATATGATACTATCCGCAGTAACTCCTCTATGGCAGTATGTAATTGCAACCAGTAAGACTGATTTTTGATGTCAGTGCTACCGCGTGCTCATCAGTTGCCATTTAGTCTGACTGCTTTCAGTGTCACCCTTGCTTCGATAGAGCCTAACACTTTGACACCTGCGTCTGATTCTCATAATGCCCCACATTCCAGCTCCATTATCTCGGCTGGTGTTTGCGCTGCAGTCTTTTGGGCTGGTATGATCTTTTGGAGCTGGTATCAACGCCGCCATCAGTACGTTAGGCAATCCGGACACTCCATGGAAGATTTTGCAGCATACGAAATCACTATGAAGACTTATTCTGAGCCTGGAAGTGGTGTGAGTGGTCGAACGTATATAACGATTCATGGAGATGATGGAAGTTCTGAAAGGATCATGTTCATTCATGGACTTGCCGAAGGCTCCCGAATTACGAAAACTGTGATTGCCTTAGATGTTGGAGTCGTTTCATCGATTGAGTTGAGTCATGATGGTACTGGGTCCAAATTAGAGTGGAGACCAAGCGAAGTTGTAGTGAAAAATCTGAATGCTTTCTCTGCCTCTCATTTCCTTCCTACTATGACAATCGGCCTATCTGTGGTTCTCATTAGAGGTAAAGCTACTCCTACGATCCTCTCTAGCTATGTACTAACCTATCACTAGTTGACACACAAACTCAAACGGCCTCCACATTTTTCGGACGCTTGCGAAGCCAATTGAAAATCAACATGCAAGACCGTCACATCTGGCTCAGTACAATGGCAGCACCGGACTCTAGCCGATTCACCCACACTGAGCGTGTGGCTATGTGCTTCTTGTTGTTATTTGGTAATATGGGACTCGGATTCTGGTTCCACAAGAGTCGATCAATAGTCAGTGATGTGAGTGCTATTATTATCGTAGCAATCATTACTAGGTATATAATGATCTATTTGTGTAGATATGATCTTAATTGTTGTATGCAGTTCCATAATGCTCGCAGTAACGATACCGTTGACCATATTCTACCGCCGAGCTGCAAATAGGGATATGCATGACCTGGCCGATGCAGATATTGGATATTCGAAGCAAGTGAAGGCGTCGAAGCAGAAAGGACCGCTGCACATCGGTTTTAGATACTTGGCTTGGACTCTGACCGGTAATTACCTTGCTAGACCAGATGCTATTTCAGATGCTAATTCTAGTAGGGGTATTTACTATAGCTGGAATCATCCTCTGTATTCTTGCTGCGCTTCATCTTGATGCTAGTGGAGTTGACTCCCTATACTCAGCATTACAGAGTACTGTGATCTCGATTATCGAATCTTGGTTCGTTTCCAACCCATTTATGGTTTTCGCTCGATCTATGTGGACCGCTCGAACGGGTGTCAGGGATGCTAAAGGTGGCAAACGATCCATGTATCGAACATTCGAAGATGGTGTCAAATCTACCGCTGCCATGCTGAACACAGTTGGTGGATCTGATTATGCTCTCAGTTCGCAACCAATTGAGATGGACTCCACGATGAATACGGTTATCAACAGCTACTACAAAGAGGCTCTGACCCGAAGTTACGTGCCCTAACTGCAAGGAGTGTAGGAAGAAACCCCTTGCAAATGAATAATCCGATAGAATCGTCGATTTACAACATCGTTGAGCACCGATTCTCCTCTTGATTTATCTGGCCGTACAGTAGCTCGTCACCTGTCTTGTGTCCGTGTTCCTTTATCACCATGCGGTTAATACTAGTGTTATATCCGCATGTTACTGCGATGATTTGTACTCGCCTCCTCTGGTCTTCCATAACTGTAAGCAGCATAGAGGACAATAGTAGTTCCAGTCACGAAACCAATCGTTAAATGAAAATCGAAGACGAAGATGCTCAGTATAGCACCAAGTATAATGGACATTGCTGTAGTGCGGTTAGTATGAATGATAGCACTAAGTAGATGATGACTTTACAGGTGCTGAACCCTTTCAACAAATTATCTGCATATTTGACTACCAGCGCCACCACAATTCCCCCTAAAGCTTGATTCATCACTATTAAGACAGTTCCAAATGTATATCCAGTAAAGAATCCTTCTTTCCCAATTCTTGTGCCATCATTCTGGAAACACGCTATTACACTGAACAGTGTACCGAAGAGTCCAAGCTGAACATTACGCGCCCAAAGAGATGTATTCGATCTCTTTACAATCTTTTCGAAATAGGTTCCTGCGAATCCACTGGAGACACAAGCCGCCAAGACTGCTAGAACTCCCATCATCGGATTTTGTGTCGTTTGCAATGTATGCACTTGAGGTCGTATGCGTGAGAGCATATCTGTTTCTTCGTGATCTAAAGGCGCATCAGCGATCATCTGATCGAGAGGTTTCACAGCTTGTACAGGCTTCTGGAGTGTTTCGATTTGCACAACAGCAACTCCAATCATCAACAACGCTAATGCTACCCATTTTCTGCGGCTCAATCTTCTTCCCATCATTGTGACCATGAACAGAGCGGTCGTCAAGATCTTCAGCTGATATGTAACTTGAAAAGTTGTTGAGTCCAGATTCGACAAGGCAACAAATAATAAATTATTCTGGAGTGCATAAATTGCAGCGGGTATCAACATTTTCATCATGCCGTTTCTGACTTCACCTGTGCACTCGAGTATCACTTCTGAAACACCATGCTGTACGCTTTTCTTTCGGGCTTGTATATGGCTACTAAGCAATATCGCTGCACAACATATCAACTTTACTATTTCCATGCATACAACGACTGTAGAAGGTATATAGCTCTTCTTTCCCGCGCTCTTGAGTAGAGAATATCGCATCTGTAATACCAGCGATGTATTTTGTATCACGAGTATTGCAAGCGATCCATATTTGAACAGATTATTGGTTATTTTCGCTTGTTTTTTGTGTATTGGGTGTCTTCGTATCGGTGTGTGTACATTCACAATTATCGATGGCGAAAGTAGTCTTTCCATGTGTATTGCTTCGCCTTGATATGCATGAGCCCTACAGTCTGGGGTATTATGTTGCTCGACTGCAGTGTGTAGTGTGGGAGGGTTGTATACTGCACTTGTTGACGTCTCTGTGACAGGCGAGTTCTTGTGTGGATATCTTGGGTGTTTGAGCTGTTGACTATAAATGTGTCCTTATGAGTGAGGTTGAACTTGTATAGTAGAAAGCAAAGAGTATACCTGCGCTTATCGACTTCTGTTGGCATTATGGGAATCTCTTTCACGCCGATCATCTCTTCCTTTTGAATTTGCGGCTCCTGGAGATATGGTTGTATAAGCAGTGTGGTGTTGACGCAGGCTTCTCCTTTTGAGTTGTCTTTGAATTGCTGGAGGGTAAAGACTTCAATACGACGGGTGTTGAGGTCGGAGTACGATTTCCCCATCTGTTCTCGGTCCCTTTTCGAGACTCGCGAGACTCCCCGAGACTTAGTCTACCCCATACACCCCCATCGCTTCACAAACATACATACACAACCCGCAATAAAGAATACGCAAAGGAATAATGGCAGCATCACCAAAAGCAATAGCCGAGAATTTCGTAAACTATTATTATGCGACGTTCGATTCGGATCGAACACAATTGGCCGCGTTATATGTAACATACCCCTTCACTATTCTTAAGTCACCACGAAAAAGACACTATGTAAGGCGTAATAGAAGGCGCGACGAGAACGGATAAGGATACAAACTCTGAACTGAGAAGAAGAAGAAGAAGGAGACGGAAATGAAACTGACTAAAGATATAATAGAAACCAGAGTCAATGATGACATGGGAAGATACATCGCTAATGGGACTTGAAAATATCATGGAAAAGCTCAAAGTAAGTGTATATCACGTCCTACACTAAGAATAGGAATAAATTGGATTGTGGGAATAGTTTTGTATAGTATGGAAGTCATCAAAGCAAGCTGTCCTAGATAAACTCATCTTCACTTATATGTGGATAGCTTGCCTCGATGACTTTGACACTATACAAAACTATCGCCGACGCGATGCAAGGAGCGCAATTTGACTAAATGACCAACTATAGTCACTCCCCTTCCAAAGAATGAAACACAAAGTCTTGACAAAGGATGCGCATCCGTCTAGTGCTACAGCTGGAACAGTCCTCATTACTGTAACAGGTGTCATCTATGTAAGTTGGGTCATAGCTGCCTCCAATCCTCGCTAATGGAGTTTTAGTTCGACGATGAACCGATGCCACACATGTACACAGAAACCTTCAACCTCTCTCCGACACCTGAAGGTAGCTACTTCATATACAACGATATATTCAGGTACAAGACTTTGCTGAGTTTGGCTTGCACTTGCTAATGATTGCTGTAGGCTTGTACAAGGAGAATGAATGCTTTCGTGATCGAATAAGCTATAATTTCCCTTAGTGTGATCTTTATTACAGATTATTCTCAGGACACGAGCTGTTTTGTTCGATTGATTTTATTCTGTTGCGCCACTTTGAAAGTTATTTCTACTTTGCCAACGAATATTCTCAATCACACTCATCAATCAGAATTCAGGAGGTGATCAACTCACTTGACTGGAGATTGGTTCTCTTGTTAGCAATATCATCGTGAGACTCATTTGTATAGTGGATCAGTTGAACAATCTATACAAACATAACCTATAGATCAAAGTCATAACAATGTTCTCACTACCACAGCTTGATCCATCAACTCAGAGTACTTCTCACAGTCACTCAAAACTTATACCATCGTTCATCTCAAACACACTTAAGCACTACCTTGATCAAGAGTTCGCAAGTACTAATGGAGTACCCATATTAAAGCCATGCGCTGTAGAAAGTTTCGCTGTAGTGGTTATGGCTGACGTCTCAGGATACTCTAAATTATCGGCATTGCTGGCTGAGAAGGGTCCCATAGGAGCTGAGATTCTCAGCAAAACTATGAAAGGTTACTTAGATAAGGTAAGCAGAAATCAGGATCTCAAAGGATGATTAAGTGTATATTCCAAGCTTAATGTAGTAGCTCATCGCCTCCGCATCATGATCTATAGAATATTTCAGAAGTTCTATAGAGGGCAACTCTAATTAGTGTACATGAAACGGGATGATAACGATAAAGCCCCATTGTGAACCTGAACTAATCATCGGCTTTAGATTATTCGGATCGTCTTATCACACGATGGGGATATAGTCAAATTCGCCGGTGATGCAGTGATTATAATGTGGAAAGCCGAGCTCAAGGATTCAGAAGGCGTTGTGTGTACTAAGGATTCAGCCCCAACTCTGCCAAACAAGGACAAAGATGGTGCCAACGTGTTTCTGACAAATTCCGCATGTCGCTGTGCAAACTGCGTAAAGGGAGAGACTGTGTTGAAAGGTTGCGTATGTTGTCTAGAACTGTTGCATAATCTTGGAAAATATAGAGTCAACATTGAGGGCTGCTCTGTGAACGAGCTTAATATTCACTTGGGAATTGGTGCCGGCCAAATATTCGATATACATGTCAAAGGAGATGAGGAGCGATGGGAGCATTTCATCGTTGGTGATCCTATGCTGCAACTTGGAACTGTGCTCAACTTAGCAAAGCCAGGTATAATACGCTATTTCTTCCTCACGCTCATGACTTCTCACAACATACCTATAGAACAATTGGCGCTGTCACATGCTTCCTATCAATATCTGAAGCGAGTAGTCAATAGCGCTATATTCTCAATAGGCGAATACGATAAGCGCTGTATCATTCTGGATGGTCTCAAATTCATGGAAGAATGGAATGGAGTTACAAGTGCACGAAAGCGACGATTAGCTAAGGAAGAAGTGTCAGTCCCAGTGCAGATGGATGAAGACCATTTACAATTATACAAAAAGTACATCAATCCCTCAGTTTTATACAAATTACACCTCGAAATCGAAGATTTCAATACTATCAACGAATTACGTCAAGTCACTACTATATTCATCAAACTTGATATGCCTTCAGTTGCCAAGGGTCCTGATGACTTCGTGGCCTCTGCTCAATATGCAATGAATTCTGTGCAACGGAGTATGCGTAGATACGAAGGTATCCTACGACAGTTTCATGTAGACGACAAAGGTGCTGTGATGCTTTGCTTTTTCGGATTACCGCCACTGGCGCATGACAATGATGCTTATTGGGCTATGAGAGCAGCGGTGGATGTTCGTCATGCCTTCAGAAACGGCAATATAGATCATTTTGCCATAGGTATTACCACGGGGACAATCTCCATAGGTGGCGTGGGTACCGAGGTTCGGACAGAATACGCCTTGGTAAATTTATTACATCGAATATTTGGTAGCTAGCTTATCTGTGCTGATAGATGGGAGATTCGATCAACTTGGCAGCTCGTATTATGTGCCAGCCTCTAGCAAAAGAAGATATACTTTGTGATGATCGAACATACTCTTTGTGCAAGAAGGATTTCGATTTAGAGCATCTTGGAACATGTGTCGTCAAGGGCAAATCACATCCAGTAGACATATACAAACCCAAAGATATGTTGGTACGGAAGAAAGGACTAGGCAGTCCAACTCTTGAAGCTGCTCCTGCAGAGGAACCTGTGAAAATGATTGGACGAGATCATGAAAAATCTAAACTCCGGGAAATAGTTGAGCGATGTCGTCGCGGTGACCAAGTCCGCTTAGTGGTCGAGGGAGAGGGTGGGCAAGGCTTAACCACTTTGTGTTCTTATCTTAGGGACCAGGCTCATGAGAGGAAAGTTCTTATAGCGTAAAGTTATTGTAACGGACCTTGTGGCTATTACTAATCATATCTCTCAGCGTTGGTCCCGCCTCTGAAATGGATAAGACCTTACCGTACAATGCATTTCAAGATCTCATATGCGATATACTTCGTCATATAGAGTCACTCCCGGATATAGAAGCTCGCTCACTGCGGACGGATGGCAGCTCCAAATCTTTCGGTAGCAATTTAGGTTATGTGCCGGACGAACCGCCCAAGAAGATACCAATATCCATGACGGAATCTGGTCCGTTGCCTTTTATTCGAGCAAGTACACCATCAGAAGAGCCAAATATGACCGAGATCGCGGAAGTTCATCCCGTTCTGAGTAACTCACGATATGATCTGAAACAGCTACGGCATGTCTCATTACTCATGTCCACTGATCAATTATCTTCTATTGGATTCAACAAGATATCACGGCCTCGTCTAACTTCCTCACAAATGCGGCCTCGAGGTCACACAGAAGAATTCAAAGATACGTTTGAGGGTCACATAAAACAGGGGTTACACAAAGCAGGCGAACCTACCTCACAGTCTGGTCTCTTTAGCTTGATATTCCCAACAGAATTCATGGATACGGATCGAACAAAACATCGTATGAAAGAGCTGACTGACCTTGTATTACGCCTAATCAACTTTCTCGCACATTTTCAACCGGTATTGCTAGTCATTACGGAAGCGCAATGGGCCGATCAGCACTCATGGAATCTAGTCAGTGAGATTACCGAAAACTGCCCTCGGGTAGGCTTTGTAGTATTCTCAAGGCCAGATAAGCAGTACATGAACTTGAGCACCGCGTCAATCTATACAACTTTCAAAACGAACTTCCGAGCTAATACACTCAATGTGATTGGACTAAATAACGTCGACTTGGCGAAACTTATCATGTGCTACTATGCAGATCCGGAGGTAACTAAAGTCGACACTAGATTAGTCGAAGCGGTCCATAGGCGGTCGAACGGAAATTGCCTACATGCAAGAGGACTTATACTGGCGCTCAAGGAGACTAAGCATTTTCATGTGCATGATGGTGTCTTAAAAATAAGTCAAATGACAAGCGATCTAGACTTCGATAAGATCATGCCTTCCTCCGATCTGCAGAGTATCGTCATAGCACAATTTGATAGATTACACCCACACTTCCAACAGCTGTTGAAAACCGCCGCAGTTATAGGGCGCGACTTTTTGCTTGACGATGTGCTTCATTTCATGAACGTACGACATCAGATCACCGAAGAACATATAGCCAATTTTGATAAGTATGGTTATATCAGGAAATTATCTGATCCGGGTAATTTGTATGTGTATGGCTTCAAATCGTCGATCGTAAGGCAGTGCATATATAGTATGATGATGAAGCCACAACAGCAGTTGGTGCATCATTACTTAGCCAAGTACTATGAGGACTCTTTAGATCCCTCGAATCGACATCGGTTACTAGTACGGATCTATGAACATTATAGACAATCCGGATCTTCGACCAAAGCCCGGCAGTATTTGGCTGCAGTAGCTCATGGTTATTTTGAGCAGCGCAATATCGCTGATGCTATCGTCCATTACGAGTCTTTAATGGGACAAGTTGCCCATCTACAAATGGATCAACTATTCGCAACCGATTCTGAAAGGTTAGAATGGGCGAATTGGACTCGAGAGCTTGGAGAATGTCACATGCTGAAAGGAAATGCCGACCTCGCGGAGCAATGGCTGTTAAAATCTCTACGCTGTCTAGGAGCTCAAGTACCAAGTACAGCATTCAAGATGAAAATGGAGATAACGAAACAGACATTTTCAAGCACGACGCAGTCATTTTTGAAACGATCTCTAACTCGAGCCAATCCAAGTACTGAAGGAGCTCGTCTGAGAGCAACCTTGTTGGCAACAGCTAATGTTTTTCGATCATTGCAGAAGTACGACTCGTATCATTGGGCAGTATTCGCAGGCCTCAGCGCATCGGATGGATTCAATGACGATGCTCTTACAGCCGAATTTCTAGCGATGGCCGCACTCATTGAATGGGACAGGCCGAACAAGAGGAACCAAGCTTGGGAAACATTAGGGAAAGCAGAGGATATATGCAGAAGCGACAAAAAGCCCTCGATGCATAATCTAGCTGGTATTGGATCGGCACAAGCAGAGGCATTACATAGAGCGGGACATTATGAGCAAGCAATCGTTAAATACAACGCTATTATACAATATGCTGGCATAATATCAGATCCCCAACAGTATGCCAATGGACTTATCAATTTAGCGTGGCTACACTTTATTAGAATGGAGAATAATACAAGTTACGAGTTCGCTCGTACTCTGATTACAAAATCAGATGATGAGGAGAATATAATGTTCTCTATATATGGAACTTGCTTGGTTCTCATGAACCTTCTCTACTGGGAAGATGGCTCACAGGAAGTAAACGTACAGAATTACTACAACGTTCTGTGCGCCCATAAGGAGCTTCAATTACCGCATCCACTTCGATACATACATGCAGCTACTATGGTACATGCTGCATTTTACCTGAAGCAGTACGACGAGATCAATGAGTATATACCCATTGTCAACAGTGCGATGAAGTTGGCGGAAAATGCTTCTTGGCAATGTCTCATAGGTCATATGATTATGACTCACTGGATTTTCAAACTGACCGGTGGGGCGTATGATAACACCGTCAAGCGAACATCGATAAAGTCATTGGACTTGATTGTAAAATCGTTAGAACGATATAGCGTATTCGACATAACCACTCATATGGAGACTGCTCTTCGGACGTTCCGGTTGCTTTTGACGAACTGCGAAAAAGATGCACATAATGTAGTCAAGGTCGCAAGCTTAACGGCTGATCTTACTAAGATGGGATGTACGATGGAGCTGATGAGAAGGTCACTTGGGCTTGATTCGATAGCGGCGCTGCGGCCTTCGTTCTCCAGAGGCTCTTCCAAAGGATCCAGAGAACTAGCGGCGACCGCTGCATAGAATAATTATAGAACCATGCGGTCTTTCTATACATATTTTCATGAGTGTAAGTTATTTAAAACGCTAGAGGAATTACCACAGTGTTTTTGGCTTCTGGCTCTGTTTTCATCAGTACTTTATTATGTAGATATTTCAATTTAAGTAACTTTCGGACTTCGGTGAGCATTTCTAATTGTTTGGTATTTTCTTCAAGCGTTAATTTGGTTGCCTGTTGTTGTTCATGCAGCTGTCTTGTCAGATGCTCCGCTTCCGTAATCTTTCTCGTCAGGATATCTCGAACGCTCTTTTGCTTTGGATTTCCGGAAGTATAGCTTTTGATCTCCGATATAGCTTTGTATGCACTGTCAGACAAACGAAACAACAGATCCATTCTATTCGGTAGCATACCTCGTTGTAGCTCGCTTTCATATTGACTGATTTTATCCTTCAATTGTTGAGCTCGTTCTTCCTGAGTACGGGTCTCCTCTGTCAGCATCTTTACATTTTGGGCCAGCTGCAAGCTCTCACTAGGCATATTCAGTTATTTCATAGCAACAAGCAGACATAGCATATACCTATCCATGCCTATCATTATACTATCATATTCTCTTTTCTTTTCTTTAAATTCTGATTCAGCCTGAGTAAAGCTCAGACGCAAAGTCCTCAGTTCCTGTATAATCGGTGCGAGCGAGTTCTTCTTGTCCTGCACGGCGATCAAACTTGGCTTCGATCAACAATAATATGACTTACCGTGATCGCTGCTGATAGAGCATTGATTTCCATCTGCACATTAGCTTCGCCAGATGCCTAATTGCGATTAGAGTCCACTTTTTTCCTGATACGTGAATAATCCTTACTTGCTCGCTTTCATCCTTTAGTCCAGCATCCCTCCTTAAAGCCGTCAGTTGGTTTTCAAGTCTCTGCAGAAGTTGATGAGCAAAGGTGAGAAGAAAGTGGGAGTGTACGTACTGTTTTCGTTGTGGTCAAGATTTCTATTTCTTTCTGCAAAATGGTGATCTCTGCCTTGGCATTTTTGTATGCAACACCTTGGTCACGAAGCTCTGCAACGTATTTCTTGAAATCATCGCCACGAAGTATCTATGTATGCGACTTAGCCTCTTCATTCAGAAAGTTAGCGAGATACGATGAATTGGATACCTTGTTTCCAGAAGGTGTTATACTATTATTCTCCTTCTCTTCCAATTGTAAACGAGCAAACCGCAGAGACTCGTTGAGGTTCTCCATCTTGAGTGCAGTCGCTTCCTTTTTCCTTTGTACAGTTGAAGCTTGTTGCTTAAACACAAGGAGATCATCGTTCGCCTTGTTACTACAGATTAGATCTAGCTTCAGCCGGAGTTTCCATTTCCACGGAGCGACTTACCGATCAAGGGCGTTCTTGGTTTCTTGCAGCGCAGCAAGCTCCTTCTCTAATTTTACGATTGCTCGCTCATTCTCCGAATATCTGCTATCGATATTGACCCCAATATCCAGTATCTCTTGAAGCTGACCAACGCGATCAGTCTTCTCTGCTAATATCTGCGACATTGTAAGGTTGTAAACCCAAAGCAAAGCGCTACACGGCTACCTCAGGCAATCGTCCATTTGCCAAATATGAATTGCTTCTAGATTCCTCTGTGATCTGTTGTATGAGAGCCTCAGGAGATATACCCAGATTGGCTGAACGTAATTCCTTCAATCTCGTTTGTGCCAAAAGAGTCTGCTTATCAAGATCAATAATGGCATTCCTCTCTTCTTCTAATCTATAAGATTACAACCTCAGGCCTTTGATTTATGCTGACGAATGAATCGATTCCTTACTTTGCTGTGAGAGTAATCTCATCTTGTTTTTCTGTTCGCAGTGCTTTGGCTGCAGGTATCCACTGATTCTTATTCGGCTAGCGTCGCTCAGTTTCGCATCATGAACACAAATATACAGGAACTTCTTACCAGATTGTTCACTTGTTTTTGAATTCTGGCAATCTGTGTCTGAAGCTGTGTTTTTTCGTCCTCCATCATTGCAATCTGCTTCTTCATGGCTCCAGAGGTGGTATTATTCTTTTGCTTCTCGAAGACTTGGTGCACTTGCTTGAATCGTTCCTGAAGAGACACAAGCTCGTTTGATAATTCTCCTACTTCTGATGATACTGTTATTATTCGCTATAGCGTGTCCATCTTGATCCGTTATATTATCAAGTCTCTTCACTTGTTGGGATTGGCTATGTATTTTCTGCTTACCGGCTTCTCCTCCCATGGGACTTAGGAATCGCAATACATATGCTCGTGTCCTACAGCTTTCAAAATTCCTTGCGAGGAATTCGATCTGTTCCATTAATGTCTGTCGTTCTTCCCCCTGCAATGCGATACTCATATCGATTGTTTCTTCATCCTGTTTATACTGTAACAACTCGAGTGCATTCTCAGGTATGGGCACTGGGTCGAATATCAGTGTAAGCAGTTGTGTATGTATTGGTTGTAACGGTAACGTATGTCGTAATTGGGAAGTTGTGATCGTGACATTAAGTAACGAGGTGAGCAATGTTGCCAACTGTTGTGTTTGTGTTTGTTGTTGTGCCATCTCCCTTTCTTTCTTCCTCTATCGTTTCCCCGTACCACAATTATCTACGTGACAAAAACTTCTGTCTGTCTGTTTATCTTACGTAGTTCAACTTATTTTAGACCCAGTCTCATCAGTCTCATCTGCCTCCTTTCCCCTTTAAATCTTTTTTTTTTTCCCTCTCCCTCAAAATACAAGTTCTATTTTGCGCGTTCCTTTTTTTCTCTCCCTTGTTTTTTTTTGTTTATCTGTGCTTGTTGGTCTTTTCTTCCCCCTTCCTTTTTTGTGCCCCTGTACTGTTCGTCCCGTTCCCCCTGCACTACCCGTGCACCTTCGCTCAATTGTACAAAAAAGAGAATCGAGCGAATATACTGTACAAACAATTAATTGAACATCCCCATATATTCACGAGACAGCACATACCCAAAAGCATACACATACGAAACGTACGGAACACACAACGCAAAAACACAAAGAGAAGGAATGTCAGAAGAAATCCTCCTCTCAGGCTCGCTCCCCACCATCCTCGCATCATACCACGCACAACTACAAACACAACACGAAATATGCACACACCAACTACGACAAATCAAGAAAAATCATACATGCAAAGCCTGCGCGCGGAATTTCAAAAGAGCAGAACAT